>Ga0169931_10016003_pt1 | contig 9997 bp, 7 predicted proteins | sample Kivu_15m_20L_FD_129675 | JGI IMG/M metagenome (GOLD analysis project Ga0169931, IMG submission 129675) | Freshwater microbial communities from Lake Kivu, Western Province, Rwanda to study Microbial Dark Matter (Phase II) - Kivu_15m_20L... | ecosystem: Environmental > Aquatic > Freshwater > Lake ... | reverse complement strand
TGGCCGGGCTGTTCGCCACCGCGCGCCGGAAATTCTCCATCAGGAACGGACGGTCCTTCAGCCGCAGCGGCTTCCCGTCGGAATAGCTGCCGCTGACCGTCACGTGGGTCCGCCTCCCCACGGAGAAGCCGTAGATCCCGCTCACCGTCCGGATGGGGGCATCGGTGTCGAAGGTGTTCTGGTAGCTGGCCGAGACCTGGCCGCCGGTGTAGCTCCGCTTGAGGATCACGTTCACGACGCCCCCCACCGCGGTGCCGCCGTAGAGCGCCGAGGCGCTGCCGGGGAGCACCTCCACGCGCTCGACCGCCGCCAGCGGGATGCCGTTCACGTCCGGCTGGAAGGTCACGCCGCGGTTCGCGAGGTTCGAGGTGCGCTGGCCGTTGATCAGGATCAGCGTCTGCGCCGCGCCCAGCCCGCGGAGATTGATGGAACTCGAGGCGCCCAGCTGGTTGGTGAGCGCGCTCGGGTCGATCTGCGCGTTCATCTCCATCACGGAGTTCTGCGTCAGGCTGTCGCGCAGCACCTCGTCGAGGTCGTTACGGCCGGAGGACTCGATCTCCTCCGCGCTCAGGATGTAGTAGGCCTGGACGTCGTTGATCCCGCGCGGGATGTCCATATTGGCGTCCGTGAACGGCACGGGCTTCTTGTCGAACACCTTGAACTCGGACATCACGCGCACCTCCTCGGCGGACGGGGGAGGCGCGGCGGGGGCGGGCGGACGGACCTGAGCCCCGGCGGGGCCGGCGGCGGCAAGGAGGAGCGCGGGCAGGAGCAGGGTGGGGCGGGCGGGGCGGGGCATCACGGGAAGGAAGGGGTTTTCCGGAGGACGGGCGCAGGGTAGCAGATCGGGTCCCCGCCCAAAATGAGAGTTCGCTTCGGGAAAAGTTGAGGTTTCTCACCGCTGAAGCCAAGCCGGACGTGTCCCGGAGCCCCGGCGGATTGAAGTTTTGCGCCGCGGGTGGACGACGCGTCCCGAGACCGGCGGGGGCAGCCGCGCGGCGCGCCGGGTCGACTGCGGGCGCGCGCGTGAGGTCCGCAAACGCGACCGCCGACCACGCGCGGTCCGGACGGGACGGCGGGGGTCGGCGGCGATTTCCGGCGGGGATCAGACGATCACCGAGGTGCCCCCGAAGGTGACGAGGGCGCTGCCGGCGAACGTTTCATTCCAAAGGAAATCGGAGCAGCGCAGGTACTCGAGGGCGACCTGTTCCCCGAGCAGGATCCCCTCGATCGCGTCGGAGCGCCAATGCACGCCGGCAAGGTTCCGGCCGATGGACATATTGGCCGCAAGCTTGTTGAGCTCGCCGCCCACGGTCAGGGCGGGGCCGGTGTAGGGCAGCAGCGCGGTGCCATCCCGGCTCGCGACCACGGGATTGCTGATCACGGCGGTCGAGTCGAAGAACGCCTTCAGCACGGTGACGCAGGCACCCGCGATCGTGGCGTGGCCCGACGGGTAGGCGGGGTGCGTGGGGCAACCCTCGGCGTAGCCTTGCGCCAGCAGGTACGAGCCTTGTCGCGCCCACACCTGGGGCAGGACAGGCGAGCTCAGCACGTCGGCGTGAACGGGGAAGGCCTCCCCCGCTGTCAGGCGGCGGTGGACGCGCTGGGCATATTCCTCCGGGCGCAGGCGGCGGTGGAAGGCCCACTTCTGGGTCCACGCGGCGCGCAACGCGTCGACCGCGATGCGGGCGACTTGGTCGAGGATGTGCGGGCCACCAAAAGTGGCGAAAGGGGCCTCCGCGGTCTTCACGAGATACGGGTTGCCCGGGTTCCGGCGGGTGCCGCTCCCCAGGAGAATCAGCGCCGCGTTGAGGAAGGCCTGGTACGAATAGTCCTTGTGGACGAATTCGCCGAGGTCGCGACCGTTGCGCAGGTAGACGGGGCCGCTCACGGCCGGGCCGGAGCGGGTAGCGCCGTTCTGCACCGCCAGCCAATCCGCTTCGGTGGTGAGGAAGTCCGCGCCCGGTGCGGGCACGGGGTACTTCTGGTCATAGGTGACCGGACCGGTCGGGATCGGCTTGAAGAGGAACTGCGAGATGTAGGGTCCGGTGAGGTTGCCGGCAATGCTGGCGCGGAAGAGGGTGTCCGGCACCACCGTCGAGCCGTATTTAGGGCCGCGGAAATCGCTTAGCCGCGACAGGTCCGCGCACGCGTCGAGTACCGCGCTGGACGTCGCGTAGTCAGCGAACGGGAGATCGCGCAGGACGGAGTGCCAGTAACATTCGACCATCTCGCCGGCCGTCTCCGCGGACGGAAAGGCGGGCGCCGCGCGCATCGTGAGGTCGAACGGATCACAGCCTTCCATCAGGAAGCTCCAGCCGGCCTGCGGATTAGCGAGCTTCACCGTGCCCCCCAGCGGTACGGCGGCAAAGTCGGCCTCAGCGCCGGTGCTGCACGCCTGTCGCAGGGCGGCGTAGGCGGCGGGCAGGACGCGGCCCTTCGGGTCGTGGGGCAGCGCCTTAGAGAAGTTACCAGGAAAGCCAGGGAGGCTCTCGTCAGCGTTGACCGGGTGTGCGACTGGTGCGCTACCGCCCAGCAATTCCTGCGCGGCCTTGATGCGGACCTAAAGCGCGTTGCCCCGCCGGGTCTTCGGTAGGCGGCGCAGCAGGTTCTGGAACGCGATTTCCTCGGGTTGGGCGGCCAAGGCCTTCGGCGAAACTAGCGCGTTCGCGGCCGCTAGAGTTCCGATGCTGCCGAGAAAGGCGCGCCGTTTCAGGGCTGTGTTCTCGGGTAGCGTGGGGCTTGAGTTCATCGGTGGGGGGCAGCGTTCGCGACCGGCCGCTGTTTCGCGGGCGAAGCTGCGTGGTTTTACCGGAGCGAAGGCGCAATCTCCGTCGACCTGCGAGGGGAATGCCGGCCGTGGGCGCTTTGGATAAGAAATTTACTATGCCCGCGCGGGCCGTTGAGAGCGGCTGCAAGATACTTGATTAACCGTCGGATGAACATCCGGGAGGGTCACTCCGGGTTGGCGGCGAGGAAGCGATCGATCTCCGCCCAGTCGGTGGAACCGAGGCGCAAGAGGGCCGCCGGCACCAGTTCGCGGATCTGCCCGGGCCGGCGGGCGCCGACGATCGCGGCGGTGACGGCGGGGTGACGCAGCGTCCATGCCAATGCCACTTGTCCCGGGGTGGCGCCGTGGCGGCGGCCGATTTCGCGCAGGACGTCGACGCAGCGCAGATTGCGCGAGAACAGCGGCTCCTGGAAGTGCCGGTTCTTTTCGCGGCGCCAGTCGTCGGCGGGCAGCGCTGCGAGCCGCTCGTGCGTCCACGCGCCGGTCAGCAGTCCGGACTGCATCGGGGAGTAAACCAGCGTGCCGATTCCCTCGCGTTGGCAGTGGGGCAGAATCTCTGGCTCGATGTCGCGGCGCAGGAGGGAGTAGGGCGGCTGCAGGGAGCAGACGGGCGCGATCGCGGCGGCGCGGCGGAGCTGGGCTGCGTTGAAGTTGGAGACGCCGATCCAGCGCACCTTGCCCTCCTGCAGCAGTTTCGCGACCTCCGCCCAACCCTCCTCGATCTGGTCGTCCGGCTCGGGCCAGTGAATCTGGTACAAGTCGATGGTCTCGACGCGCAGGCGCCGCAGGCTCGCCTCGCATTCGCGGCGCACGCTGTCGGCGCGTAGGCTCTTGCCGATCTCGCGTTTTTCGTTCCACACCCGTCCGCACTTGGTGAACACGTACGGCCGTTCCCGCATGCCATCCAGGGCGCGCGCGACGACCTCCTCCGAATGCCCGAGACCATACACGGCGGCGGTGTCGATCCAGTTGATCCCGGCGTCCAGGGCCTCGTGGATCGCCGCGATGCTATCGCGGTCGTCTTGGCCGCCCCAGCCGAACGCCCACCCGCCGCCGCCGATGGCCCAGGCGCCGAAGCCGAGCGGGGTGAGGTTCAGGTCGGAGGTGCCGAGGGGCCGGGTTTGCATCCCGGGAGTGAGCCGGCGCCTCGGGTCGGCGCCAACGTCAATTGTGCCGGCCCGGGATTGGCCTTGAGCCCGGGGCCGCGGCCGGCAGGGTCCGGTTCGATGGCCCCCGCCCCACCCACCGCCCCGGACCCGAGCCGCCTGCCGCGACATCTGGGCGTCTGGAACGGGGCGTTGCTGCTCGTCACCTATACCATCGGCGTGGGGATTCTGCAGTCGCCCGGCGTCGTGCTGCGCAACACGGGCTCGGTCGCGTTGGGTTACACGGCCTGGCTGGTCGGCGCGGTGGTGGCGGTCTGCGGGGCGCTGGTGATGGCGGAACTGGCGGCGCGGACTCCGCGTTCGGGTGGGACCACCGTGTTCCTGAGGGAAGCCTACGGCGCGCGCGCGGCCTTCGTCTATGGCTGGACCGCGCTTTTCCTCGCCCCGCTCGCGACCGCGGCGATCACGCTGGTTAGCGTGCGGAACCTGGGGGCGATTTTGGGCTGGTCCTCCGGGGTGCAAACCGCGGTGGGCGTGTCCTGGGTGGGTGGCATCACGTTGCTGGCGATGCGTTCCGGGCGGGTGGTCGCGCGGATCGTGGGGGGCGTGGGGATCTTCAAAGTCAGCGCCCTGGGCACCGTGGTGGTGCTCTGCTTCGCGGGCGACGGCGCCGCGGCCCCGGCCGCCGCGGCGGCCGGGCTGCCGGTGCCGGACTCGCTCTGGGTGGGCTTCGGTCTGGCGGTGGTGGCGACGATGTTCGCGTACGACGGTTGGGATGGCCTAGCGCTGGTAGCCGGGGAGGTCCGGGATCCGGGGCGCAACCTGCCGCGCGCGACGCTGCTCGGGATGGGCATCATTCTCGCGGTCTACCTCGCGGTGAACATCGGCTTCCTCCACGCGTTGTCCCCGGCGCAGGTGGGGACCTCCCCCGCGCTCGCCGCGACCGCGATGGAGCGCGTGCTCGGGGCCGAGGCCAGCCGGGTGGTCACGGTCTTCGTCGCCTGCAGCGCGGCGAGCACGGTGTTCAGTTCGCTGCTCTGCAACCCCCGGATCTTCTTCGCGCTCGCGGAGGAGGGGCAGTTCTTCCGCATCGCGGCGCGCGTGCACCCGGCTTGGGCCACCCCGTGGGTCGCGACACTGGCGTACGGGGGGCTGACGGCGGCGTACATCGCCTCGGGGGGCGGGTTTGAGACCCTCACGCGCTACATGATCCTCGGCTTCCTGCCTATCTACGGCCTGGTCGCGTTCGCGGCGATTCTGGCTCGCCGCCGGGGACGTCCCGCGGTGTTTGCGATGCCCTTCTACCCTTGGCCGGTAATCCTGATGCTGGTCTACGTCCTCGCGGGCTTGGCAAGCGGTTTTGCCGGCGACGCCGCCGCGGCGGCCGGTGGACTCTGCCTGATGGCCGCCGGGGTGGGGGTACACGCCGTCTGGACGCGCACGCTGGGACCGAGGCGGGCGTGAGCTCGTTTGCGCCGCTGGAGCCCTCCGCCACCTTTCGTCCCGGAACGCCCTGATGAACCCGCTCCTTGGCCTTCCGCTGCTCGCTGGTCTGCTCCTGCTCTCCGGCTGCTACACGAATCCCGTCACGGGCCGTCGGTCGCTGGTCCTGCTGTCCCAGGGCCAGGAGGCGCAGTTGGGCGCCGAGTCTTTCCAGCAGATCCGCCGGAAGGAGAGGGTCGCCACCGATCCGGGCGCCAACGCCCGGGTCCAGCGCGTGGGGCAGAGGCTCGCCGCCGTGGTGGGCGAGGCGCTGCCGGGCGCCCGCTGGGAGTTCGTCGTTTTTGACTCGAAGGAGCTCAACGCGTTCGCGCTCCCGGGCGGGAAAGTCGGGGTGTACACGGGGCTGCTGGAGCTGGCCGAGAGCGACGCGGAACTGGCGACGGTGATGGGGCACGAAATCGGGCACGTGGTGGCGCGCCACGGCGCCGAGCGGATGTCCGAGGCGATGGTGATCGCCGGGGTCGGCATCGCCGGCTCGCTCGCGGTAGAAGCGAAGACCAATGACCCGCAGATGCGCGACCTCTTCGCCCTAGCGTACGGGGGCGGTACCACGCTGCTGCGGGTGCTCCCGCACTCCCGGGCCAACGAGAGCGAGGCCGACCGGATGGGAATGCTCTACGCCGCGCGGATGGGTTACGACCCGCGAGGAGCGGTTTCCTTCTGGCGCAAGATGGCGGAGCGCAAGCAGGCGTCCGCCCAAGGGCCGCGGACGCCCGCCTTCCTCTCCACGCACCCGGCCGACGAACGCCGCATCGCCGACCTCGAGGCGTTTCTCCCCACGGCGTTGCCCGTCTGGGACCAGACGCGCGGGGCGCCGCCGGCGGGCGGCGGTTGAGCGGCGGGTTCAGCGCGACGCCGGACCCGGCGCGCCGTTCTCAGCCTGGCGCTCGGCGAGCAGGCGGCTGAGCCGGGCGCAATCGAGGGGCTTCTGCAGCTGTGCGTCCATCCCAGCGTCCACGCAGCGCCCGAAGGTCTGCCGGGAGATGCTCGCCGTAAGCGCGATGACGGGTGTCCGCCGGCCACCGGCCTCCAGCTGGCGGATCCGGCGGCAGGTCTCGTAGCCGCCCATCCCAGGCATGTGGATATCGAGCAGGACGGCGTCGTATTTTGACTGCGCGAGGCGGGCGAGGGCCTCCTCGCCGCTGGCGACGGCGTCCGCCTCGAACCCGTGCCGGCGCAGGCCAAGGCAGACGACGAGGCGGCTGGCTTCGAGGTCGTCGACGACCAGCATGCGCCCCCGACCTTGGACTGACACCGGGGCCGGGCTGGCCGCGGCGGCTTTCGGGAGCGGCAGCTCTGCGCGGAAGACGGATCCCTTCCCCGGCTGGCTCTCGCAGGTGAGGGTGCCGCCCATCAGCTGCACCAGCCGGCGGCTCACCGCCAGCCCAAGCCCGCACCCGCGGTGCTCACGGTTGTGCGCCGGATTGAGCGTGCTGAACGGGGAGAAGAGCCGGTCTAGCTGGGCGGACGGGATCCCCGGCCCGGTGTCTTCCACATGGATGCAGAGCCGGCCGCGGCCGCCGGCACGCTGCGGTTCCTCCCAAGACATCAGGAGCGAGACCGTGCCCTTGGGGGTGAACTTGACGGCGTTGTCCAGCAGCGCCCCGAGTATGCGGCGGTAGCGGCCTTCGTCGCCTTCAAGCTGCAGCGGCGCGGAGAATTGCGCCTCGAAGCGCAGCTCAAGGTGCTTGGCCTCGGCGGTCCCCGCGACGCCCCCGAGAGCCTGGCGGGCCGACTCCACGGGGCAGAAGGTGGCCCGGCGAAGCTCGAGCCGGCCGCTTTCGAGGCGGATAAAATCAAGCAGGTCGTCGATCAGGCCGGCGAGGCGCACCTCCTCCCGCGCGAGGTGCCGGACGAGGGTTTGCGCCTCTGGCGGCAAGCCTGCCTTACCCAGCGCGCGGGTCAGGCCGCCGATCGCGGTGATCGGGGTGCAAAGCTCGTGGCTGACCAGGGAAAGGAACTCCTGCTTGCTGCGGTCGGCGCCCGCGGCAGCCGCGCGGGACTTCTCCAGTTCTCCGGCGAGACCGGTCGCGTGGGCGCTCAGCTGCTTGACCTTGCCCCGGACGCGCGCGCGCGCCAGCCGCTCATGGAACAACCAACCGGTGAAGACCAGCAGCAGGGTGTGCAGGGCGAGACTCTTGAACGCCGGGAGGCCCGCCATCAGATGGGTCGCCGCTTCCGCCGCGCCCAAGCCGAGGAGCGGGATCAGCATCAGCAGCAGGCTCCGAGGAGGGGGTGGGATGTCCGGACTTTCCCGGCGGCGGAGGCGCGCGTGGCGCCAGGCGATGACGAGGGCGGTCAGAAGGAATACCGCCAGATCGAGGCGCCAGAGGGTGATCGCGGCGGCGGTCTCGCGGAGGATGTTCAGCACGGATTCCATGTCGTGATTCTCGACTAGGGGGGGCAGCCGACAAGCCGAGCGGCTACCCAGCGCCGCGTTGCCGGGCTGAGTAGCATCCGCGTCCGGGCGGGTGGGAACTACGTAGCCGCCAGGCCAAGGCCGATACCTTCCCCTAGAACGTCGCCGGGGACTTTAATCCGTATCGTCCGCCTCGCCGGAAGCGGCGAAGGCATTCCCCACGTACTCGACACCGAAGAAGTCGTCCGCCTCCAGCCAAGCGAGGGTCCAATCCACGACCTGCGCGCGCTGGGCGGCCCCCAGCGCCGGGTATTCCAACTCGATCTCCTCCAGCAGCAGCCTTCTCGCCTCGTTCCGGTTCGGGACGGGATGCAGCAAGTCCCCGGCGCGCTGCGCTAGGTCCTGGGCTAGCGGTCGGAGGTCGAGGATCATGCCCCGGTGCCAGCCAAGGCCTCGGCCAACTTCGCGGCGTCCTTGCCGCCGCCCATCGCGAAGTCGGGTTTGCCCCCGCCCTTGCCGCCGATGCGAGCGGACAGCTGGGCGATGATCTTGCCGGCCTGGTGGCCGGCGGCGATCGCGCGCGGCGAGCAGTAGGCGACGAGGCTGGCTTTGTCCCCGAGGACGGCGCCGAGTTGCACGACGCCTTCCCCAAGGAGCCCGAGGACTTGGGATCCCAGCGTCCGCAGGGCTTCCGGGTTCTCAGCCGGCACGACCGCCGAGACGTGACGCAGGCCGTCGCGCTCCACGGCGCGGCCGGCGAGCTCCGTCGCCAGGGCCGCCGCGGCCCGCTGCTCGTGGGCGCGCAGCCGTTTCTCAAGCTCGCGCTGGTGGGCGAGCAGGGAATCGAGCTTCTGCGCGACGTCGTGCGCGCCCGCGTTCAAGCGGGCGTTGACGGCGCCGAGCGCCGCCTCGCGGGTCGCGAGCAGGTCCAGCGCGGGGGCGCCGGCCACCGCCTCGATGCGCCGGGTGCCGGCCGCAATGGCCATTTCCGCGACGACCTTGATCAGGCCGATTTCCCCGGTGGCGGCGACGTGGGTCCCGCCGCAGAGCTCGCGGCTGTAGCCACCGATGTCCACCACGCGGACGACCTTGCCGTACTTTTCGCCGAAGAAGGCGAGGGTGCCCTCGGGCTTGCGGTCAAAGTCGGTCTCGTAGGACTCGACCTTCGCGTTCTCGATCACGCGCTCGTTCACTAGCCGCTCCACCTCACGCAGCTGCTCCGGGGTCAGCGCCTCGAAGTGGGAGAAGTCGAACCGCATCCGGTCCGGCGTCTTGGAGGTGCCGGCCTGCCGCACGTGCGTGCCGATCGTGCGCCGCAACGCCCAGTGGATCAGGTGCGCCGCCGAGTGGTGGCGGCTGATCGCGCGCCGGCGCGCCGGGTCGACCGCGAGTTCCACCTCCGACCCGGGACGCAGGGCGGCGGCGGCCTCGGCGGGCACCTTGTGCAGGTGGCGACCAGCCTTGTCCTTCACGCAGTCGGAGACCGGGATGACGGTGCCCGCGAGGATGAGCGTGCCCGCGTCCCCGGCCTGTCCGCCCATCTCGGCGTAGAAGGGGGAGCAATCACACGCGACGAAGGCATCCTCGCCGGAGCGGACCACCTCCAGCACCCGCGCGTTTTCCCGCCGCGAGGTGTAGCCGGTGAAACGGGTGGGAGCGGCCGCGGGGGCGTCGGCGCCCTCGGTGGCGGCGACGATCACCTCGCGACGCTGTGCCGCCCGTCCGCGCTCGCGCTGGCGGTTCATCTCGGCTTCGAACCCGGCAACGTCGACGCTGAGCCCGCGTTCCGTCGCGAGCAGCTGGGTCATATCGAGCGGGAAGCCGTAGGTGTCGTAGAGCACGAACGCCTCGTGCCCGGGAAACACCTTGCCCGCGGTCTGGGCGGCGGCGTCCTGGAAGCGCCCGAGGCCCTTGTCCAGGGTGCGGCCGAAGCTCTCCTCCTCAGCCCGGATGACCCGGCGGATGATCTCCTGCTGCTGGGTCAGCTCGGGGAAGACGGTCCCGAGGGAGGTCACGACCGGGGCGACGAGCTGTTCGAAGAAGCCGCCCGTGAGGCCCAGCTTGCGGCCGTAGAGGATGCCGCGGCGGAGGATGCGGCGGATGACGTAGTTGCGGCCCTCGTTGCCGGGCAGAATCCCATCGGCGATGGCGCAGCTGACGCAGCGCGCGTGGTCGGCGAGCACGCGGAAGGCGACGTCGGTGCGCTCCTGCTCGGTCAAACCCTCGCGCGCCGCGGGC
>Ga0169931_10016001_pt1 | contig 9997 bp, 7 predicted proteins | sample Kivu_15m_20L_FD_129675 | JGI IMG/M metagenome (GOLD analysis project Ga0169931, IMG submission 129675) | Freshwater microbial communities from Lake Kivu, Western Province, Rwanda to study Microbial Dark Matter (Phase II) - Kivu_15m_20L... | ecosystem: Environmental > Aquatic > Freshwater > Lake ... | reverse complement strand
TGGTCAGAAATACTTGTGTCTCCAATTATGATGAACTTGAATAAGTACGCGTAATTGCTCATAATAAGCTATATACTATGATTAATAAAATATGATAATTTGATATAAAATTATCATCACTATCAACTATCAAAATATTGAATATCAATCAAGAATTTATCAAAATAAAAATATGTAAAATTATCGCTTGAAAGTGATTATTGTAACTATAGAATACATTATATTGTTTGAGGCCAATCTAAGATGAATTAATAATCATAATGGTGCAGTATCAGGAGCATGTCAGAATAGGGTTCTTCTTTGAGTTCGAACTTACAAACCTACAAATCCAAAGCAAGGGCAAAACTGAGATCTTGTCTTAATATAAGACCATGGTGAAATAGTCTGAGATTTAAAGAAGAAAACAAAAAATTGAGTCCAGAAAGAAGAACTTAGAGCAACTATACAGGCAGGAAAAAGGTAGTAATCCTTAAAATTGGCAGAAACTAGAAGAATAAGGTTCCGAAAAACATGAAGATTCTTAATGTAACTAAAACGATCTAAATCTGAGCGCATCTGAGTGTTCGGGCGTGCAAAGAATGATGAGTTTTTATCCAAGTGAGCTCAAAAAATTGATTAAAAGAAGGACAACATCATGATGAAGACGATTATTATAGTTAAATAGATTTTCTTATTGATGAAAAAATGACGATTAGTATATTTTAATATGGTTTGTATAGATGATCAGGCCTCACTTTACGAGTTGATGTTAGAATCAAACGAGGCAACTGTGCGAATGGGCTAACTTATTGATACTTGAATCGGAATGTGCTGATTTGAAGTTTCGGCTGCCTATCGAGATTAATCTGACTCACTATTTTGTTCTTTTTGTTGCTAGTTTTCGTCTTTAACAGGCATTTTAGGCTGTAGATCTTCTCTCTCTGAGAGCCCACAAGGATTCTCATCGGGGAAGTAGCACTTATAGTTTTGCATAGAGTCAGCACACACTATCCACACTTCGTCTTATATTTTTTGATGCTTGAGTAGTGAATTCATTTGCAGTCTAAGACTTTCTCCAAAATCGCTGAGAACATCCTTGAATTATTGTAAGTTAATTTACGAAATATTAGCTTATAGTTCTTCCTGGGAAATCTGTTAGACCTTAGACAATTAGCGCACTATAAATCCTTTAGCTATTATTGTTTTGCCGTTAGGTACAGCACATTTTTGATCCTTGTTAAGTTTTTGATTCATAGTTTTAAAATAGCTAGCAGCATTTACTTTCGACAAAGCCTTCTTCTTTCTTGTGGCAGTGCTTCTCTAGCAACTGCCTAGGCTGTTCTGAAACAGATATTTATTGATCACATGCTGCACTATCGGCACAAAATGCTGTTTAGGGCAGTTGAACTGAGTGTGATTGACATTGCAGTTCTCGCATTTTATCACTTCGAATTCGTCCAGGATATTTTTGGCCTTATCCTTGAGGAAACAAAAATATTAGTAGTCTCCTTTGCTGTTCTTCAGACTCGATATGAGATTCTAGTAAGAAAGACCATAAGTTACCGAATACTCTATAGACTTCACTGCATAGCTAGCGATTTGAGATGACAAGAAATTAAGTGCCATCAGAAAAGGATTATCTTTTTGCCGAACTGTGATCTCATTAACAACCTGGCCATTGTAATTGCAGCCTGGTTTCTGGCAGCAGTATCCGATCTTTCCTTCTTTGAGAATCCTCAGTTGGTTAAAATTTTAGTTGCTAAGAATTATCTCTTCAGGATGGGTGATGCTGATTTCGATGTCTTGGGCTAGAGAAAGGATGGCTTTATCGGCTAAAGTGCTGAAAAAGTAAAGTTTTTAGAAAATTGATTTGTTTGACTACTTATGGTACCTTGTCTTGAAATTTTTTGGCAGACTTTAGATGAATTTAGTCTATTCTTATATGTTAAACTTCTTTTTTATGTTAGCCGATTCTTAGATGTAGCTTGATATCTACATGTTTAGATCGTTTGAAAGTTAATTTTTCTTCGACAAGTTTCTGAATATTTTGTATTTTTTGCCTTTTTAGATATCCTGAGCTCGGATATTAGTGATTAGAGAGCCTACAAGATTAATGTTGTATGCAAGGACCATACAGCTTATAGTTTCAAAGAAGATGAGGCAGATGGCTTACTGATATGTGGTGGCAGCAATGTCTCCGAAACCCACTGTAAGCATAATGTTGACTGCCCAGTAGTAGCTCCACACGTATACCTCGAACCACGAAGCTGATGACAGATTACGAACTGATATCCAGTTTTTAGAGGGGTTTATACCTGCCATGGACTTGAGCATCAGAGCCAGTAAGTGAGCATAGCAAAAGTTGAAAATAAATAGCTTAATCAAAGACCAATACTGTTACTTGTATGTAGTAGAAATCAGATTGGCTTCCAGTCTTTAGAGTCGATCAAAGCAGGAGGGAATTTTCAATAAAATAACCATTTTTAAAACATTAACGATTGAAGAATCAGATATAGTGAGGTCTAGGATTAAGGTGATCACGAGAATGAGGTCCACAAAGAACAGACTATAAAAATAGCTGGATGCGATGTCTTTTATAATGACAGTTCTTTCGCCAGAAATCATCTTAGTAGCTGTAAAACCGAGGATGATTTAAATTAGTACTAAAAGAAGACCGAATATCTAGAAGGCAGTGAACCAAGGGTAGTCATCGACTGGAAACACCAAGTCCAGAGTAAAAAAATAAGTAAGAGTTGAGTAGAGCACTAAAATGACCACGTCGAAGACTTGCTCTAGAGTCTAATTGATAGTGATTCCTTCCCTCTAAAACCATAAATCAGAGTTCGATTATTCGAACTGATAAGTTTTCTCAGGTACTGAAGAATGGCAGTTATTTCTCTTTAATTTTTAAGCAAAAGTTTTTACCAGATTATTAATTTTTTGTTTTTGGATTATTCTTTTCAGTTACGGTGCTGCCTTCCTAGGTCTACCGAGTTCATTAGAGTGAAAACGAGCAGACTTCAACAATTAGTGAGCTGCTAAAATCTAGTCGAATTCGTAAGGCATTTTCCTCTAGGAGCTATTGCTAGAAGATTTGAGCTAATCTGAAGTCATCGAGCGAACACTCTGTATATTCTTACTTGAAATCTATGGCGTTTAGACTATCTCATCTTTGGAGAGGAAATTCTTAAAGGATGTTTTATTGGATTTCAAGGAGTTAAGAGAATGGATTGAGCTACTGGAAGGAACGGGTATGTTTTCCAGAGTGATGGGAATTTAAAAAGCCTAATAGGGATCGATATTGTCCTCTTCAAACTAGGCCATCCCTATGCGCTTTCTATGACTCATTTCTAATTAATTTAAATAATAGAACACACAATTAATAATCTGAATACTATCTAAAACATATAAATTGATATAGCAATTACCATTAATTTATACTGAGTCTGAAGTTGATAAGATCTCTGCAGGACAGCTAGAAAAGACTTAAAACATCCTCCTACTAATTAAATTAAACATTGGTTTACAAAATGATATTTAAATTTAGTAACTAAAGCATGACTTTATGTTCGATCATCGCTTCGTGTTGCTGAATAAAACCTGTCGTTCTTTGGCTACAACATCCATCACCAACGTTATTTGCTATGATATTAGCTGGTTTTTGGAATAATTGTATATTTCACTCACGTACACTTAATCGTAGTGACGGGTGATTTTAATATAAACAGACTGGCTCAGAAGCTCACTAGCAGCCTCAGAAAGCTAACTATTACTTCTCAAGAAAGAGTGAAGTGGCTTGAAAAGTTGTTAGGCTTTGTTTATAGTGTTATTCTGAGAAAATTATTTGTCTTTCTTTATTATCTTACTTACAAAAGATTTGACCGACTCAAGAGAATTCTGACAGGCCAGAACCACGTTCGATAAGTTGTTGTCTAGTATCAAACAAATAGTTTTTAAATACTGCTGCTATATAGATAAGCGAACTCTTTAGGCCAACTGCTAGCTTTAGGAAAGGTACTAAATGATTCTACCAGCTATTGCCTGCCCCAGCTTTTAATGTTGTTCGACTATTTTGTTGAAAGTTGAAGTCAAAAAGTCATTTTGTCCAGACTTAGCGAGATGCCTGTTTATGACTTTAAAAGCCAGTTTTAGAAAATCGGGGAAGGTGCCTGGAAGCATGCAATTGCTTTTGAAGATTATGTCGGCCCACTTCAGCATGTCTGAATCAGTGGCCGATCTGTCTAGAATATTTTTTTCACGTACTGTCGCCCACATTTTAAGATTCCAGCCGTGATGTTGTCTAAAACACAAAGTCATTTGTTCTGACAGTTTTGCGTTTTCTATTGCATTTTGATAGCTGCGAAAGGAGACTGGAAAGATAGGCATAGCATAGGTGTAAATAAACTTGACTTATTCCTTTTTAAAGAAAGTAAAGATGATAGAAAGCAGTCTTTCTTGCGGATAGTTGCTGGGAAACAAGTGCAATGACTGTAAAATTTGCGTAAAAGCGTTTTCCATGAGCTGCTGATCCTTGCCCGAAAGCAAACTTGTTTTGTTGTTTATTAGCAGTTTTTAAGCATTTTTAATATGAATTTCTATGCTGTTTCGCTCGAAAACTCTGAAGTACTCCTAACACTTGCCCATGTTCATGTACCAGCTTTTTATCAATCCCAGATTTCGATCTATTTAGTTAACTATTTAAACCAACTAGGTTCTGTTCCTCTCGCTCTGATATTTTGCTAACTGTTATCCTGAATATTAAAAAAAATTACCTAGATAAAACTCGAGTTCATCTGCTAAGTTAGTAAGAATTTATTCTATTTGAAGTATATCAGGCACATGCTCCTGAACTATTTGATGGTTAAAAAGCGCTTTAAAAAACAAAGATTTGTGCGTAAAGCGGGCAATCAAATATTTTTGGGTCATGTTGAGTCTAGCGATCTCCTGATTGATTATGTTTTAAAACTGCAGGTTAAATTTAGCTAGAAAAAGAGCCTAAGTTTTTGCCAAACTCAAAACTTGCTATCGCAGTAGTCGCATTTAGTAAGCAGTTATGTATCTTTGTATTTGCGCTTAGCTCATATAAAAGCTAGATTTGTAGTCATCTATACGACTGCCCAACATTTGCAGAAGACTTTAGCTCTATTTTACTTATCCTTAAATTTTTTACAGTTGCTGATGGATCTATATAAATTGCTAGCGGTGTTCGTCGACGAACTAGACGATTTACTAACAGGTTCGCTACTGAATGGTTTGCATGCGGCCTATCTACTTCTATACTGAGATCAAGTCAAGCTAAGACTTTGTTACTTATCCAGAATCAAGGTAACTCTGCCGTTTACATAGAGTCTGAAGGTACGACTGAAGGCTGAAATCTTATTGTTACATACTGCTTGCGTTCATATTCTTGGATATTAAAAAGTATGTAAATATTAGGCTTATAATACAAATAAATTTTTTTGCATTTTATATTTGCAAATTATCATGTGTTAATTCAATAAGACTGCTATTTTTTCAAAATTATGAAATCACTTGTTTGTGCGGAAAGGCGGAATACCTTTCAAAGTTATCTACGATCTGATTCGACGGAAACTCGGTTGACTCAGTTCTGGTTCTGACCGCTTGCTTTCGCCCTGAAGTTTCATGGTGCTGTCCATGATGTGCTTGCCAGTTTGACTGATATTGCTCTGGTATATGGTTTCTAGCAGACTTTATATGAGCTCAAATACTCTTTTTGATTGACATGCGTGTTGGGTCTGAGCTAGCTTCTGAATGAGCTGCAGTCAGAGACTCTTTCTTGTAGTAGTTCTGCGATTTTCTGCTAATCGAACATTTTGTATTATTTCCTAAACTTGTTTATTTTCAGGTAGCTTGAGTCAGGTAGGTTGCTGCCATTGCCTTTTTCATATAAATGGGGCTTCCAAGACGTGAAGTAGTGTCCGACAGTGCTGACGTCGTAGTTTTATTTGCAGTTGGTCTTGCTAGACAAACCTTGAAATTGCGGAGCTTACACTAGTCCGCTTGTATTCCAGGGTGGCATTCTGGATGTTCTATTCAGAGGGCGTAGCTTCAAATGGGCATCGATGTACCCGATGTCTATTTCGGCCTATCGACATTTTTTCTGAGGGTTAGTGCGGTACTCCTGAGGAACAGAGTAAGACTCCTCCTGCCAGTTTCCTACATGAAAACATCTTTACCCATCTTTACTTTGGGATTGTAGCCGTCACAGATTTGGTGCATCACTATAGAAAATGGAAAAATATAATAAATACACTAATCATATCAACCAAATAATAAATTCTTTAACTACTGATTAACTGTCACCTTGTTCTACAAGTAAGAAGTGTCTTTGGCCTAAGTCGGTCCTTGAGTGAGCCTGGATGATATGCCAGTCTTGCGACTATTAGTAAGAGAACTGCTACGGTTTGTTTCGTACTAGGTACGCTGGACTAGACCCCACTTCCTGTCCTTAGTATGGGCCATAAGATTTACGTATTTGCTTTGAGGGTCGCTTTATAAAGGCTCAACAATATCCTCTTATTCTTACTCCTAATCTTCCTAAATCAAATCTCCTCTTTAAATCAGATACTTCCCAAAAATGCATTTATCGAGTATTTTAGTAGCCCGCTGTAATGCTGATGCTTTATCGTTAAAAAGAATATTAAGATGATTCAGATCTTATTTGATTGTTTAACACTTGTACTTTTAAGTTTGCATTTTGAGTTGGTATGGAGTCAAGGTAGGCGTTAGCTATGCACTCTATTATGGCGACTTACTTTTAGTGTTGTACTATACCTTTGTTGATTTCCTTTTAAGGTATTTGGCTTTGTTGCCAAAGTTGAGATCGTGCTTTTCTTTCATTTCATTTAAAAAATTTTTAGTAGAGTTGTGATAGTTCATAAAATCTATTTGCATTGCGTTTTACTATTCATTTATTTTTTCAGTCTAGTTCTTTAATTTTTTGCCTAAACCCATTATTTATTTAAAATCTGTCTTCTTTTTTTTCTTTTTATGTATTAGCTAAGCTGATTAAACATGCTTCTTTCGCAAGTTTTACAAATGTTCGCTTTGAATTTATTTCAGTTCGGGCTGAAGCTAAGCTTTGCTGACTTTGGGTAAAATATGTATTTTTGGTTGCTTGGGAACAGCTTGAGCAATCGTCAAAGGTTTCAACTATACTCTGGATTAATTTTTATCATTGGATAGTTTTAGCTATACTTTTGACTGAGATTTGCGATTAACAGCGTAATTTTTGGACTATTAGGGCAACTAAGGACGCTATTTGTTAAGGTAGGACTGGTTAGTTGAGTTTGCTGATCTCTTGTGAATCCTTTGAATTTTGGAAGCATCTTTAAGCTGTGTGGATGCCACTTAGTTGTTAGAACTAGGTTTATGTTGCAAATAGGGTTTTTTGTTATCAGTTTTTTCTGCTTGTATAAATAAATTTTTAACTGCTGGTTTGCTATTATTCAAGTTTACTTCTTCAGCCTTTTTGACTGATTAATACTGGTTGAGTGACGAATTCACTTTGACTAGAGGCTTGCTGATGTTGTTACTATTATATTGAGAACTTTAGGGTTATTCTTGGCTATTGTTATGCTATTCGGTTGCAAGTTTTGCCTTGTGATTGTGGTACTCTTGAATTATTTTAGGAACCTGACTGCGAATGTTGATTTTCTGCAAACGGTAGAGTCCGTTTTTATCACCCGAGAGCATACTGGTGTATATATCGGCTATTTAGGAGTTGGATAAAGAATGGGGGTCGCTCATTATAAAATTATACAATAAAATAAACGATTGCTGCCTGAATCACAGTTTTTAAATCTTCAAATTGCATATCTAACTTATAAGAACAGTAGTATTTTATATTTTTGCTATTTTTGCGTTAATAAGAATATTTTTTAAGTATATTTATTTTCTAGTTATTATTAGCATTTAGAATTGAAAATCAATAAAAAAGGTCTTTTTTGATCGTAATCATAGTTATAGCTCTCTAAACATTGTTTTTTTTGTTTGTTTTTTTAAACTTTTTGGTTAGTAATGTCGTTATCGTTATAGATGAATATCTACATTAATTGCCCATTTTTATGTTTAATATATGATATAATTGTATAATATAGACAATGATATGAGAAGTATGTTAGTTGATTGTAAATTATTAGGTTAATTTCGTCATTTTCAGTTATATTTATTCTGTTTATTCGTACATATCCTATAATTTATTTGAATGAAACTTGTGCTACAAGCTATCGTTGTGCTTTTGCTAGGCATCTCTGCCTTTGGACTTAAGCTAACTCATGACCTAGACGAGAAATCTAATCACTATATTCTGCTTTCGAGACAAGAAGCCATACATGCCAAAGAGCCAGGTAAATATTTTTATATGCAGATCAAGTTCATTTCAACGAATTCATCCATGCCTACGCTTTGGAGGTTAATTCCGGTGACTCCAGAACCACTATGGAACTGCAATACAAGGATAACGTTAAAGAAATCATCGAAGAAAACAATGATGCCTCAAACACCTTCAGTGCAGGCATCAACCAATTCGCAGCCCTCAGTCAAGAATAGTTCGAACAGACCTATCTAACTCTCAAAAAACCAGCCAAAAAACCTCAGGTGGATCCCTCCACAGATGGCAACAGTCATTTAAAGTTGAATGAAATCTCTCATTAGGAAATGATGCATTTGCAGTCGAATTCGAGTTCAGTTAACTGGCAGAGACAAATGACTAGTGTCAAATCACAAGGAAAGTGTGGATCCTGCTGGTCATTCACGATCACTGCTGAGGTCGAGGGCCGCATCAAGATAAAAACAGGTCAGGACAATGATTTGTCAGAGCAACAGCTGATCGACTGCAACACTCAGGGCCACGACTGCAACGGGGGATGGTATGATGCCTACAATTATGTGGTCAGTAACGGATACATGAGAGAATCTGATTATCCTTACGTTGGAAGAAAGCAAAGATGCAATTACAATTCAGGAAGAGTAGTCGCCAGAATATCGAGATCACGGGATCTCTATTGGCAAAATTCATGCACTCCGCTAATCAGGGCTATCCAAGATGGACCTGTTTCAGTGGCTGTTCATACGGCAACTAGCGATTGGGAGTTCTACTCGAAAGGAATTCTTAATATATGTCGTAAGGGTTAAAATGTCGATCATGCTGTTCTGCTTGTCGGCTACGATGCCAGCTGCGCTGGAGTTTGGATTATCAAGAACTCCTGGGGTACTAGCTGGGGAGACCAAGGCTATATCAGAATGTAAGGAGGTAACTGCAACAATATCTGCGAAGACGGATACTGGTCTGTCGTCTGATACATATCACATCAACACCATCATAAGATTTTTTAACAACAATCTTTCAACTAACAATAATTAACAACTATATTATCAGTTTGTGTAAACGATATTCTTATTTCTGGCAGTCTTTGCTATGCTTCCAGGCCTGACCTGAGAAGCCACATTGTCTCTTAAATTTTAGGGCACTTTGAAGCCATTTCTTTACAGAAATACCCGCAAATCGTAGAAAATTGCTTCGTCTTAAGGAGTGAGAAGGGTAAAGGCTTTCCCCTTCATACCAGCCCTACCTGTCCTTCCAGAGCGGTGCACGAACTCACTGATGTTTTTTGGTGCATCGTAGCTTATCACAGCATTAATGCCCTTCACGTCTAGACCTCTACCAGCAATGTCAGTGGCCACTAGCACCTAGATCTTGTTTGATCTCAGATCCTTTATGACTTTTTCTCTCTGTTCTTGACTCTTACCACCGTGGTATACTTCAACTCTTCTTTACTGCCGCTTTTGAATAATCTTGGCTACTTTGTCGCACAGCTAACGCGTATTGACAAACACTATGATAGGTCCTGTTAAATTTTTAAGTATTTTTGTAAGTCTATCGGGCTTGCTGGCCTCATTGATGAGCTATACATGCTGCTAGATTTCCTTCTTGCCGCCACCTGGTTCTCCAATAGTGATGTAGGTGTAGCTTGCAGACAGATAACTTCTTCCGAGT
>Ga0169931_10016000_pt1 | contig 9997 bp, 9 predicted proteins | sample Kivu_15m_20L_FD_129675 | JGI IMG/M metagenome (GOLD analysis project Ga0169931, IMG submission 129675) | Freshwater microbial communities from Lake Kivu, Western Province, Rwanda to study Microbial Dark Matter (Phase II) - Kivu_15m_20L... | ecosystem: Environmental > Aquatic > Freshwater > Lake ... | reverse complement strand
GCAAGATATGGTTTCTATGGCAGGAGCATTTGCGTTAAATAATTTCATACCGATAGTGCATTCTTTTGCTTGTTTTTTAACATCAAGGCCACTTGAGCAAATTTATAATAATTGTACAGAGAATACACGTATAATTTATGTTGGTTCATTGGCAGGAATTATACCTGCCGGCCCGGGACACTCCCATCAATCTGTAAAAGATGTTTCTTTGATGTCTTCTTTACCAAATATGACTTGCATCGAGCCTATTACTCCAAATCAGGTTAAGGAATCATTCAATTGGGCTATTTTAAATAGTGGGCCCTCATATTTAAGACTTACTTCTATACCACTTAATTTTTCTTCGTCTTTATTAACAATTGGTCTTCCTAAATTGGGCACAGGTAATATAATATCAAAAGGAGAAGAAGTATTAGTAATTTCAGTAGGTCCTATTTTGTCTATTGAAGTAAATAGTGCAATTAATGAAATTTCTGAAGAATTTGATTACGATGTTTGTCAGGTAGTAATGCCATGGCTTAATAATTTTGATTTGAACTGGTGGGGAGATGTTATAATTGGTAAATCTAAGATTTTGATTTATGAAAATCATGACTTAAGAAACGGATTCGGGGAATATTTCAAAGCTAAAATCTATGGTAAAATTTCCAATGAAATTACCATTGAAACCCATGGAATTAGTGGTATTCCTGTAAGTGGAACAAATCAAGAAGTTTTGATGCACTACAAACTTGATTCAAGTTCCATAAAGAAAAATTTATTAAAATTGATAAATGGATAAAAAGAGAATTTTAATTTCTAGTCCTTTTTCATTAACCTTTCGCAATTTTCTTTTTAGCGGTTTTGCTAACTTTATTGAAGATGATGAATATGAAATCGCATTTGTAAGTCCCTATGATCAGAGCTTTATAAAATTTGGTAATAGATATTTCAAGAATTATTATGTGCGATCGAATAATACAAATTATAGTTTCAAGAATTTAGATAATGTATCAATATTAGATAGGTTTTTAGCCAGTGTTGGACATTCTATTTATTCCTTGAAGTATCCAAACTCTTCAATTGCTACTTTAAATAGAATTGAAAAGGGTGGAGTTGTATTGTTATTAGGAAAAATAATTATTTATTTAACAAGGTACAAATCAATTAAAGCCATATTTTATTTCTTTTATAGAATTTTTCTTTTTGAGAAATCAAACATTAAATCTATTGTTAATGACTTTAATCCAGATTATTTAATTACCTCTACAGGAGGTTATTTTTGGTTAGACAACTTTTTGTTAAGGTCAGCTCAAAAAAAAAATATAAAGACTTTATGTGTAGTTATGAGTTGGGATAATCTCTATACAAGAGGGCCATTTTATCTGTTCCCCGAAAGGCTATGTGTTTGGAATGCTGAAATGAAAAGGGTGGCAATTGATAGGTATGGTTATAACCCTGAAAATGTTTTTATTGTTGGTGCCTTACAGTTTACACCATATAAACAAGTTGAAATTACTAAACAAAATCCTAAACATATTTTATTTGTACCTGGTGCACAGACAAGCTATTATGATCTTTTTTGTTTAAAAAAACTTAAAGCAGCTCTATCAACAAGTAAATATAAAGAATTGCCGATTCTTTACAGGCCACATCCACAAGGGAATAGAGAATTAATTAAAGAGATAAGTGATTTAGGAATACAAATAGCAAACTCCCCCAATTTAGTAAAAAACCAAGATAATTTATCTGAATTTGCAAACTCTGATATAGTATTTATGGGAGAGCTTATTCGGGATTCTTATTTTGTGATTTCAAGCTGGGGCACAACTGTGCTGTTTGAATCATGTTTGTTTAATGTCCCATCTATACAGTTAGTTTTTTTAGATGAATTGTATACTAGTATTAGTAACGGAGAACGAGACCTTTTGCCGGATATGAAAAAATTAGAGGATTTTTTAAATTATCCTCATATGAAGCTTTTTGATAAATCAGGGGCAAGAATTTATTGTTATAATTCGAATGATTTATTAGATTATCTAAGATTTATGGATGAAAATAAGGCTTTTTTTAAAACCAGGCAAAATGTTGCTGTAGAATTGATTACTCCTGTGCCTTATGATGATGTATTTAGCTCACTTTTATATTGCATTAAAAATTGACTAGAAGAGCGTTAATTTTATTTTTAAGTTTTTTGTTATTTTTTGGAGCTAGTCCAATTATCAATGCTTTGCCTATAAAGACAATATTTGTTATAATTTTTATTTCAGGAATTATTTTTAATTTGAAGCCTAATTTAAAAAAAAAAATTATTGTCTTTAGTTTGATTTATTTATTTTCAATCATTTTTACTTGCATATTTAATCAAACAATTGTTCCTCTTTATTTCGGTCTTTCTTATTTGTTTGTTTTATATCTTTCTTTTGAACTAGTAAGTTTGGATCCAAATTATTTTGTGAATAAACTGACTACTATATTTAAGATTTTATTATTATTTGCAGTTTTAGCATTTATTTATTTCAACATAGGTGGACCTCCTCTTTTCTCTTTAAAAAATGCTGATAACAGACTCGCTTATTTTTATTTGAGTTCATTTAATACTGGGAATGAAACAATAAGGCCAACTGGAATATATGATGAGCCAGGAGCCTTTAGCTTTTTCATTTGCCTTTTAGTGGTTTACAGGGATATTTTAAATAAGTCTAAGGATAGTAGTTTAATGATATTGATTTTGGGGTTTGTTACCCAAAGCTTAACACATATAATATTCTTTTGTATTTATTTATTCAATTATTTGACTCTTCTTAAAAATTTTAATTTTAAATCATTAACCAAGTTTATTTTTGTATTTTCCTTCATATTCATTTCCTCATTTATTATTTTGACATCAAGTTATTCGGAATACACGCAAAATAGAACCGAAAAGTATATTAATGATCCAAATTCTACTGGGAGAATATTATCTATGACTTTAATTTATGAGGAACTACTTCAGGATCATAGGAAAATTATTTTTGGTTTAGATAAAAAAGGAGCAGAGAGAGAATTGAGATATTTAGAAGATAATGATTTTGGAGAAAATGTATTAACCCCAATAGTGTATGGTGGATTGTTGGCTTCATGGCCCTATTATTTATTTTTATTGTACCTTATTTATCATTTTATTTTTATCAATAGAAATATTTCATTAATTGGTTGTTTAGTTTTATTAGTTCAAAGACCATATTTCTTAGAATTACCTTACAGTTTTCCAATGGCTTTTTTGGGCCTTTTACTTTTGTCTTCTTCAGGGTCAAGAAATATTACTACTGTTTTAAATTATAAAGCATAATATATTGTAGATTTATTTAAGATTTTTATTTATCATTTTTGGTTGTTGTTTAATTTATTATTTAATGAGCAATTTTACTATAGTCACTCCAAACTTTAATATGGGTAAGTATCTAGAAAAGACAATTATTTCAGTTTTAGATAACATAGAAGAAAAAGATCAATATATAATAGTTGATGGGAATTCCACAGACAATTCAATTGATATAATAAATAAGTATTTGGATCGTATAACTTTAATTAGAGAAAATGATGAAGGTTATTCTGATGCAATTCATAAGGGATTTTCAGTTGCAAAGAATCAATATTATTGTTGGATTAATTCAGGTGATTTGTTGTTAGAAGGTAGCATTCAAAAAGCTAGAGAATTGTTAAACGAAGGCTATGATATGATATATGGAAATGACTTGCATATAGATGAAAATGATAAGGTTATTTCTCATTCATATGGGCAAGTTTATTGTTTTCATAAATTAATGCTTTATTCTGGCTGGACACCTTTACAAGATGCATGCTTTTGGACATCAAATATTTACTGGAAAGTAAATGGAATTGATGTAAATCTAAAATATGCTGCAGATTTTGATTTCTTTTTGAGGATTTCAAAAAAGGCAAAGATATTTTATTCTAATACTTTTTTTAGTGCATTTAGACGTCATCATGGTCAAAAGTCTATAAGTGGTGTTAATGAATATAAATTTGAAAGGAAGAAAAGCCAAGATGTTCAACTTGCCATTCAAAAAAATTCTAAGTTGAATACTATCATTTATGTAATTTTTTTTTATTTTATATTGAGATTTCGAACATTTATTTTTTTGCCTATTACACGAATTTATTTTAAAATCAAGTCATGTTAAAAATTATTAAGTCATGTTAAAAATTATTAATAATGTCCTTATAGCTTTTGGTATTAATGTCTATCAATTATTTACTTCTTTATATGATACTCCTAGATTTTTTGTTAATTATTTCAGGATTTTGAAATCGAAAAGGGGAGATAATTCATTTTCTTTATTTCCTAATTATCCTGTTTTAGGTGAAATTTATAAACCAGGGGGAACAATAAAAAGTCATTATTTTATTCAAGATTTATTTGTTGCTAGGAAAATTTATGCTTCTTCTACTAAAATACATTATGATATTGGCTCTAGAGTTGATGGTTTTGTAGCCCATCTTGCTACATTTATGGAAGTAACTGTCTTGGATATACGTAATATTCCGAATACTATTGATGGTATAAAGTTCTTAAAATTTGATATTACTAATCCTAGTAATCTTGAACTGAATTCGATAGAGTCCCTTTCATCTTTGCACGTCATTGAACATATAGGACTTGGTCGCTATGGTGATCAAATAGATTATTATGGCCACATTGTTGCATTAGATAATATTTATAAAATAATGAAAATTGGGGGGGTATTTTATTTTTCGGTACCTATTGGTAAACAAAGAATTCAATATAATGCTCATAGAGTTTTTTCTGTTCAATATCTTTGTGATTTATTTAAGAATAAGTGGTCTATTGTTAGTTTTTCCTTTATAAATGATAATGGAGAACTAATTGAAAATCAGGACTTGAATAACTTTGATTCACAGTATATTAAATATGGATGTGGTATATTTGTTTTACAAAAAATATAATAAATGTTTGTAGTTAAGATTTATGGGGGGTTAGGTAATCAAATCTTTCAGTACATTTTTGGTAAATACATTGAAAAAAAATTTAGTTGTGATGTTGTTTTTGATTTCTATTATTTTGAAAAATTTAACTATCGAAAACCTAATTTGCTTAAAATCGTTAAAAATGTTGATACTTTAAGTGATTATGATATTCACCGCAAATTTAATCCAACCAACTCATTTAAAATTAATTCAATTTGGAATAGCGTATATAATCGCGGCTCTTTTATAAATGAACGAATTTTTAATAATTTAAAATTTAATAGTTTTAACAACGACAATTTATATTATTTTGATGGATATTGGCAGGACAAGGAATATTTTAATTTCTTTTCAAGCAATGAGCTTGATTCATTTTTTGCTTTTGGTGATAGCAATTCGATAATAAATGTCATAGGCATTCACGTTCGAAGAGGGGATTATTTAAAAGCACCCAATGATAAAATATTTTATACTCAGAGTATAGAATATTATAAATCTTCTATTGGTTTTTTGGCAAAGGGTAAGTATCTCTATTTACTAAATAGTGATACATTATTGCTAAATGATGCCTGTAAATTACTATATGATGCACATGAGAGTATTGATAATGTTGGAATATTATGCGCTAATCTTTTTGATAAGGAATTAAAACCTAATCACACGTATGGAATGGTTTTGCCGACTTTATTCTCACTTTTTTTATATAGGTTCGGATTAATGAAATTTTTCCCAAGACTTAATGAAAAATTTAATCATAGTTATTTCCCAAGAAAAGTAAAACAGATAGTTGGTGCGAATATGTTTTTGAGAAGGGATTTATTTCTTGAGAGTGGTGGGTTTGATGTACAATTTTTTATGTACGTAGAAGATACTGAGTTGTCTTACCGAATCTCTCGTAAAGGACTAGATTTAATTAATATACCTGAAGCTAAAGTAGTTCACCTTCAAGGTGCGTCATCTCAAAATACTAATTATCTCGAACGTGAAATTAATAGTTATATTTACTATTTTCTAAAACATAAAAGTCTGAATTATGTCAGGATTTATTTGATTTTAGAAGTCTTCCAGGTTTTTAATAAAAGATTGATATTTTTTATTTTGGGTTCTGATAGATACAAGTATTTGGTTTCTTATTTAGTAAAGAAATTTAGGTCTACATATTCATACTAAATTATTATAATTGCTCTTGTTTAATTAACCTTAATGTAAAGAAAAATGATTAAAAATGACCTATTTCGCAAATATTATGGATTTAATTTGTATCATCGAGATAAGTGGGTGGGTGCTGTTTCTAAATTAGTTCCTAAATATGCATTTGTATTAGATGTTGGTGCTGGATCAGCACCCTATAGAACCTTGTTTGCCCATTGTAATTATAAAACCCATGATTTTAGCCAGCTTTCTAAAAGTCAATTAAGGGGCAAAAATGGTTATTTTGAAATAGATTACGTCTCAGACATTGTATCAATTCCCGTAGAGAATGAGAGTTTTGATTTTATTTTATGTACTGAAGTAATTGAGCACGTCCCATATCCTATTGAAGCAATTAAAGAAATATCTAGAGTTCTAAAGCCAGGGGGTAAACTTTTTATTACTGCTCCACTAGGATCAGGGTTGCACCAAGAGCCATATCATTATTATGGTGGATATACGCCTTATTGGTATGAAAAGTTTCTCACTGATAATGGAATGAAATTGATTTCAATTGAACCGAATAAGGGTTTTTATTCCTTTTTATCGCAAGAATTGTTAAGATTCCTTTATAGATCAGTTTCATTAAATAGGCTTTCAAATATTTTGCTACTACCATTAACGTTGTTTTTAGTTCTGCCTTCATTATTACTTCCATTATTTGCGTCTTTTTTTGATAAATGGGATACCAATCGGGATTTTACAGTTGGATATCATGTTGTAGCAGAGAAGATGTAGTTTCATAGTTAAAAATTATTGATAATGGACTTAGTCAATTTGAATAGATGGTAAATTCTTTCTCAAAAATTCACTTTTTAAATTTTATTATATGTTATATTTAATAGCAAAAAATATAATACCTAATGGTTTTAAATTTTATATTAAACGTTTCCTCGGAATCGATAGATTTTCAATGTTTAGAGCATTGCAAAGGTGCAAGAAAAGGGGTATTCAAATTTCATCCGTTATAGATGTAGGTGCTTCGAGTGGGAGCTGGTCTAAATTGTGTTTAAATATTTATCCCAAAGCTTTTTATTTATTAATCGAGGCACAGCCAATCCGTAGGGAACAACTTGAAAGTTTCAAAGAATTAGTTCCCAATTCTAATTTTTGCATTGCTGCCGCTGGAGACAAAAATGGCAAGTTATACTTTGATGCCAGCGAAATTGAAGGTGGCTTGGCAAGTCACTCAGTTATAGAAAATATTAGTAATTTAATAGAGGTTGATTCCTATTCAATAGATTATTTAGTAGAAAGAGATAATATTGTTGGACCGTATTTGATTAAATTGGATACTCACGGTTTTGAGCTTCCAATCCTAGAGGGGGCTCAAAAAACCCTTGCTAATTCTAATTTGGTTATCATAGAGTCTTACAATCAGAAATTAACAAATGACTCTTTAAAGTTTTATGAGTTGTGTACATATATGTCAAAATTAGGTTTTGAACCAATAGAAATTGTTGATGTTTCACACAGACTTTATGATCATAGTTTGTGGCAAATGGATATTTTCTTTATTAAAAATGATAGATCAGAATTCAAGTACAAAAAATACAGTTGATGTTTATAATTCGAGTATTTGGGGGGTTAGGTAATCAGTTGTTTCAATACTCTTTTGGAATTTACCTATCGCGTAAGTATAAGACTGATGTATTTTTTGATGTTGAGAATTATACAGTTAATACTTACAGAAATTTGTCATTGGATAAAATGAATATATTCCTTCCTTTAGCGGAAAAAAGGATCTGTAAGAAATTTGTTAAATTTGAGAGTCTTACATTAAATAAGTTCTATAATTTATTTATTGGGAATAATTATTTTTCTGATGAGAATTTTCATCAATTTAGAATTTCAGATGTTCACAAGGTTTGCTATTTCAATGGCTATTGGCAGAAGTATTATTTCTACAAGGAGATTTCGGAGAATTTCAGTTTTACTTTAAAAACTCAATGGATAAAATTAATTTATAATGAAATTAAACAAATTCAAAGTGATGAATTTTCGGTTAGTGTGCACATAAGAAGAGGAGATTTTCTTACTAAAGAAAATTCAAAAATATACAAAGTTTGTGAGCCTTCATATTTTTTAAATGCTGAGACTCATATGATGAGGGCTCATAAATCTGAACGCATCAATCTATACGTATTTTCAGATGATATTAATTGGGTAAAAGAAAATATCAAATTCAAGTCTAAATGTATTTATTTCAATTCTGAGAATGAATTGCGTGATTTTTACTTAATGAGCTTGTGTAAAAAAAATATTATTTCCAATAGTACCTTTAGTTTGTGGGCTGCTATTTTAAATAAGTCAAAAGACAAAACGGTTATAGCTCCTAGAGATTGGTTTTTTGATAAAACCATTAATGTTAATGATCTAATTCCAATTGATTTTATAACTCTTGAATGATCAACTTAAAATCCCAATAATTTCCATTGGGATGCCTGTTTTTAATTGTGAAAAATTTATTTCCCAATCTATTAATTCAATTTTGAATCAAACATTTCAAGATTGGGAATTAATCTTAATTAATGATAATTCTTCAGATTCAACATTAAAAATTATACAACAATTTAACGACCCTAGAATAAGGGTATTTAATAATATAGAAACACTTGGCCTCGCTGCATGTCTCAACATTTGTATAGATATAGCCAAGGGAGTTTTTTTTGCAAGAATGGATGGTGATGATGTTATGTTTAATTCTAGATTAGAAATTCAGTATAACTATCTAATTGAAAATATAAATATTGATGTTGTAGGCACAGATGCTATGATTATAGATCAAGATGACAACATAATTGGCACTAGAATTACTAAGGTTTCTAAGAATATCAATCAATTATTAAACAATGGAGGATTATTTATTCATCCTAGTATTCTTGGAAGAATTGAATGGTTTAAAAAAAATAAGTATAATCAAAATTTTTTGAGATGTCAGGATTTAGAACTCTGGGCTAGGACTATTGACAATTCTAATTTCGAAATTCTAAATTCTTTTCAAATATTTTATAGAGATATCGTAGATATTAAATTTGAAAAATATTTATTAGCCGGTTATTATGTAAGGAAAATAATTTTTAATAATAGAAATAAACTTTCGAATTTTAATTTTTATAAATATTACATTTTGACATATATTAAAAGTGTGTATTATTTTTTTCATTTAATTATAGGGAAAAGAAATTATTTCAAGTATCCTGACAATTTAATATTCTATTTAGATGAATTCAAAAAATCAATCCGATAAATAATGTGTGGAATATTTGGTACAACTAAACTTTATTCAAGAAGTATAATTAAACAGAAAATAGCCAAAACTAGCTTTAGAGGGCCTGATTTTTCTGATTTTAAAACTTTTTCTAATAATTTAACCTTTGGTCATAACCGGTTAGCGATAATTGATCTAGATGAGCGGTCTAATCAACCTTTTGAGTATGGTAATCTGAGTATTGTATTTAATGGTGAAATATTTAATTTTCAAGAAATTAGAAGTTGCCTTATAAACGATGGTTATATTTTTTCTACGCTTTCAGATACGGAAGTAATTTGTGCATCTTATCTTAAGTGGGGAGAAGATTGTGTAAATCATTTTAATGGAATGTTTTCATTTGTGATTTTTGATTATAAAAATAACATCTTATTTGGGGCGCGAGATCGTTTAGGTAAAAAGCCATTTTATTATATGTTCCAAAACGGCCATTTTGAATTTGCTTCACAGCCCTCAGTAATAGCAATTGGGAATAATTTAACTTTATCATATGAATCAATTAGTCAATTTTTAGTATGGAGTTTTATTCCTGAACCGAATTCTATATACAATGAGGTAGCAAAG
>Ga0169931_10015999_pt1 | contig 9998 bp, 8 predicted proteins | sample Kivu_15m_20L_FD_129675 | JGI IMG/M metagenome (GOLD analysis project Ga0169931, IMG submission 129675) | Freshwater microbial communities from Lake Kivu, Western Province, Rwanda to study Microbial Dark Matter (Phase II) - Kivu_15m_20L... | ecosystem: Environmental > Aquatic > Freshwater > Lake ... | reverse complement strand
GGTTGATGGTCTTAAAAATGGAAAATGGGGGAAAATGTACGGCGAAATGGTTTTTGAAATGGAAAATGGGCTTTTCCGGCCGCCGTGGATGGGATGAGGAAATCAGGTTGATCACAATCTTACCGCCGAATTTGGTACATAAGAGTCCCCGTAGTACATTGTATGTAGACTACAACAGTACAATAGCAGCGAATACTAGAAATAAATAAAAAACACCGTACTGCTGATACGTGCTTGTTCTCTTTGCTCTACGGTATTTACAGTAATACAGTCCAACATTCATCAACAAGCATAACAAGCAAATAGCAACGACAAGCACTCCGCTAATAGTTGATATGTTCAATAGTTCCGTTGCCGCAACGATGATGAGATCATCTTCATTGAGATCTTCAGTGAACAAAGGGCTCGCTAGTTTGCGTCTATTTTGTAAGTTGTGACTATTGTCTCCGGTCATCGTGTATCTCACCGCTTTGTAACTATTAAAATTTGGTCTTTCGCCTACAGCATCTGCTCTTCCGGATAGTGTAAAAAGGGTAGGAATCCCCGAGGCTTTTCCTAATGAATATCCTGGACAAAATTATGAATTTAATTGGGCGTTAAACGTCGATGGAGTAACTCCGCTGAAGAAGTCTGCGTTTCGTATAATGAAAGCTTTGGATGCAAAAGTAGCTGGGTTAACTCCTTCATCCAAAGCCCCTCTAAAGGTGACGTCCTACAGATTATTTTATCACGTTTATATCTGATGCAGTATACTCATTCAGAACCGCCTTAATCATATCATTTCCAGGTGGATACCTCAGCTACAAAGAGTATATTTCCGGAGGCTGGGTCTGATCAACTTTCATTTGAAACTTTTGATGAGGTCTCACAACGCTTGAAGGATCTTTTATCAACATCCGATCATTTATATTGCCCAGAGGGTCATATGCCCCTCACTCCGAGCAGTGGCGCAATTTCTACATCCCGAATCGGAGTTCGAGTCATAACGAATTCGGCATCACTTGCACCTTCTCTACTAGCTTATTTGGAAAGAGCACCTAAACGTTCACCGTTTGCTCAGCCTATTACGGCCTATGTTTTAGAAGGGATTGAAGAAACATTTAGTGGGTACGCCATTGAAGAAACTGTTGATAACGATTCTGGTGAGGCCAAATCAGTTGCCGCCGTAGTTGTGATGGGGAAGAAACCCTTAATCGAATTAGTGGTGGCTGGATTAGAGTTGTCTGCAGAAGGTATTCTACATGATGAAATTGCTAGAGCAAAGAAAAAAGCCGACGAATCTAAGTAAAATTAATTCATATCTATTTTTCTCATATCCTATCCATGTTACAGTTGACCACCAGAAAGTCAATACCAAGCCTGATCAAGGACCCTTCCCAATTTAAGACATTTCACTTATCATATCTAGTAACTTTGAAAAATCTTGAAACGAATCTTCAGAATAATATTGTATTGTCTTCAAAGGTCATGGGACGATACTATCATTAGCCTCGTGAAGATACATCTGACTCACGACTCAGTATCTGCATGTTGCCAATAAAAGCCAAATCGCCCCTCGTTTGTTTGCTTGCTGTTACTTTGACATCAATTCAGAATTCCATCAGCTACTTATCCTAATCGAGACTTAGATTGAGGAGGAAAGTTTTATACACGAAAACCTTAGAACTGCACATATTTACAATAAAAGTGCATATGAATGAAGCCGGAGATGATTTAGGAAGAGACAGAACGTCAACGTATGGGCCTAACGTAATTGTTATGACAAATGCCGGGAAACCTCTCTTTTGTCGTTATGGAGACATTGACAATATTGCGCACATTACTGCTACAATTCAGTTGACATTAGATACTATAAGATCCAGCGGGGAATCGATGCATTCAATTCACACAGATTCATCAATCATTGCATTTTTAAGTATACGATCTCTCACGTTGATTGCTATCGAAAATAGGAGTGACTCAGATAAAGATCCTGACATCCTACCATTTTTACAATTTATTCTTGAGATAACTCATCAGCATTTTGTATTTATGCTATCAGATAGCTTCCAAGCTGCCTTAGAGAATTCACCTGGGATCGACCTATCAAATACATTTGGATCTTTACACACGTCACTTCAGTATCTTTTAGACAAAACATTACCACAATCAAACTGCGCATTTTTCCAGATAGCTTGTGGAGTCGAAGTTTATGGATTACCCTATAAGGTACAGATGCATATACTTTGTTTCAATATACTCTTGAACGTTTTCACTCAACATGAATGGGCTTGTTTAGATTCGTGACGATGCTACGAATGTACTTTGCGATATCTGTGCAAAGACACGAGATACTCTCATTGGAATTCTGGCTGTCGGATCAAAGCTAATCTCCATTACACAAGGCGAATGGACCAATCAAATCATCGGAGCACCCGATGTGGTCTTACTTCTGGAATTTGTGAAAAACTTGAATAGCAAATCGTATGCTAAGCTATGGTTTCCTGTGTGCTTACCTCAGTTCGATTCTTCATGCTTCTTCCATGCTTACGTTGAAAGTCTTGACCATGATTTGAATGTCGTTTTAATACTGATAAGCCCATCATGTGAAATTACGCAATTCCGAATTTTCGCAGAGGCTGCTACAGAATTGAAGGAGAGATTGGGGTTCTTCGTGAAGCAAATAGGGACAAGTGACACTCCATCAAATGCAAGTACCTCACAATTTATTGAAGATGTTTTGCTGCTTACCTTCAACAGAAGGACATTAACGTTGGCTTCGGCTCTAACCGATCCACTGACAAAATACTTTTTATATGCTGACATTCCAGAGCTAGAATTTGTACATTTCTTCACCTTTCGCTTTAATTGCACTTGGAAAGGCTCGCCGCGCTGTTACTTTAGTCAACACGTTACATCAGAAATTAAGGAGACTACAATCTTGAACTTTTGCGCCACATGGGAAATGTATCGCCGCTCGTCCATGACGCTTCGTTTGGGGTCTTGCTCTACCGATCAATTTTTGATGACCATTGGTGATCGAACAAAGGACTGCAATAAGGTCTGTTTTACTCCATGTATGAATCTATTGCATTCTGCAGTCAACAAATCCGCTGAAGAAGTCATGACAAATCCAGATGGAACCGTCTACGTTGCTTTGTGTGGGAAGAACTTTGAATTATATCTTACAATTATGGGTGACGTTGACCCTTACAATGGTTTGAATCTTGCCAGAAAAATTTTTCGTAAACTTAACGAAGCAAGCCAGACTTTATTCCTCCATTTTCCAAAGCGCTTTCGGTCTCAGCACAAGTAAGTTCACAACGACGAGTTCGCTTTTGTCGATTAAGAGGTTGAAATCAAGCAATTAGTAGGTTCAGTGTAACCATTAAATTCCTCTGCACAGGACTAAGGCAACTATACAAGCCTTTCAAAGTTTTGTAGCCTTTCAAAGTATTATCTTGACGAAAGGGGAAGAATTTACAGACTCCAGCTAATGAATTTTACCATTGTAAGATTTTATCACTCCAGGTGTACAAATACAATTAGTTAATTCAAGGACCCATTTCACATAACTTGACTATGAATTTTTCCACGTAACGATCTAAATACGTTAGATTAATAATGTAATATTGGTCTCAATAGGTTTTAATGCACCATTCAAGTACTTAGATTCACTTAGTAACCAGTCATCGCTCCCCAAGCCTGGCAGCCGTCAATCAAAGCTCGAGGGGATCATGCGGAGATGGGACTTCTGTGAAATAAAATACATGTGTCTATCCCATGTGCTCAGTAAAGTGCAAGAGATATTGATAAACAGTACAATGTACGGGTGATTGTCATAGTATTGGTCTATTAACTATTAACTATCGAAGACGTTTTGTTGTTTTAAGGCGATTTTATGAAATCGCGCGCCGCAGGCGAAATTTTTTTTAAATGGGTCGTGTGTATACCGTATACAGGTAGGTACAGTAGGTCCTACCCTACCGTATGTCTTATTCCTGGTCGTACACGCCGTTTCTGGTTCGACGAGGTTCTTTGTTGAAATCAAAATGAAACGAGGTCACACAAAATTATATAACTGCTCATGGTTTATTGTTGCTCGAATAATTTCCTCATCATTAATATATCAAGATGAAAATAATTTCGTCATACCTTGCTCTCCTCCATATTTATCCCTTTTCTTCAGCTCTTCCTGTATTCGACGGAAGCTCCAACCCTCGATCATTTGTTCGTAAAATACATCAGCCTGCACAGATCGATGAACTGTCTCTTGACACAACGCAGTTTGTTTACATGAATCATCACCTTAATGAACCACAGAGCGAGGAACAAGTCGTAGGAATGCCTAGAATGACTACTCGAAACTTGGTTTTCGATAATCGTGAATTAATCTACTATGGAGGACCGGTCATTGGTAAAGTGAAAGTGATAACAATATGGTGGGGATCAGGCGTGAAGTATACTTCAGAACTTGAGAACTTTTACGCTGGTATTACTGATTCTAAGTGGATGCGTATTATGAGTGAATATAGTACTTCCAGTACGATCATCGGCATGGGCTCTTGGATGAAATCTTATAATTACACCACTGCACCTCAAACGAGTAGTGGGTACAGTGAAATGTTATCTGATTCCGATATTCAAAGCAACCTACTGATGCTAATCGATTCTGGCTACGTGCCGCCTCCAGATAAAAATACATTTTACGCCATCCATCTTGCACCAAAGATCAATATCACAGTAACTCATAAACAGTTCAGTTGTTCTGGTTTCTGCGCATACCACTTTACCATGGCTTACCCTGAGACAAACATCTCTACAATACCAGTCATCAACTATGGCGTTATCTCTGACTTGGACGATCCCCGAGACACGAATACTAACACCTTCAAAAGATTATGCTCTATTTCATCTCATGTACTTGCAGGAGTCATAACAAATCCTATTGTTGGAATGGATAAGTCTAATGCATTTCCTTCAGGATGGTTAAACACTGATGGGAAAGAAACTCCTGACATTTGTACATCGACACAAGGGACTACAATGGGTGCAGATGGCGCCTCCTATAGTGTACAGACAATTTGGTCAAATAAAGCTGGTGCTTGCATTGCAAATGTACCAAATCTAGATTGGACGGTGACCTCAGCGATTGCTATTTCAGCATTGAACGTGGTAGAGTCGGGTACATTAGGCTTGGCATTTGCTGTCGTTACTACTTTTTTGAGCCTTGTTATTTTGTCAGGTTTGGTATGGGCTAATAAGAAGAAAGGTACAACCACTGCATCTTTCGACGTTAAACGTTTGACGAAAGGACTAGAGGAGGACGATGATGTTAAGACTGTATCACAAGTCGATTATTATGAGGGCGACGAGGATGCCTCGACAGTTGTTGTCTCAAATAAAGGTACTTATAGATTCTGATTTGAAATGCATGTACCGAAGACTTCTGGGTTAAAGAGCTGATTGATGACAGTTTGTATTACAAGGCTGTAAATTGTCCTCAGAAAGGTCGCAGATCTGTCAATTGAACGCAGCAAAAACGATGCTATCGACTGGAGAAAAACTTTACTTGCCATCACAGTCCCTTCCTTGTTGATGTTTCTGTTAGTTAGCCAGTAGGTTCAATGAAGGGATCAGAAATTCATAATGATTCAACTAGCCAGCATACATTTATGTACATCGTATTAACATCCTCACGTTATAATATTTTTTTAATATGTTCCTCTTGAATATATCGTTATCTTTCTATCTCGTCTTCTTCACTTCTGTGATAAGGTTAAGCTGGACGATTAGTCTGCATATAGATGAAAAATCAAAGATGATAATTGATTATAACAACCAAAAATACAGTCGCAAAATAATGTCTTCCATCAATGTTACTGGGAGTCGCATTATAGGTGGCTTCAATGCTAGTATTGGTGGTTATCCATTCTTTGCCATGGCTTTGGATACATCAAATCAGTTCTTTTGTGGGGGGTCACTGGTGGCACCAGAATTCATCCTAACAGCGGCTCATTGCATGACAAATACTAAGTGGAATCTATCCAAATTCTTAGTCGGTGCGCTCTGCCCCTTCCAAAGTCAAGATAATAATTGTGGACAATATTATGATATAAAAGGAATAGCAAAGATTTACAACCATCCTCAATTCAATGCCAATACACTTGTGAATGACTTTTCGTTGGTTCAATTATCCACGAGATCGAGAATCGCTCCAGTGACTTTAGATAAAAGCAACACTTCTCTATCGTATACATCCGGTAAGTTCTTCGTGATAGTTGATTGATTCTTAAAATTCGCAATTTCTATGCGGGGTATATCTCTGAAAGCTCTATTTCGTAACACCAATAAGGTTATAGCTATCTTTACACAATGGGTATGTGATCTAAGCCTTCTCCATTTCAGTAAAACTATGAACATTATTTGAATCTGATTGAATGTCCTAAAATTGATACGAATAATAGGCTTTGGACAGACTTCTTCAACTGATCGAAACTCTATTCCCACAAAATTGCAAGCTGTTGAACTTGGTTTTATCACCACTGAGAAGTGCAACACAGTTTACAATGGTGTCATAAAAATTCAATGTTATGCGCAGCATCACCGGGTCGAGATGCTTGTTACGGTGATTCTGGTGGCCCTTTAATTGATTCCAATTTTAATGTTCAAGTGGGTTTAGTCAGTTTCGGCGATTCGTGCGCAAAACAAGGTTTCCCTGGTGTTTATTCTAGGATATCAGATCAATGGTCATGGATATATCGTACGATTTGTGATAATCATTCTTCTCCAAAACCAAGCATGTGTCTTGCTCCAAATGTATCACCGACGAAAAGACCCATAGCGGTTCCTCCTGTCTCTGTCAACCCACCATCACCTCAAAGTCCCGTTGCACCTTCACGCGATTGTCCTTCCGACCGAAACAGACTCATGTTGAGATTCAAAACAGATAATGCAGGGGAAAACACATTTTACTACCTAACGAAGAATTCCGGTGGTCCTGCTATCGCCTTGGAAGGTAATTCAAGTTATTTTCAAAACAATACTCTTTACGCCAGACTTATTTGCTTGTCGCAAGCCTGTTGCTATAAGTTCTTCATGAATAATAAATCTGGGAGTGGAATGTGCTGTGAGAATGGTGACGGTTGGTATGAGCTTGTTTTTAATGGTGAGTAATTACTTGTTTAAGTCATCAGTTGCAAATGCAAGAAAATAAACTATCATGTTCAATGGGTACGAAGGAAAACTTATTCGGAGATCGTCTTTCATGCAAGGCTATCAACAAGTTACCGGTCCCATTTGCTGACGTAACGTCCTTGTTATAAATTGCAACGATTACTTGTATTCAGATTTGGTTTTCGTTTGGAAACATGGATTGAGAGTATTTTTTCCAAAGTATCACATATAATGTCACTTATTTTAGAAGCCGATAAAGTCCGTTGGAGCATTCCAGCTTTTCGTTCACACATAGTTGCTGTAGAAAGGATCGCAATTGTTGCGGACTATGATTATATTTCACTTCCGGTGTAGCAGAGGCATACATTTTAAGCATACTATGGATTTTATCCAAACTTAACTGGCCCATATTGGAAAGCATACCGATAATATACGACTCGAATATTTGAATTTGTTCAACTTCCGGACCGGCCAAAACCGTAGTTCCATCCCCGTCATCTTCATCGCCAAGGAACGAAGCCCCATTCATAGTCATGCAAGGTTTCATCAAGGGATTCAAAGCATAAATAGTATCGTTAATTGAGGACGTTTCAGCCTTAACTATTTGATTGTGAACCCAGTACGTCATTTTCTTCTTTATTGTATCCAACGACATACCCGTTTGATTCGATAGATCAGTTGCACTTATAATCACTTCATCTTCAAAATGCTTGATGAGTGTAGCCTGAAGAGGAGTGCATATGAATTCTTTTGTGAATGTCGTCCCATCGTCAAGCTGTATATCCAAATCGAGATGAACTTGACCGAGTTGATGAAACCAGATTAGTCGACGAGGATTTTTAAGCTTAGCATACTCTAAGCTGAATTGGTCTAGCTGCGACTGGATACGAGGATGATGTTTCAGCGATTGCTTCTGCAATGACGGCCAAAAGATGTGAGATATGATCACAGTATCGATGTAACTCGCTTCAGGGGATAGAAAATTTGGAGCCATTAGACGTTTCGCTATGGTGGACCCTATATTGACGCTGATTCTTTTTGAGTCCTCCATGTCTTTGATCATGATTTCACAATTTCGCATGCAATTGTCCCCGAAGCGTATTTTGAGAAGTTCTAGATTATGAACTTCATGGTCAATATTGACCTCGGTTCTTGAGAGGAATTTATCAGCCAGCATCATACGATACTCATCAACGAAAAAATCTTTGGATCCGTATATTCCTACAAGCATGGACAACACATCGGCGCCTGCATTTTTACGTGGAACCATTGGCATATTCCCAGCCGTCCTTTGATAATAAAGCGATGGGCCAGGTGTCCAATCTAAAGTAGGTGGTTCTTCCTCATCATCTGAGTCGTAATGACACTGATCTAAAGGGCGCATGTCTTGTCGATGGAGCTCCTCGTAAAGATCACTACCACTTTCAGAATCGGTGAGGCTAATGAAACAACAATTCACGGATGAATTCGTTGGATGATCTCAAAGGAAAACGATCAAACCACTAAAATAAAAATATATATTTCAAATCTACCTTGTAACTATGCATCGAATCGTATCACTTCGATGACGAAGATAAGAAGTAAGTTCTCCAGTGACACTATCTATGAGTGCATCTGTTGGATCAATCACTCTTAGAACCTTGATTGAATTCATGTACACTTGTAAAATTTGATGAGTTTGAGCTCCAGGATGAAGGAGTCTATGCCGAAAGGCTTCTCCTAACGCGGTACCTATGGCCCGTTGCATGCGTGTTTTTCTCAGAACGGATGCTAGCTCCGTGACAGCAGGCAATGAGTCGGGATAATCCGCAATTATATCAAAGATTTCAGACTTACGAGCATTGCAGAAGCTTTCCATGATGGCATATTCCAACTTCGATTTCCAATTATTGGATAATGAATTTTTCGGATCGTACATCTCTGGTCCATAAAGGTCTTGGATCCAAGGTAATAAAACAGTGTCTTTCCAATCCATGAGTATGTCTAAGAGACAATCTTCGCTGTAATTTCCCTTGACTTGTTGTACCGTGTGCTGCTGCATCACTTCATAAAGAATATGACCGATGGACCGAGAAAGAAGACTAGGAAGCCATCCTAAAGTACGAAAATTCTGATATAATTGAAGAGTATCGTACTCGAGCATCATATAATCGTGCATGTCAGAAACTTCCTCCTCGCCTTCCATGCCATTGTGATGTTGTCGAGTATGCAAAGTATGTTTGAGTAACAAGATTATAGATGGCCATAAGAATTGGGGAGGATCACAAAAGATAGCTGCATTTAATGCACTAAGATCTGCTCTGGACGGTTCATGACATTGTTGAAATTGTTGAACGAGTTCATGAATACGATGAGGCAGTAGTTGCCAATAACGATCCTGATTTACTTCACTGTCTCGGAAGAATGCAACTCGAGCCTGTGTGCTAAACTTTGAATCATACGCTGATACGGGAGACAATGGCATTGCACAGAATACAGTGATTAAAAGTCGACAGCTAATGCTGTTTACGGAAGGAATAAGTAAGGTGAAAAGATGGTTTTTTTAATTATTCAATAAAGACACCCAGAAATAATTGCTGAGGAAAGTGAAAATCCAGTCGTGCAAGATTTGAATCCAGTCGTGCAGGGTAAGCAATGTAAGTAATTTACTTACAAAAACTGTAAGGAAGTTACTTACAAAATTGTAAGGAAGTACAAACCTGGAAGGAAGTTACTTACTGTACAAAATTGTAAGCAACTTACTGTTGAAGGATTAACGCGCGAATGGAAGATGACAAAGATACGGAAGACAAAAGATACTTTTTGAGAGAGAGATGTAGGAATTAACATCATATTTTAATATT
>Ga0169931_10015998_pt1 | contig 9999 bp, 12 predicted proteins | sample Kivu_15m_20L_FD_129675 | JGI IMG/M metagenome (GOLD analysis project Ga0169931, IMG submission 129675) | Freshwater microbial communities from Lake Kivu, Western Province, Rwanda to study Microbial Dark Matter (Phase II) - Kivu_15m_20L... | ecosystem: Environmental > Aquatic > Freshwater > Lake ... | reverse complement strand
TTGAATGTTGAATGTTGAAAACTAGTTATAGTTTATTTCCAGATGATGTTCATAGTTTACTTCTTATTGGCATTTCAATTCGGTGATCTTCAACAAGGTCAGCTTGTCACGATCATTAATGCCTTGGGTGCTGCGGTCCATGACCAACCGATGTTTGAGTCGTCATGGAAATACAAGCTACCCCTAGGGCAACGATTGGAAGTTGAACAGGTGATCGAAACGGGTGCATGCTACCCCATAGGTGAGGATTTCTGTTTGCAGGGGAGATGGTTCAAACCCGTTGGAATCAGTGGATTTGTTTTCAGTTCAGATGTCACCAGCAGAGCGGTGCGAATGTCTCAAACCAAATATGTGTCGTATTTGGATATGATGGGAGACCTGATTTCCGAGAAATCAGAAACCGAAATGGTGCATAACGACTATGGTGAATTTCAGGTTGAAGTGACCGATTTCGTCTACGAACAGGGAAAGACCAATGTGAGATATTCCGATGGATGCGCAAGGATTGTGGTGGAATTCAATAATTTCACGCGAGCGGAAGCCTATCACTATCTGATGAACCGTTTTACACAATACATCACAGATGCCGATGGCAATTATGGAAAGTCAGTACCACACTTTGTGCGAATTTCGGGATCTGTGATGTATTTCGAATCCGATTACTCATTCACAGAAGATTTGGAGATGCGCATAGCCGACAATGGAATGATCACGGTGAGTTCTGTCTTCTGTGACTGACTAGGTTCCTGAATTTCACATCCCGCCAACCGCCAACAGATATGCCCCCTATCACCATCCAAACCTCCGTCAAGGCAAGCCCCGCCCAGGCGTGGACCTGCTTCACATCCCCCGAACATATCGTGAACTGGAACTTCGCGGGCGATGACTGGCACTGCCCGTCCGCCGTGAACGACCTGCGCGTCGGTGGGCGCTTCTCCTGGCGGATGGAGGCCAAGGACGGCTCCTTCGGCTTCGATTTCGAAGGCGTGTATGAGGAGATCATCCCGAATGCCCTCATCCGCTATGTGATGGATGACGGCCGAGGCGTGCAGGTCACCTTCAAGGAGACTTCCACCGGCACGCTGGTCACCGAGACCTTCGATCCCGAATCCGAGAACCCGATCGAGATGCAGCGGGATGGGTGGGGGATGATCTTGGAGAATTACCGGAAGCTCGTCGATGATACCTTCATCCGATAACCCCAGGCTTAAGCCTGGGGTTATGGGTTACTTCGTGTACTTTACCCAGATCTCGACCAGCCTCGCCTCGATCTCTCCCTTCATCAGCGGATATCCGCCCATCCAAACGGCCAGCATGCCCCTCATGGCGAGGGATTATTTCATGAGGATCACTTTTTGGACGAAGCTGCCCCCGGGAGTGCTCATCCAGACCAGATACACACCGCTGGCCTGTTTTGACGCATCCCAACGGACGGAGTGCCGACCGGCTGTGGCGATGCCATCGACCAGTGTGGACACACGTCGCCCGGCCAGGTCATAGATGCCAAGGGTAACGGGCGAGGTGCGGGGCACATCGAACGTAAGGGTCGTGGTCGGGTTGAAGGGATTCGGGTAGGCGGCATTCAGGGCGAAGGTGGTCGGGAAGAGTTCGGGCTCGATCGCCGATACGGGTTCGGAGGCGTGGATGCGCAGTTGGAACGGTTCGTAGAGGAGGTCGTCTGCCGAGGGAAGGTCGATTGCCGGATCGTCCGTCCAATGGCGCCATCTGCCGCCGCGCAGCTTCACCCACACGCGATCGGCCTCATGGTCTTGCCAAAAGGTCTCCCCATCGGATGCCACCACGTCGTTCAAGGAGGCCATCTCCCGGTAGGGATAGGTGGCTTGGAACGATTGGGCCCAAACCGTGGTCTCGAAGCGCCCATCGAATTGGATTCCCATCACTTGGGTGTCGGCGGTTTCGAGCATGTTTTCAACGGTCATATGGAAATCGGTCGGATCCACCCGCTCTTCGGGGAACGTGAGTTCATAGATGGATTCCGGATTGGTCGCGAAATCGCGCATGCCGGCGAAAATGAGATTTTCGGTGGCTCCGCTCACGCTCCAGGTGGCGATCTCGTTCATGCCGCCATCCAAACGACGGACATGCAAGCCCCACAGAGGAAAAAAGGAACGGTTTTGGGGTGGTGTGTCACCTTCACCATACAGGACGAACCCGTTGAAGCCGTAAAAAGGACCAGCCACGCTCACACCGCCGGACGTGGCGCCGGGTGCGATCACGGAGACCTGTTTTCCATGGGTCAGGAATGGTTCGTCATAGACGATGTAATTGCCTGCGGGACCCCAAACGCCATGGGGATCCCAAAGCGCGCTTGCCAAGGTGAAGTGCGCCAGAGGGGAGCGCAGCTTGACCCCGGCATGTGCGTCGATGATGCGGTTGCCGCTGTTTCGGAACTGTCCTTTCTCCACCGGCCGGATGTAATAGTCGTCTGTCGCGAAGACCCCGCTTCGCTGTCCCGACACGGGTGGAAACCCGATCACGATGTTGTCTGTGATGTCGAAGGTGCTGTGGTAGGTCGCGAAGGCGACGGGATCGGGTGAACCGGTGGTTCCGGAGAAGTCGGCGAAGGGTGGCCGACCGGTCCCGTTCATGGCGTGGTTGAGAGAGGTGCCTACCACCAGACTTCGCGTGATGAGGCCGCCATCACCGGCGCCGGCGAAGAAACGGCCGGAGTTGTCGGCGCTCACCGCTTCGATGTTGGTCGCGTTTCTGGCGCGGTCCCAGATGCCGTTGCTGCCGTTTTTCCAGACATGGTATCGCGCCAGGGTGAAGCGCAACAAGGTGTTCAGCGGCCATTGGGGGTCGCGTCCGTCCGAGGTGGAGTTGTAGGAGTTCGGGAAGATGTCGCCCTCGTTGTCGACTTCCACGAAGTCGATCATGATGCCTTCCATCCCGTTCGAATGGGCGGTGTTGCCGTCGAAGACACCGAAGCGGAGCCGGCTGGGATTCATGACCTCCCCGTCCGGCATGCGCACGTTGCGATGGTCTCCCCATGGATTACGTGGGAATGGCAGCCAGAAACCGTTGGTCCAACAATCGGCGGCGTGGTTGTTGGTCAGGATGTTGTCCGGGTTGCTGACCCAGAAACAGGATGCGCCCCGCTCACCGGTCTCGTGCAGCTTCAGGGCATGCTGGGGAAGCTGGTTGCGCACATGCAGGACCAGGTTCCGGTCGATGGTGTTCCTCCGTTCCGCGGCGTCTTCGGTGAAGATGCCGTGGCCTCGGATGCGGTACAGGATGTTGTTGGTCAGTTCGACGCCGTTCGTTCCATGAATGACCAATCCCCGGTTGGCCGACTCGTTCACCACCGAGTTCCGTACGTACTGACCTGAGGCGTCGTCCAAGGTCTGTGTTCCGGAATAACTCAGGATGTGCCAGTGGAAGGGATAGCGGGCCAGGCGGCCGCGCTGTCCGCCACGCCGGATCTCCACGCCGTCCAGGCGTGCCGCCGCGCCCCGCATCACCATGATATGGACCCCGAAGCCCTGGTCTTGCCAGAGCGCGTCGTCCGGCGCTTCGATCACGATGTTCCGGGTCAGGTTGCCGACCGGCGCACGCTGATCCAGCACGGTGGGCGTGCGCGTGGAATCGGTATCGGGCCGAGGTGGCAACACCTGTCCGGCCGGGGACAGGCTCATGCCCGCTTCGGTCGCATACTGCAGCACCCCCCAGCGGTGCGCGTTCAGTCCGGTCGACAGACCCACTGTGGTGCCGGATACCGATGTCAGCGTCACACGCTGGGTGATGCTGGCCCCGTTTCCGGCTTCGAAATAATCCGTTGGGCCGATCGCGATCTGGTCGCCTACCCGCCAATCGACCGGGGCCATGAGCGTCAGGCTTGTGGCACCGGCCGGACCATGTGCATTCAGTTTGGTCCAGGCCACCGATGGCGGCTTGCCATGCAACGCCAATTCCCCATCCATCACCATGATGCCGCGTGTGCCCATCCCCATGATGCTCTCGGACGTGTTTGGGGCGTTGAGCACCAGCCGCGCCTGCTGGCTGAACGGGCGCGCCGTCGTGCCGATCTCCAACCGGCCATGGATCATGATCCAGGCGGTGGTCAGGGTCAGATCTTGGCGGTCGAAGACCAAGACACCGTCCACATTCAGTCCGGCAAGCGAGGGTGGAGATTCATCCAACCGGATGATCCTGTTCTCCGGAACCGTGACGACCGTTCCCGCGGCCGGTTTGGTGCCGCCCCAGGTGGCGGGGTTCGACCAGTTCAAGGTGTCGGCAAGCGCCGTCGTGAGGAGGATGGTAAGGAGAAGCATGGACAGGTGGGAATGTTGAATTCGGTCAGGACCATTTTAAATGGACAATTTTAAATGATTTAGAATTGTCCATTTAAAATTGTTCTCAGTTCTTCAATGACGCACGCTGTTAGTCCCCACAGCGGCACGCGATGAACCCGCCAACACGGAACCTGGCGTTTGGTTCCGCGAAGGTCCCATTCTTCGACAAGGGGCTCGCCCAAGTCGGCCAAGGGTTGCCAGAAGGCTTCCTCCACTTCCTGGGGATGGATGACCGGTATCGCGGGCGCATCCACCCATGCCACGACGGGAATGACCGCGCCGGGTGAGGCGGGCGAGGAGATGGGCGTCAGACGCCCCAGGATCTGCGGGAGGTGTGTCGGTATCCCGGTCTCCTCCTCGCATTCCCGCAGGGCGGCCTCTTCGGGTGTCTCGCCGGGTTCGATGCGGCCGCCAGGAAAGGAGATCTGTCCGGTGTGGGAGCGCAGCGCCACGCTCCGCAGCGTGAGGAGCACGCTCAGCCCGGTGGCATCCGGCGTGAGCATCACCAGCACCGCCGATCGGACGGGTTCGTCATCCCGCTCCGGCATCTCAAGGTTCCGCATGGATGGCGCCATGCGCAGATGGGCGGCGCGGCCGGGCAGGGGGCCGCGCAAGGCCCACCGAATACGGTTGAGGTCGGCACCACGGCTCATGGCGCGTAATATACCGGATTGCGGGGCAATCGGAATGCGGTTCCGTTCGTGTATCATGCGGTATGTTGACCGACGATGAAGACCTGGCCGAGCTCATGCAGCGGGCGTACCGGTACGCCCTTTCCTTGACGCACGAGCCCGAAGCGGCGCGCGACCTGGTGCAGGATGCCGCCATGTCCGTCAGCCGTCGCGGGGGGCCGTGGAACATCCGTTTCATGACCACGGTTGTTCGGAACCGGTTCATCGACCTGTACCGGCGGGCCCGCAAGGTGCCCTTCGAATCCTTGGATGACTCGGTGGCCGCACCCTTGGAAGACGAGTCGGTGGAGGGCCCGGTCGATGAGGGTCTGATGGATCTGATTCTGGGTTCCCTGAAACCGTCAGAGCGGGAGGTGCTCTATCTGTCGGCCGTAGAGGACTACACCACGGCGGAAATCGCTGAAATGACCGGGCGCCCCCGCGGAACCGTGCTCAGCATCCTGCATCGAACCAAACACAAACTGCGACACCGATTATCCCATGAAACTGGACTCCGAAATTAAGCGGCATTACAACCGGAAGCGTTTGGCATCGTCGGATGTGGCGGAACTCGTCCGAACGGCCCGATCTCCGATGGGCCGATTGCGGTATCTGGCGCCTCGGATGGCCGCCGCGGCCTTGTTGCTGCTCGCATCGGTGTTCCTGATCACCCGCATCACGGATGCGCCGGTGGCCGCGGCTCCCGAGCTGGCCACATCCATCGCCAAACATGTGGTTTTCCAACACGAGGAGTCGGTTCCCCTGGCCGTTCGAACTGAGAATATCCAGGAATTGACCATGGAGTTGCCGCGATTGAACTTCACGCCGGCCGCATCGATGGTGGTGTCTGCGGAGCGATACCGCCTGTACGGTGCCCGTTATTGCCACATCGAGGGAAAGATCGCCGTCCACATGCGTCTGGTGCGGGAAGACGGGCTGTCCGTCACCCTCTACCAGGTGGCCGACCAGCCCGAATTCGACTCGGTCGATGGCACGGAAATCGAATGGAAGGGGTACCGGGTCCGCATGTGGCGGGAGAACGGCGTGCTGATGTGCTTGGCCGAGCGGATCTCGGTCAGCGCGTGAAATGCCAGGCGGTGCTGAACAGCAGCACATGCGTGTCTCCGGGCTGACCGATGTCTTCCCATCGATGCTGGAGGCCGATTTCCACGCGTTGTCGGTTTCGGAGCAACCATCCCATGTGCGCGGAGACGCGGTTTTCGGCCGAATCCGAGGCCGATTCCACGATCCGGGTGCCCAACACCTCGTTCTGAAGGAGCAGATAGGATTCGCCTGGGTCGAGTCGTTCACCCTGCAGCGGGCTTCGAACCGAGGCGCGAAACCGGCCCCTGATCGCATCACCCGAATCCCGAATGCGCCATTCCAGACGGCTCCGGTACGATACCTGATGGATGCCCGTGGTGAACGTGTGCGTGGCTTGCCCGGTGATCCGGTTCTCGAAGCGTTGGGTAGCCTCCAGGGGTGTGCCCACGCGCAGCAGATATCCGGCCGAAACGGTGGTCCGAACCGTCAGGCGCCGGTTCCAGAACAGGCTGCCTTCGATACGCTCCATGCGCTCGGTGCCTTGAAAGGCGTTGACCTGGGCCGATAGGCTGTGGCGGTCAGTGATGGATTGGGAATAGGTCACGGATGGTTCCCAAACACGCTCCACTGGTTGGCCATCGACGGTCAACGCCCATCCCGTCCACAGTATCATCCCTGCGATTCGCATGGACGTCAAAATACGGATGGAGCGGTACGTCAGAAATCGATCGGAATCTCGATGATGCGCCGTTCGTTCCGGAATGCGCCATCGGCATCGAAGGTGAGCTCGAAACGGCCGATCTCGGAACCGTTTCGACCCTCGACCTCCACCTCATATCCGATGGGGGAGGTGGGGTTGCGGAACCAGGCCGATGCGGCAGGCTGCTGGGTGTCGGGCTGATGGCGGGCTTGGATACGGGTGGTCCTCCAGGTCCGGAACCGACGGTCCAGATGACCGGTCACGCCCTCGGGCAGGTCGCGCTGCGAGATCAGGCGTTCGGCCTCCTCAAAGGTGCCGTCTTCGAGAAACTCCACACTCCACGTCTCCGAACCGATCCGGAACTTGACCTCGAATGTGAGGTCGGTGCCGTCTGTCTGCCGGAAGTACCGGACATTCCGGGCGCGATCGGTCACCGGCTCAAGCCAACGCAACGCCGATGACGGGAACTCGTCTCGTGTGATGCGGGTCTCCGCTTCCTGTTTGTCGGGTGGCGCGACGCTCAACCACGCGAGGATCATCCATACCATGTCGGAATTTGGCGAGCCAATGTTATGTAATGATTACCGAGAAGGGGCAGATGGGTCGAGGTTGGTGGTGGGTGGACGAGAAATCCGTTATTTTCATGCCGCCTTCACACTGCCGTACACCATCACCCATCCATCCGTCTACCCTCCGTGCTTTCACTTCTGACCGTCGGATCCGTCGCATACGATGGCATTGAAACCCCATTCGGTAAGAAAGACGCCGTTCTGGGTGGGTCGGCCACGTATATCTCCCTCACCGCCTCGTATTTCGCCAGCCCGGTGCGCTTGGTCGGCGTGGTAGGCCATGATTTCCAATCGCGCGACATCCAGCGCCTCCGCGACAAAGGGATCGACCTGGATGGGCTGCAGACCGATCTTTCCGGAAAAACCTTCCACTGGGCGGGCCGGTATCACTTCGATCTGAACAACCGGGACACCCTCGTCACCAACCTGAACGTGTTCGAACGTTTCGATCCGGTGATTCCCGAATCCTACAAAGACAGCCGCATCGTCTGTCTTGGAAACATCCATCCGGCACTGCAGTCGCGGGTGCTCGACCAGGTGCGCTCGCCCGGCCTGGTCGTTTGCGATACCATGAACTATTGGATCGAAGGCTGGTCCGAAGACCTCAAGGCCACCCTGAAACGAGTGGATGTGCTCATCATCAACGACAGCGAGGCACGTCAGCTTTCCGGTGTTCCGAATCTGATCAAGGCCGCAAAACTCATCCGCGAGATGGGGCCGCGCATTCTCGTCATCAAAAAGGGGGAACATGGTGCCCTTCTCTTCACCGATGGGGGCATTTTTTCGGCGCCCGCCTATCCGGTGGTGGATATCTACGATCCGACCGGTGCGGGTGACACCTTCCTCGGCGGCTTCGCCGGTTGGTTGGCCAAGACAGGCGACATGACGGATGAGAACCTGCGGCGTGCGGTCATCATGGGCAGCGTCATGGCCAGTTTCTGTGTGGAGCGGTTCGGCCCGGAGATGCTGTATGCCCTGACGGCGGATGATATCGCACGGCGCTTCGAGGATTTCCGTACGTTGAGCCACATCCCGTAGGTCCGGTCGACCCCATCCCATCCCATTCCATTCCCGCTCGCATGCACGTACTCGTCATCGGCGGAGCCGGCTACATCGGCTCCCATGTGGTCTATGAATTGAATGACGCCGGCCACCGCGTCACCATCCTGGACGACCTCTCGTCCGGACTCACCCAAAACCTGGATCCGCGCGCGGCCTTCGTCGAAGGCGACATGCGCGATCCGCAGGTGGTGGACCGCGTGCTGGGCCAGGCCGGACCCTTCGACGCCGTCTTCCATTTCGCGGCGCTCAAGGCCGCCGGCGAATCGATGAAGGTGCCGGAGCTCTTCACCGAGCACAATCTCGTGGCCACCATGCGGGTCTTGGACGCCATGGACCGCCACGGCGTGAAACGCTTCGTGTTCTCCTCCTCGGCCGCGACCTATGGTTCGCCGGTGTACCTGCCGATCGATGAGGACCACCCGACCCAACCCATGAACTATTACGGCTACACGAAGCTGGCCATCGAGCAGGTCCTGACCTGGTACAGCCAGCTGAAGGGACTCCGCTTCGCGGCCTTGCGCTATTTCAACGCGGCCGGCTACGATGTGAAAGGCCGCCTATCGGGCAAGGAGAAGAACCCGGCGAACCTGCTGCCCATCGTGATGGAAGTGGCTTCCGGCACTCGGGCGACGATGCAGGTCTTCGGCAGCGATTATCCGACGCGCGACGGCACCTGCATCCGCGATTACATCCACGTGAACGACCTGGCCACGGCCCACGTGATGGCGGTCGAGTATCTGGCCCGCGAGAACCGCGACCTGGTCGTGAACCTGGCCACGGGCGAGGGTTATACGGTGCTGGAAGTCATCCGCGAGGCCGAGCGCGTCTGCGGACACCCCATCGCGCACCAGATCGTCGGGCGCCGCGAGGGCGATCCGGCCGAACTCGTGGCGGCATCCGCACGGGCCTTTGAGACCCTCGGGTGGAAGGCGGAGCATTCCGACCTGAAGACGCTGGTCGAAAGCATGTGGGCGGTGTATGGGCCGAAACCGTAGACCGTTGACCGTAGACCGTTATGATCCTGATCGCGACGCGGAACCGCCACAAACTCGAAGAGATGCGTCTGGCCCTGGAGGGATTGGGGATCGAATTGCGCTCCGCCTTCGATTTCGCCGACCTGCCTGACGTGGTCGAGGATGCCGACACCCTGGAGGGCAATGCCTTGAAAAAGGCCCGAGAGACCTTCACTATCACCGGCATCACCAGTGTGGCCGATGACACCGGCCTGGAGGTGGATGCGCTGGGCGGACGCCCCGGTGTGTGGTCGGCGCGGTATGCAGGCGAGGGCGCCACCTACGCGATGAACGTGGACAAACTATTGGCGGAATTATCGGATGTCCCGATCGATCGGCGCACCGCCCGGTTCCGGACCGTCATCGCGGTGGCGGGTCCGGAAGGAGAATGGATGGTGGATGGCGTCTGCGAAGGCATGATCCTGACCGAACGCGTCGGAGATGCCGGTTTCGGCTACGATCCGGTTTTCCGTCCGGAGGGCTACGATCGCAGCTTCGCCGAGATGACGATGGAGGAGAAGAACCTCATCTCGCACCGGGGGAAGGCGCTGAAGGCCTTCCGGGACGCCTACCCTACTGCAAGACCGCTTTCGTGAAGAGGAAGGGCACGACGGTCATCGGTCGCGG
>Ga0169931_10015997_pt1 | contig 9999 bp, 6 predicted proteins | sample Kivu_15m_20L_FD_129675 | JGI IMG/M metagenome (GOLD analysis project Ga0169931, IMG submission 129675) | Freshwater microbial communities from Lake Kivu, Western Province, Rwanda to study Microbial Dark Matter (Phase II) - Kivu_15m_20L... | ecosystem: Environmental > Aquatic > Freshwater > Lake ... | reverse complement strand
CCCCAACCCCAACCCCTACTCTACTATATATATAAGATATATGTCTCAGCATCATATTAGTTCTTAATTTGATTGATATAATACAAATTTTCTTAATTTGCTTGATCAATTTACTTTTATTTTTAGATTTAGTGTTATATTGAGCTTGAAGCTAATAATTTTTATTGATGTATACATCGCCTTACGTTTCGTATCTATCAATCTATGTAGCTATCTAGCTGCTCTTGAAGCAGAAAGTGCCCTAAGAAGATCCAGAATATAGGCTCAGCTTTAAGCCTCTAGAACCGCGGCAGAGCTTGCTTTAAGAAGATCTAGGCTCGAAGCTGATGTGATTGCTGACAAGCATGTAAAAGACGAAACTTTAAGGAGATCACGAGTGTTGGCAGATCAAGCTAAATAAAATGCCTAGGAGAAGCGGACGAGGCTCGAAAGAGATCTTAACATCTAGCATGGAGCAAGGTAGGATGCTCTGAGGAGATCAAGATTGGAGCTGGAAGTAGAGGAGCGAGAAGGATAAAGAGTAGCTGCTTAGAAACGAGCAAGACTGGAGGCTCAGATTGCAGCTGATAAGGCAGCTAGAGAGGATGCCAAGAGAAGGGCAGATATAAATGCTTAGATTGAAACAAGAAGAGCATAAAAGTTAGCTGCTTAGCGCAAAGCCGCCCTTTAGGCTGATATCGAAGCTGAAAGACAAGTCAAAGAAGAGCTCATCAGAAGATCTTAAGCCGAAGCATTGCTGGCAGCAGAACGTGTTTAGAGAGAACAATCCCTAAGACGTTCAAGAGTATAGGCATAAATAGCTGCATAAAAAGCAGCGAGAGAAGCAGCTTTGGCGCGTTCAAGAGTTGAAGCTTAGATAATTGTAAGGGAGCAATCTTTAAGAAAATCAAGACTTTAAGCTTAGATCGAAGTATCCAGAATCGCAAGAGAAAATGCGATTCGAAGATCACGACTTTAGGCTGAAGTCATCGCTTAAGATTCAGTGCGTCGATCTCGCATTCAGGCTGAACTTTAGGCAGACTTCTGGAGGCGATATTATCGCATTTGATTTCCCTGATTCATAATAAAAAAAAATCATAAAGCTCGACATCATTTAGTGAACTGCTTTGCCATGGGAGGTGCTGGTGGCTATCTTGGTTTATCCTTGTTACTTTCAACCACAGTTGACCACGCATTTCTTTTAATGTTGTTAATTTGATCGAAAAGCGATCTTTTTTCAGCCTACTATGTTTCCCAAGAGGTTGATTACACGAAACCAAGTCGGTTCATCTATTAATGCTCCATAAGTCCACTTCTCATGCGACATTAGAGATACTTGACTTGATAGTCTCGGCATCGTTTGGGCAATAATTGATGTCTTACCACGCATTCTGAGTACTTTTTGGCTTGCTAGTCACACTCGTGAAAATGATCTAAGGGAAAGGATCCACGATCAGGAGCCTTGGAACTAGTAGCCATTACAATTAAATATGATTATAAAGAGAGGGAAATCAAAAAAATAAAGCAAAAAAGATTTTTTAATAGTGAAAAAAAATTATTTGTTTTCATAAAGAAAGAGCTGTAACTATAGCTTTTCATCAATTTTTTTTGTGTTTTCAATAATTATAATATAGTTATAATCACATGAGCTTTGGAAAGGCATCTATCCCTTTGAAACTGAATATTTTATAGCTTCAGAATAAAAATTCTCTTAATTTAGACGGTTATTAATTAGACGAACACTCTTCTAGTTTCAAAAGTGTCATTCGCAACACAAACAAGAATACTATGTATGTTAAAATGCATGGCAATCATATGTCTAAAAGTGCTAGGAAATAGTATAACGATCCTATAAACCAAAGTAATTTGCCTAAAAAACTAACCGAGCAAATATTCATCATTTTGCCTCATCGTCTTTCTAAAAGATAGTTTTCGCATCAAAATAATAAAAAAATCAAGATTACTTAAAAAAGTCAAAATTTATAGAAAAATAAATTTTAGTCGCTGTCTGCAAATCGGCACTTGCTTCCAAACATACAGAGCAAATTACACGAGAGAAACTTCGAAAATAAAATCAGTTCTGCATAGTTACATAAAAGTATGAACACTTCATTTATTTTTACCACTGACGATAGTAATCACATTTTCTAAAATCTCAAGTAAAAATATCTCAGAATGAGGTATAACTAGTTAAATTCTATAGATAAAGATGAAAACAAAAAACAAAAATTAAGATATAATTACAAAAGCGAGCAACAATAAGTAAAACATGGCAATTATCTAACAATAGAAAGAACTGATTTGCACAACTCTAGTAAGGATTTGCTGAAAACCAGGCTCCATGACTACAAAACTATTCTTCACGAAATGCCTGTTAAAAATTTAAAAAGTTAATCTGAGATCAATCAGTTTACAATAAGATCCAAAAATATAGTTCTTGAGCATACCAAGTTTCCCAATTTCATAAGCAGAAAAAAATATATAAATCCTTAAAATTAAGTAAGAAATTAGAGTTTTAAAGATTTGAGCCCTAAATCTTTGAACAAGTCGACGATATTGAACCAGTAAGATCCTATCGTAGAGTGTAGTCCCTGGTAGACCGAGCACAATATGTAATGATAATTCCTATTTTTGAGAGTTTTTTTATAATATATGAGCGTGTTAGAAAAACTAAAGACTTACTTGCCTGCTTTGCTTCTTCTGGGAGCTAATTTACTGTACTTGGCTATATACGGATTCGCCCCTCTCAAATATCATCCAAAGTTAGTCCTTTACAACTTTTTGTTGTTTCTGATAGTAGGAATAGTAATCTTTTTTAAGGTCAGCTACCACTTATATCGAGGATTTAAACTCAGGGAGGGTGATATGCACTCAAAAACTAAGCAACAAATAAAGGAAATTTTATAAAAAATTGAACTGTTTTGTAATTATTTAAGACCCGGAAACACAGCTAATCTAGTCTATGTAACTATCATAAAAGTAAGCTATACGCAGTACTGGCTCTATGGGCTACTTTGTCTCTATTTATTCCTCGTTTCTTAATGGGAGTTACCACAACTCTTATCTTTTAGCTAAAGGCGATTCTTGTAAAAGACTACGGATAACAGCTAGATGCGTTGTGGATGCGATGGAAGAGAATTTAGTTGGCACTTTTGTAGGGTTTACCGAGATACGAAGAGCCGTGATATTTAGCGCAATATAGTCGTTGTAATAATTTTCATAAATTTGACAGTTGATAATGACTAGCAATTGGCAAGGCGCACCTTCCAGACAGCAGATTGTCAGCTGGCTGCGAGCTGTGCTTCCCGATATTTCGCCCCATCTAACTATAGAAGAGCTAGGGAAAGGCGTTGTTTATTGTCGCATCATCAATCACTATTTCCCAGGAGTGATCGCTCTCAGTCGCATCATTCAGAACCCCAAAACTGAGTACTAAAACATGCTTAATCTCAAAATAATGCAGAACGCTTGTAATCAGCTCAATATCGTCTTGCCCATTGACCCACTGAGACTTAGCAAACAAAAGCTCAACGACAACTGGAATCTTGTGTTGGCTTTGCACAAGTATTTAATCCCACCTAGTGAGGACTCGCACTCACAGACTCCAGAGTAAACTCGTCCCACCCAGCTTAACAATCGCAGACCATTAGAGCCCCTCTTCAACGAACAATCTTACTTCAATAGACCTGCCTTTTATCCAAGTGAGCCATATTCAACCAATGCATTCAATGGTAGTAAGTACAGCGTGGGCAGAGTATTCAAAGAAAGCGTGCCAGTAGCCAGCAACTCTCCTAGCAAAGGAAAATGGTCAGTAAACTCGCATATTTTTCAAAACAATTTCGTGCCGATCATTGACAGAGTCAAATAGATTTTGCTAAAACCTTCACATGATATATAAAAAATCCGACAGATAAAGATGTTACTTAATGTACCACTTAACGAAGATGTTGTCAAAGTTTAGTAAGACGAAAATTCCATAATAAAGATCAAATCGGGTCGCAAGTAGACTGGAATCGATGCTAGTTCAAAGAAAAATGAAGAAAAAGAAAAAGAGCCTGCATGATCTGTAAATCTTATTTGCACTAATAATCAGCTTTATTGTTGTTTGTAGTATATACTGTCTTATCTTTTTACTTTATAAAGTGTAAAAATAAGCTTAAATAGAATTAGCAAACATGGAGAAAGACCTTTTAACAGTCAATAGTTAAATAAAAAATGAGCTTATAGGGGGCCAACAGTATCGATAAACAAAGTATCGCTGGGCGATTGTAGCAGTGACTTGCATGATGCTTATTCTGAATGGTCTCCTGAACAATATAATCACCCCTATTCAGAGCAAGCTTGCAGAAGTGTATGACTACTCAAGTAAAGTTGTCAATGCATCCACTATTATATCTTTCTTAACGTTTCTTATAGCTAACATTCCGGCTAACTACATTATAGACACAAAAGGCATAAAATTTGGGCTAAACATAGGTCTGGGCCTATGGTTTATAGGCATCTGCTGCGCTTGTCTCATTAATGTGGGTTTTCCATTCGTCATTCTTGGTTGCGCTATATTTGCAGCGGGGCAGCCCTTTATCGTAAACACTCCTGCAAAAATAGCCACCTATTGGTTTTTGCCCTAAAATGTACATATAAGCTTATTGAGCGTGCTCTTGCTACTTCTATAGTAGTTGGATCAAGCATTATTGGAGCAGGATTCGGCTTTGCTGTTCCGACTTTAGTAGTTTCAGAAGAAAGTAAGGGATAAGAAGCCAAAAGTCAAATATTTACATTATACTTGAGCTACGGCTTAGTAGTATTGACAGTACTCATTTTAAACTTTTTCATAATAAAATCTAAGCCTTAAATACCAACATCGAATGTCGTTTAAAAATAGAATTTAAGTATTAAGTAAACTTTTAAGCATATTTTTAAAGATAAAAATGAATGGAAATTCGTCGGGTCATACGCTCTTATATATGGATCATTTCAAGTGTTCGGAACAAGTTCAAATTTTCTTCTTAAACCTTTCAACTACACTAATATCTAAATTTCTATTTGTGCCGTTTCTCTCATAGTATGCGGCACAGTTGGATCAATTATCTTTTCTATCATAGTAAAAAAGACTGGAAATTACAGAAAAATCGTAACGATTGTGAGTTTCGGGTCAGTTGTAGGATTTGCGCTTATCTTTTTGCAATTTCTTATCGTTCCAATGCCCTTTGTGACGATCATTCTTATAGGAGGCCTAGGGTTTATGATGTTTCCGCTTCTTCCTCTCAGCTATCAGATAGGCTGTTAACTTTGCTTTCCGATAGGTGAAGCTGCCATAACAGGAGTTCTAAATGGAAGCTCGCTCGTGCAGGCTTTTCTCTTAGATCTTATACTCACAGCTGCTATAGGGTTCGGCAGCTAAGTAAAAACCTACATTTACTTCGGAATTCTTATATGTATGGTCGCTTTAGGGGCTGTACTGTATCGATTTACGGATTTCAGATTCAAAAGAACCAAATTCGAACTAAGGGAAGAGTTTGAGCAAAATGAGTCGCCATAAAATAATTTTACTGAGACACAGATAACATAATAGGTCAATATCGACAATTATTCTACAGTTTCGAGCGACTCTAAGCCTTAGAAATACGATATTGTGACTCAATAAAAATGATTTTACTTATTTTGAGTATAAAAAAATACATCTCTTTGTAAAAATTCATAGATTCAAAGCACTTAAGATCTCCAAAAATTTTTTAATTCGGACAGTGATTTAATCTTAATATTAAATTGCGTAGGTTAATGAATGTATAATATAAATGATTGTATGATTGTGTGGTGGATATATTAATTATAAATCTACATGAAGCTTGTTGTTGTCATTCTGGCTTTGCTCGCCGTCTTCGCCTTCGCCGACGATCAGTGCACCGAGGCCAAGCAGATTGCCTGCGTCGACGATTTCAGAGCCGGCTACCCCATCTGCAAGAAAGCTGCTGAGTCTGGAGGATCAGATCTCCCCGCCACCCTAGCCTGCCTCAAATACTTCAACAAGATGAAACCCGAATGCTGGCCTTGCATCTGCTGGTTCGCCCACCAGTTCGATCTCCCCGTCCAGGGCTGCTGATCTGATTCACACCCAATCATACACATCATTCAAAAAATAAACCACTATCATCAACCATATTCAACATTAATTACTTTCTTTACAATAAACTGCTTTAAAATGAATCCTAGAGATCAAAAAACGCCAACGAAGTAATTCTTTATCTTTGAATTTATGAGGTCAGCCTAATAAAAATGATAAAAATATCAGGTTGCTGATTCAATCGAGTTTCACTTTTTTGCGGCCCCTAAATCATAGAGAGCTTACTGTTGCTGTTGGTGGTGTTCCAAAAAGTTAAAAATCAGATATTCCGAATTATCGCTTTGAGATCGCATTCTTACACGTACTCTAGCCCTACTGCCATCTTATTCGTCCTCTTTTTTTTGCAAGGACTGTCTAATGAAAGTTCCTAGGTTATTAACTTGAGGCGATCGCTGCAGTTTCTGGGTGTAATTTTCGCTTCCATCGATCTCAAGAATAGTTTCCATTCTGACGATAGGAGGCACTTGATCGGTGGCATCAGTGTGTTCGATATTGGCTTCCTCAACTAATGGTTGCTCGAGTTCTAGGAAAGGTAAGTCGTCGAGAGGATCTTCCTGCGGTCTGCCTTATAAAATGAGTACTTGAAGAGCGGCGGAGGCGGACCGTATATTTAATAGTACTCTTCATAATTCATGGATGAATAGAATCTTTAACGGGTTTGTTTTTTCTTTAATCTTGGCTCGAATTAGTTTTGCATTTAATCGCCGATTATATAATTATAGATGCTGATCAATCGTTAACCATACAATAATAGTAAGTTATGCTTACATTCTACTATAATTTTTATGAATTTGACATTAATAAGCTACTTTGTTGTTTTCATAGTTTTTTGGATTTAAATATAGATATTTTTTAACAAAATGGCTTTGGGCACATATGGAACTTTATTGGGTCTTGTAAATGCAATGGTCGGTGCAGTAATGTTGGTCGTGCCTGTAAGCGCCTTAAAAGCTGGTTATATGAACTGGACGATTGCTCTTTTCGTGATAGGATCAGTCTGCTGCTACACGGCATACCTGATGGTCAGTCATCTCGGCTAGGCAAAAGACATCAGAGGACTCATTCTAAACCACTTCAAAGGTGATAATAACTACGTCAGGGCATATCTAGTAATTGCTTATATCAGCTTTCTGTCTTCCATGTTCACCTATTTCCCGATCTTCTGTCAGCAAATCTAAGGTCTTCTGGGATACAATTAGCGTTTACCCGAAATGGCAGCTCTTTTTCTGCTTGTATGGGTTCTAGCGATGAGATAGTTCGACCTTAACGATATTGGTCTTGCCTTTGGAATCGCATCCGTAGTTGGATATATGTTTTTTTTAACATGGGCTCTTTCAGAAGCTCCCTAAGGTCCAAAACGCATATAGCCGTTCGGTGAAGGTACTACAGATATTATTCTAACATTTTTCACTGGATTTACTTCTCTAGATTTTCTGTTGCAAATAATCGTTCATAACCCTAACAAAAAAGACTACAAAAAAATAGTTTTTCTGCTTTACTTAATCGGAGGCTGCGCTTATCTTTATACGGCTTTCGGAGCCTATGGTAACTCTTAAATAATTTAGCTTTAGTAAACATATAAAGCGACGGATAAACTATAGTATAGGTTATGTAGGATTTCAACGGAGATGCATGGCAGCTAGCAGTTTTGTAAATACTATACACGATACACATTCTTACGGTTTTTCCTTAGTATCTTATCTTTTCTAAGTAAATATTGTAATAATCAGGGTAAGACTTTTTCAGATATTTGGCATTGAAAGCTAATAAAATGCTCCAATTAATATATCAGACGTATTATACTTTATTGTTATGATCGGAGTGTGCTTTTTGCTAAAAAAAAATCAAGTTCCTCTGAACTTAATAGTAGATCTTACCGGAGCAGTATTAGGCTATCTACTAACGACATTCATACCTTGTTGGGTACATTTGAAGTGTGTGCATTGCGACAAGAGTTCAGGAATGATCGAAGGACCTCATGAGAGAAACCTCATGATTCAGTACAATTAGTCACGCTGTAAAATGAAGTATTCCTCTACAAAAACTCTTTATCTTTAGCTTTTACTATTAATTTTCTGGGGCATAGTTTCCTATTTAGTGATTTTTCGAGCTCTCATTATAGAACTTACAGAGTAAGAATGATTTTTATATTTTCAATAAAATCTATCTGAAATCATCTAACTTTACTAAATTTGTACTAAATTCAATGAAATCTAAGCAATTTTAAATAATTAAGTCTTACTTTAAAATTGATTTGTTGTATGAATGATGATTAAAAAAGTATGATTTATATAAATATGTCGGAAGTTATCAAACCCGAGAACTTTAGACTTGTCACTATGACTCAGAACCTACAGAACCCCAAAAAAGTGGTGAAACTGATCGAAAAATACCAGTTTGTGAGTCAGAACGTACATAAAATAGCATACAGTAAGGCAGCTAAACCCCACAAATATTCATTAGATTTGTGAATCGAGTAGCTGTTCAAGCATTTCTATTGATGCTTGCAGGCGAGGATATTCTTAATGGCAAAATAACAGCAAATAAAGGATAAATTAACCATCAAGCTATAATAGATTTGCAAAAAGGATTTACTTAAAATTTTAGAAGCCTTAAAACTTAATTCCAATAATTGGCTAATACTAAAAGACTTGAAAGTCTATTAAAAGATGCAACATAAAATCAAAAAATATCTTACTATATGTATGAGTAGTAAATAGAAAAGATGCCCTCCAGAAAAAAAATTAAAAATCAGCAGAAAAATCAGCAACTTTATATTTTTTTAATATAAGAAAAAGATCATTTTATACTGGCCTCGTTTACAAGTCTCAAAGTATATGTATTAATATTAAGGAACTATCTCCACAATCTGAGACATAAGATTAGTAAAAGTCTGAAAAAATCGCTTGGGCTGTATATACAATAGGAGGAGATGTTATAATAGTTTTATCTTTTGTAATAAGTATACGCTCGATGCTCCCTTTCTGATGATTTATAGATTGATATAGTTCTAATTGAGCGGCAAATAATAATTTATTGTTACTAAAAAAATACGAAAATGCTTAAGAGCTAAAACTTCAAAGAATTTCAAAGCATTCAGAACCTTCAAAACCCCAAGAACACTCGCTAAGTGATCAAAATGTACGGTTTTGAGACTGAGACAGTAAAAATGCATATACTTAGCGAGACGGCTCATCACCACTTCTATACGTGAGGTTCGTCAATCTGCTCATACTCCAAATGTTTTTATTGCTGTTGGGAGAATAAAGAATCGATGGAGTGGATATCAATCCACGAAAGGGAGAACTTACTATCGATAGTTTGAAGCAAATGTTAGCGATCTTGAAACAAAAATTTCAGAGTTAAAAAGCCAAATTTCAGCAAATAAACGATAAAGAAATCTAGAAGAAACTAAAAAAAATTCGAGATAACAAAAAAATAGTGTATTATCACTACGGCCCTGAAAACCCTACTTTAAAGGATCTCCAAAATCAAAAACAAAAACTTTTCCTATTCGTCATTCAGGAAAAAGACCATTACTTGCTGACGATTTTCACAGCTTTCAATGAAGAAGCCTTAAAGCCGATCAAACAAGAAAACATTAAAAAGATTGAAAAACAAGTAGACGAGAAGAATGTAGGTAAAAAAGAGGAAGAGTAAGAAGCTGTTTTAGACTAAGAATTGTTGAGTGCTCCTAGTTGGATTAGTTGGTTCTTGATCTTAGCTTTGGTGGTCGTAGGAGTCTTAATTTTACTAAAGGGCTTGTAGATGAAAAATGGAAAATAAATTCTCAACTTTACATTCTTGAACTGTTTACATTTAGACTGATGCTTTATCCTTTGTATGTTCTAATCACTTTATACAATTTATTGAATTTTAGTTCTAAAATAATGTTGTTT
>Ga0169931_10015995_pt1 | contig 9999 bp, 9 predicted proteins | sample Kivu_15m_20L_FD_129675 | JGI IMG/M metagenome (GOLD analysis project Ga0169931, IMG submission 129675) | Freshwater microbial communities from Lake Kivu, Western Province, Rwanda to study Microbial Dark Matter (Phase II) - Kivu_15m_20L... | ecosystem: Environmental > Aquatic > Freshwater > Lake ... | reverse complement strand
CTGCTCGCGCCGCTGGTGGTCCACCGCAAGGGGGTCTACACCGACCTGGCCAAGTGGGCCAAGGCGCGTGGCCACACCCACCTGCGTGTGGACGGCGAGTTCCTGCGGGTCGACCCGTTCCCGCGCATCGACCGCTTCAAGGAGCACACCATCGAGTTGCCGGTGGCCGACCTCGTCGTCGATGCGGCCGAGGAAGGCGCGCTGCGCGCGGCGCTGTCCAAGGCGCTGGAGCTCGGCAAGGGCGTGCTGCACCTGCTGCACCCGCTGGACGGTCTGGCCGAGGCCATGGCCGACGGGCAGTCGACCGCGGCCGTGGGCACGGTGCAGGTCTTCTCGACCCGACGCGCCTGTCCGTCCTGCGGCACGAGCTACCCCGAGCTCGACCCGCGCATGTTCAGCTACAACAGCAAGCACGGCTGGTGCACCACCTGCGTGGGCACCGGGCTGAAGCTCACGCGCGAGCAGCGCCGCGCGCTGGACGACTCGGTGCGCGACGACGATGCGCGGGGACGCGAGCAGAGCTTCCCCGCCGAGGAGCCGGAGATCGAGGGCCTGGTCGACGAACCCTGCCCGGACTGCGCCGGTGCCCGGCTGAACCCGCAGGCCCTGGCGGTACGCTTCCAGGGCCGGCCCATCAGCGAGGTCGCACGCATGAGTGTGCGCGAGGCGGCGCAGTGGGTGCAGGCGCTGTCGGCCGAAGGCCTGCTGAGCCCGCGCGCGACCGGCATCGCCCGGGATGTGATCGCCGAGATCCGCAGCCGGCTGGATTTCCTGCTGCAGGTCGGGCTGGGCTACCTGACGCTGGACCGTGCCGCGCCGACGCTGTCGGGCGGTGAGGCCCAGCGCATCCGACTGGCCGCGCAGCTCGGCAGCAACCTGCAGGGCGTGTGCTATGTGCTCGACGAGCCCACCATCGGCCTGCACCCGCGTGACAACGGCATCCTGCTGAACGCGCTGCACCGCCTGGGCGACCAGGGCAACACCCTGGTCGTCGTCGAGCACGACGAGGACACGATACGCCGCGCCGACCACCTGATCGACATCGGTCCCGGTGCCGGGCGTCGCGGCGGGCGGCTGGTTGCGCAGGGCGCGGTCGCCGACCTGGCCGCGCATCCCGATTCGCTCACCGGGCGCCTGCTGGCGCAGCCCTTGAAGCACCCGCTGCAGCCCCGGCGCGAGGTGGCACCCGATGGCCCGGCCCTGCGCCTGACGGGCGCGCGGCTGCACAACCTGCGCGAGGTCGACGTGCGCGTGCCCTTGCAGCGGCTGGTCGCGGTGACCGGCGTCTCCGGCTCGGGCAAGAGCACGCTGGCGCGCGACGTGCTGCTGGTCAACGTCCAGGCCGCTGCCGCCCAGCGCGCGACCCGCGCCGGACGCGATGCCTGGGCGGCGGGCCGCGGCCCGGCGTGGGCCGGCTGCGCCGGGCTCGAGGGCTTCGAGGCGGTCGAGCGCGTGCTGGAGGTCGACCAGACGCCGATCGGCAAGACACCACGGTCGTGCCCGGCCACCTACATCGGCTTCTGGGACACGATCCGCAAGCTCTACACCGAGACGTTGGAGGCCAAGGCGCGGGGCTACGCGGCGGCCCGCTTCTCCTTCAACACCGGCGACGGCCGCTGCCCGTCCTGCGAAGGCCAGGGCATGCGCACGGTGGCGATGAGCTTCCTGCCCGACGTGAAGGTGCCCTGCGACACCTGCCACGGCCAGCGCTTCAACGCCGAGACCCTGGCCGTCACCTGGCGCGGGCGCAGCATCGGCGATGTCCTGCGCATGGAGGTCGACGAGGCGGTGGACTTCTTCGCCTCGATGCCGTCGATCGCCCGGCCGCTGCAGCTGCTGAAGGATGTCGGCCTGGGCTACCTGACGCTCGGCCAACCCAGCCCGACCCTGTCGGGCGGCGAGGCGCAGCGCATCAAGCTCGTCACCGAGCTGACCAAGGTGCGCGACGACGGCTTGACGCGTGGCGCCCGCACGCTGTACGTGCTGGACGAGCCGACGGTGGGTCTGCACATGGCCGACGTCGAGAAGCTGATCCGCGTGATGCACCGGCTGGTCGACAGCGGGCACAGCGTCGTCGTGATCGAGCACGATCTGGACGTCGTCGCCGAAGCCGACTGGGTCATCGACCTCGGCCCCGAGGGCGGCACTGAAGGCGGCCGCGTCGTCTGCGCCGGCACGCCCGAACAGGTGGTCGCCGCCGACACGCACACGGGCCGAGCGCTGGCGCCGGTGCTGGCGCGTTGACCGAGCTTCAGAGCCGATCTCGAAGGCGCTCAAGGGCCTCGCGGTCGATCCTGTCCTTGTCCCGGAACGCGGTCTTGGTCTTCAGCAGGCCCTCGATGTCGAGCGTGCGGATCTGCACGCCATCGGTCACCAAGGTGCGCACATGCGGCTGGAGGCTCTGGTAGTCCTCGCCGTTGGCGGCGAACAGCAGGTCGATCAGCAGGTCGTCGGCAATTCGGATGTTTTCAGGCGCCAGCGGGTCCACCTCGAACCATGACGGGTCCAGATCGGTGCTCGAGGGCAGGAAGCGCAGCGCGCGGATCACCCGCCGACCGTTCTCCAGTGAACTGGGCAGCAGGATGTCGATGTCCTCGGTGGCACGCACGAAGCCGTTCAGCCGCACGGCATGGCCGCCGATCAGGACGTATTCGACTCCTTCCTCCTGGAAGCGGCGCAGCAGGTCGAGCAGATCGTCAGTCTGCATCCCCGCTCCCTTCGAGCGCGTTGCAGCCGTGCCCTGTCGCCTTCCCGGGCACCTGGTTGAGCCGCCTGGCCATCTGGAGTTGCCTTGCGTCATCGAGGCGATTCAGCGCCTCATGGGTCGCCCTGAGGACGCCACGGGGCCGTCGCGGCAGGATGCCCGCGAGCATTGCATCCAGGCGCTGCCCCGTGTGCCAGGCCTCGGTGGGATCCAGGATGAATTCGTCGCGGGGCCGCGGTCCGACGATGCGTGTCATGTCGGTTGATTGTGCCCACGTCCGGTGGGGCGTGATGCGGCCCTGCGGGACAATCCCGTTCCCGGAGATGACACGACGCAGGAGTCCCACCATGAAGATCACCGCCGTCGAGACCCTGCGCCTGGGGGAGCACCCGAACCTGCTGTGGGTGCGTGTCCACACCGACGAGGGCTTGGTCGGTCTGGGCGAGACGTGGTTCGGCGCCGCGGCGGCCGAGGCCGATATGCATGACCGCATCGCGCCGATGATCCTCGGCGAGGACCCGAGCCGGCTGGAGCACCTGAACCGGCGCATGCGGCCTTATGTCGGCTTCTGCGGCACCGGGGCCGAGATGCGGGCCCTGTCGGCCGTCGACGTGGCGCTGTGGGATTTGCTGGGCCAGGCGACCGGGCGTCCGCTCGTCGACCTGCTGGGCGGTGCCACGCGCGCCTCGATCCCGGTCTACAACACCTGCGCCGGGCCGAGCTACGTGTCGAAGACCTCTGCGGCGCGGCCGGAGAACTTCGGCCTGGGGAACGGCGCCGGCGCTGGGCGCCGCTACGAAGACCTGGATGCCTTCCTGCACCGCGCCGACGAACTGGCCGCCTCGCTGCTGGAGATGGGCATCTCGTCGATGAAGATCTGGCCCTTCGACCTGGCGGCCGGGGCGGTCGACGGCATGGACATCTCGACCGAGGACCTGAAGCGCGGTCTGGCGCCCTTCGAGAAGGTGCGCGCCGCCCACGGGGACCGCATGCGCTTGAAGGCCGAGCTGCACGGCCTGTGGGGCCTGACCGCGGCGAAGAAGATCTGCGCCGCGCTCGAGCCGCTGGGCATGGACTGGATCGAGGATCCGATCTGGATGGACCGCCCGGGCGAACTGGCCGCGCTGGCCGCCTCTACGCGCGCGCCGCTGGCCGGCGGCGAGACGCTCGGGGGCCTGGGGCAGGTGCAGGCCCTGATCGACACCCGCGCCATCGCCACGCCCATCATCGACGTCACCTGGGGCGGCGGCATCACCTTTGCCCGCAAGGCGGCGGCGCTGGCCGAGGCCCGCGGCCTGCCCATCGCCTTCCACGACTGCTCGGGCCCGGTCACGCTGGCCGCGTCCACCCACCTGGCGCTGGCCGCGCCCAATGTGCGCGAGCAGGAGATCGCCCGCGGCATGTACCACGGCTGGTACCAGGACCTGGTCGACGCACCGCCGCCGGTCGCGCAGGGCATGATCAGCGCGCCCGGTGGACCGGGGCTTGGCTGCAGGCTGCTGCCCGGGCTCGAGCGGCGCGCCGACGCCATCCACCGGATCGCGCGCGGCTGAGCACGCGCGTTTTTCCGCAGGCGGAGGGCGTCAACGCCTCGCCCGGGTGCCGTCATGCGGTGACGCGGGATGAGGCTCCGCTACAGGCCCAGCCACTGCGGCAGCGCCAGGGTGATCGCCGGGAAGGCGATCAGCACGCCCATGCGCAGCACGTCGGCGCCGATGAATGGCAGCACGCCGCGCCAGATCGTCGTCGTGGGCACGCTCGGCATGACGCTGGACAGCACGAAGATGTTCATGCCCACCGGTGGGGTGATCAGGCTGATCTCGATCACGCACACCACCAGGATGCCGAACCAGATCGGGTCGAAGCCCAGCGAGGTGACCAGCGGAAAGAAGATCGGCACTGTCAACAGCATCATCGACAGGCTCTCCATCGCCGTGCCCAGCACCACGTACACCGCGCAGATGGCGACGATCACGGCGATGGGGTGGATGTCGAAGCCGATGACGAAGTCCTTCAGGGCCGAGGGCAGGTCGGTGAAGTTCAGGAAGTTGGCGAACAGCGACGCGCCGATGACGATGGTGAAGAGCATGGCGGACGTCCGCGCCGACTCCACGAGCACGTCGCGCAGCACCGCCAAGGTCAGCACCCGCCTGGCCCAGGCGAACAGGAATCCGCCCATCGCGCCGACGCCAGCGGCCTCGGTGGGGGTGAAGACGCCGCCATACATGCCGCCCATCACCAAGGCGAACAGGAGCAGCACCCCCCAGATGCCACGCATGGCCGCCATGCGCTCGGAGAAACCGGCCTTCTCTCCCGGGGGGCCCCAGTCCGGGTGACGGCGCGTCACCCAGACGGCGGCACCCATGTAGAAACCCATCGCCAGCAGCCCCGGCAGCACGCCGGCGGCGAACAGGGCGCCGATGCTCTGCTCGGTCATGATGCCGTAGATCACGAGGATCACCGAGGGCGGGATCAGGATGCCCAGGGTGGCGCCGGCACACACCGTACCGGCGGCGAAGGCCGGCGAGTACTTGAAGCGCTGCATCTCCGGCATTGCCACGCGTGCCATCGTGGCCGTGGTGGCGAGCGAGGAGCCGCAGATCGCGCCGAACCCGGCGCATGCAGCGATGGTGGACAAGGCCAGGCCACCGCGGCGGTGGCCGATGAAAGCATACGCGGCCTGGTAGAGGTCACGCGACATGCCGGCGCGGGTCACGAAGTTGCCCATCAGTACGAACAAGGGCACCACGGACAAGGTGTAGGCGCCGATGTCGGTGAATTCGCCCGCGGCCGAAGAGAAGGCAGCGGGCCAGGAGCGAAGCAGCGCGAATCCCACCAAGCCCACCAAGCCCATCGCCACCGCGATGGGCACTCGCAGCGCCATCAGGACGAACATGGCCGCGAAGCCGAGCAGCCCCTCGATCACGACACCTGTACTCCCACAGGGGCGGACTGACGAGCCCGAACCAAGTTGCGCCACGCCACCACGGCATGCGCCACGGCCGTCACCAGTAGCATCAAAGCGATCATCCGATGGAAGGGGCCCAGGGGAATCTCCAGGCGCGAGGTGATGTCGCCCATCTCGAACGTGCGCCCGGAGCGCTGCCACACCAGCCACGCCGCACCACCGAAGACGAAACCCGTCAGCGCATTGGCAAGGGATTGCTGGAGGAGCTGGAGCCGCACGGGCAGCACGCGATCCAGCAGGTCGAAGGTGATGTGTTCGCCTACCAGAGAGGCCAGGGGCAGGGCCATGAAGATCATCACCAGCATGCCGAGTTCGGTCAGTTCCACGGCACCGGGGATCGATTGGCCGATCAGTTTGCGCCCGATGACGTCGACGAAGGTCAGCAGCATCATCGCGAACAAGGCCAGCGCGGCAAGCCCTGCCACCAGGGACTCGAATCGTTTCATGGCGACTTCAGGACTGGGGCCGGGCCGCGAGCAGCCCAGCCCAGGGGGGAGCCTCAGCGGACCTTGGCGATCTCGGCACGGAACTCAGCCAGCACGGCGGCCGCGTTCCTCAGGCCCTTGTCCTCGGCCTTCTTGATCCAGTCAGCCTCCAGGGGAGTGGTTCTGGCCTTGTAGTCGGCCACGAACTTGGCGTCCGCGTCGTCGAAGGTCACCCCGTTCTGCCGCTGCACGTCGCGGCTGGTGGCGTCCACCTCATCCCAGGCCTTGCCGAAGCGGCGCGCCGCGGCCTCGCCCGACAAGCGCTCGATCGCTTCCTGGTCGGCCTTGGAGATCCTGTTCCAGGTGGCCTCGTTCATCACGAAGGCGAAGCTGGTGTTGTAGGCGCCGCCCGGCAGAGCGGTGCGGTGCTTGGTCAGCTTCTCCAGCTTGAAGGAGACGACGGACTCGTCGGGAAACCAGTTGCCGTCCATCACGCCCGAGGACAGCATCTCGTAAGCCTGACTGGCCGGGCGCAGCGTCATGTTGGCGCCGATGGCCTTGCCGATCTCGTTGACGATCCCGCCGCCCACGCGGAACTTGATACCTTCCATGTCGGCCAGTGTCCGGATGGGCCTCTTGTTGTTGAAGATGATGCCGGGGCCGTGCGTGAAGACGGTCAGAACCTTCAGGCCGCGGTGCTCGTTGAACTGCGCCAGGTGCCTGCGGTAGATGCGCTCGTAGGCGACGCTGGTGGCCACCGCGGAATCACCGAGGAAGGGGAACTCGGCCAGACCCGTCATGACATACCGGCCCGGTGTGTACCCGTGCACGCTGAAGGACAGATCGGCCTGACCGTCGCGGATGGCGTCGAAGGTGGCGGGCGGGGGCGATACCGGCCTCGGCAGGATGTTGCACTTGACGCGCTCCTGGGTGGCCTTCGCCACGTCCTCGCACCAAGAGGCCTGCGCACGTGACAGCAGGTGGGTGGGCGGTACCCAGGTCGAGGTGGCGAGCACCACCTGCGCACCGGCGCTGGCCGCGAGACCGAACAGGGCGACGGCGCCCAGGAGGGCTTTCAGGGGAAAGGAACGTGTGTGCATGGACATCCTCTCGGAAGGGGACGGTGTGGCCACCAGACGGACATCCCCGTGGTGGGTAGAAATCACGGGGCTGCGATCAAGCCTGGATCCTAACCACTCCCGGGAGTTTTCCCACTCGTCGCTTTCCCTGATCTGCGCGTTCTCCCAGACGATGTCGACTGCCCGGGCCACAGCGCTCGGAAGGCCCGCCAGCCCAGCAGCACGCCCAGCACGGCGGCGTAGACGGCCACCTCTGCGAAGTCGTTCTTGCCTGCGCGCATCCAGAAGAAGTGCAACAGCGCCAGGCCGGCGATGCCGTACACGCCGCGGTGCAGCCGCTGCCAGCGGTGGGCGCCCAGGGCGCGGATCGCCCGGTTGAACGAAGTCGCGGCCAGCGGGAGCAGGCCCAGCAGCGCCAGCGTGCCCACGAGGATGAAAGGGCGCTTGACCACGTCGGCGACGATGGCCCCGAGATCCAGGCCCATGTCCAGCCAGCTGTAGCAGAGGAAGTGCAGTGTGGCGTAGAAGAAGGTGTGCAGGCCGAGCACCCGTCGCAAGGGCGCCAGCGTCTGCCACCCGGTCCAGCGCCGCAAGGGGGTGATCGCCAGCGTGAGGCACAGGAAGCGCAGCGACCACTCACCGGTCGAGCGGATCAAGGTCTCTGCTGGATTCGCTCCGAGGTCGTCCGTGGCCGCGCCGAACACCAGCCAGGCCAGCGGCATCAGCCCGCACCAGATGACCAGGGGCTTGAGCCCCGGGAGCGTAGCTGCCGGGCGTGAGCTCACAGGGTGTCAGCGCGTCGAAGGCCCGCCGACGAGATCGGCGCCGCCGTCGCGGCGGGCCCGAGCCCGGGTGGGCAGGCGGCCCCAGGCATCGTGTCTTGGCGTGGCAGCGTGGCGGTCAGTAGAACTTGCGCAGGTCCATTCCGGCGTAGAGTTGCCCGACCTGGGCTTCGTAGCCGTTGAACATCAGCGTGGGCCGCTTCTTCGCGAACAGGCCGTCCTCGCCGATGCGGCGCTCGCTCGCCTGGCTCCAGCGCGGGTGGTCGACCGTGGGGTTGACATTGGAGTAGAAGCCATATTCGTTGGGGATCGCCGTCTCCCAACTCGTGCGGGGCTGCTTCTCGACGAAGCGGATCCTGACGATGGACTTGCCCGACTTGAAGCCGTACTTCCAGGGCACGGTCAGGCGCACCGGTGCGCCGTTCTGGTTGGGCAGCACCTCGCCGTACATGCCGAAAGTCAGCAGCGTCAGCGGGTGCATGGCCTCGTCCATGCGCAGGCCTTCGACGTACGGCCACTCGAGCACCGAGGAGCGCAGCCCGGGCATCTGTGCGCCATCGGACAGGGTGACGAACTGCAGGTACTTGGCGTTGCCGGTGGGCTCGACACGGCGGATCAGCTCCGACAGCGACCAGCCCACCCAGGGGATCACCATCGACCAGCCTTCGACGCAGCGCAGGCGGTAGATGCGCTCTTCCATCGGCGCCATCTTCAGCAGCGTCTCGATGTCGATCGGGCCGGGCTTGCGGACCTCGCCTTCGATGCTGACCGTCCACGGGCGCGTCTTCAGCGTGTGCGCCAGCCGCGCCGGGTCGGCCTTGTCGGTGCCGAACTCGTAGAAGTTGTTGTAGGTGGTGGCGTCCTTGTAGGGCGTCAGTTTCTCCATCGTGCTCGCGCCGGCCACGGCGCTGCGTGCGCCGGGCAGCGGGGCGAGCTTGCCCGGGCGTGCCACCGAGGCCAGCGCATCCCGGCTGGCGAAGGCACCCAGCAAGGAGCCTGCGGCACCGGTGGCCAGCCATCGGAGGTGCTCACGGCGGGCCTCGTAGACCGCACGGGGCGTGATCTCGGAGGCCACGGGGTGGCGGTGGCCGTGGTCGCGGTGGTAGTGCATGCGGGAGCTCCGTCGCAGGGCAGAACAGATGGCCCGATGCGACGCCGACGCGGGCGGTCGCACCGAAGCCCCGAACCATAGCCCAGACGGCCGCGCCCGGCAAGCCGCGGGTCAATCAGCGGCTGACAGATCCTCGGGCGCGGGAGCGGCACGCCCGCGGGCCTTGCGCTCGGCGGGCAGCGAACGCTTCTCCTGCGCTTGTCGCTCGCGATCGGCATCTCTGGCGAAGGTCATGATGACCTCTCGCACGATGCGTCGCTGTGCGACGGGCAGGCTCATCACGGCCTCGAGCAGTTCGCGATCGTGGTACCCGGCCTCCGGGCCCCACGCTCTCTTCGGTGCTTCCGCACGCAAGATATTGTTCTCCCCGAAACCCAAGCTCTCCGGCATCACACCCAGCCAGTTCGCCAACACGATGATCTTGTCGTTGCGGGGCATCGTCTCGCCGAGCAGCCAGCGGCGCACCCCGTGCAGTGTCATCGGCTTGCCCCAGTGTCGGATGTTGAACTCGCGTTCCAGCACCGAGGGACGAGCCTGATAGCCGGCAGCTTCCATGGCTGCCTTCAGGCGCTTGGCAAAAGTCAGTTTCGGGTCAGTCATGACCTGCGACTATGCCCGTGCGCCAATCTGGCATCGTAATCATTCTCAATAGTCAAAGCAACAGGGTAACTTACAATCCAGTTGTTGAGTGCATTCGTCCCCAGGCGTTTTCCGGCGTTTCCATCGCTTCGGATCGTCCCGTCGGTCGGTCCGCGGTACTGAGTCGAGCACCCTTTGTCCAAATCTGCAAGCAATTCCTTGCTCCTGTTGTGAGCGCTCATCAAGAACCGCATCTATTCGATCGTGAGGAGGCGGTTTTTGAGAACAGAGGTTCCTCGCAGTGACTGCCGCGGTCCGGTCTTCCAGGGGTCTGACGAAGGAGTGCGCCTG
>Ga0169931_10015994_pt1 | contig 9999 bp, 16 predicted proteins | sample Kivu_15m_20L_FD_129675 | JGI IMG/M metagenome (GOLD analysis project Ga0169931, IMG submission 129675) | Freshwater microbial communities from Lake Kivu, Western Province, Rwanda to study Microbial Dark Matter (Phase II) - Kivu_15m_20L... | ecosystem: Environmental > Aquatic > Freshwater > Lake ... | reverse complement strand
ATTGGGGATTGGGGATTGGGCCCATTCCCCAATCCCCAATCCCCAATCCCCAATCCCCAATCCCCATTTAAATACAGATTTTGATTTTTGATTAATAAAAGATTTTGATATTATTATTTAATTTTTGTTAAAAATATTTTTATTATTTTTTTATTCAATTATATAAACAATTAAGAATCAATTTCATAAACATAAAAAAATATTATATTTAGCATTAGAACTTAAAGTATTAGCTCATAAAAAATTACTTCATATTCATCGTAATTATCTTCTTTATTAAGTAAATTTTTATCAAGAATCCATGCTCCATTAAAAGCATAAGTAGTAAAAGATTTAACATTCTTAAATCCATATTTAGAATAAAACTTTGCAGCAACTTCTAAATAAGATATTGTTACTAAGTTTATCTTTACTATCTCTTGAAACTTTGCTTCATAAATTAATTCATCCATTAATAACCTTCCATATCCCTGGCCTCTGTATTCTGGATTTACATAAAAACATTTTAATTCAGCTTCTTTTTCATTCTCATTAAACTCTAAACAAATAGATCCATTGATTTCTTCTTTCGAATCTTTGAGGATGAAATACTTTCCTTTTTTGAATAGATTATCATCATTAAGACTTTTGAAGTCATCTTTTAAATCATTAATTTGTGCTTTTCTAACATTTTCATTTGGACAACTAGAAAGCCAATTACTGATTACTTTTTCTTTTAGAATTGTTCTTTCTTTTGCATCTGCAACTTTAAGATAAAGTTTATCTTTATTACTTATCATTTTTTTTAAATAAAATAAATTATTTGCATTTATTAATTTCTAGAATTCTCGAATAAATTTATCTAAAAAATTTTATATTTGATATGTATCTATGGTACAAATGAATATTAATAAAATAAATTAAAATTTAATTTAACAATAAATTAAATTAAAATTTTTATTCTTAATTAAAAAATAATCCGTAACTAATGTCTTTTGACCAAGAAGTATAATTTGATATTGATAAATCCAGTTAAAATCTTTAGAAAATTTAGATTTCGCGAATAAAAAAGATCGATTAAACAGTCCAAGATCCTTAGAAGCCCTAAACTTAGTAGGAATTGAACCTAGGAAATTATATTACATTTCTTTTAAAGAATTCATCGAAAACCATCCAGAACTTAAAGTTCTTGATAAAAAACTTCAAGAAAACAGATACCAGCATCACGAAGATAAGAGGCTGAATAGAATAAAGATGGCAATAGAGAAAAGAAATGAGTTAATCAATGACCCTAAGAAAAGAGTATTATAAGAATATTTTAAATAAATTTCTAGTCATCCTCAGCAGGAAAAGTTTCAGATGAAGCCAATATCTCAAGTTTTATGAATGCGTCTTCAACAGCAGTAAAAGAGGATCAGAAGAGATTGGAGCGCCTAAGAAATAAACAAGTAATTAAATAGAATATTGTCATCATATAGATATGGGAACTTCAGTCAATGATTGATTATGAATTTCAATTAGAAGAAATTAAAAGAAATAATGAACATAAAATGAAGGAACTAAAATTAAAGGAGGAAAAGATTAAACAAATGAAGATAGAAAAAATGAAGGAACTCTCTAAAAAAAAAAAATTGAAAGAACTGCAGAGAGATAAGAAACTCCAAGAGGAAATGGAAATTCAACAAAAGGTTCATAAAGAAAGAGAAGAAGCAGATGCAAAACATAAATTAGAAGAAATGATAAGAAAACAAGAGGAGGAAAAAGAAAACCAAAAACGCCTCAAGAAACAACAAAAAGAGGATGAAGAATTTCGTAAGCAGATTGAAGCTATGTATGAGCATCAACAAAGTCAGCTTTTAGCTAAACAAAAGGAGCTTCAAGAAAAAGAAGAACAGAGAAATAAATTTCTTGAAGAATTGAAAAAAAATAAAATGAATTCCCTCTTAGAAAAAGCTGAAAAAGCAAAAAATAAAATAGACAAAACCCTATCTAATAACGAAGAGAAATTGGAAAGTTTGCGAAAGGTATTTGTTAATGTTTGTTTATCCTAATTTGTAGAAATTTGAACTAAAGCAGAAAGAAATGGAGGAAATCAGAAAAAATTATAAAGAGAAAAAAATTGAAAAGAAAAAACTTCAAGATGAGCTTGCGAAGAAAAAAGAAGAAGAAATTTTAAAAGTTCTTGTAAGCTTATTACATAATTTTAAAATTAAACTTTTTATCTTTATTTATTAGAAATTAAACGAAGAAAAAGAACTAAAGAAAATTGAAAAATACAGTAAAAAGCAAGAAGAGATTCAAAAAAGAAAAGCAGAAAAGGAAATGGAATTAAAAGCCTCGATGAGTGAGAAAATTACAAAACATAAAATAAGGGAAACTAAATTAAACGAAACTAAAATGAGATACGAAAATGAAGTCGAAACTATCAAGAAGGAACTTTCTGAAAGGCTAGAGAAAATAAACGAAAGAGTGAGTAAAATTTGAAATATCTTCTTTATAAATCTTAGATTTCAAAGAAAAAAGAAGAAAATTATAAGAATATGATTCTTAAATATGATCAAAGATCCATTGAGAGAGAAGATAAATATGAGAATGTCTTGAGATACGAAAAAATTCAGGAATATGAAAGACAAAAAAAATTAGAAGAAATTTTAGAAAAGATGAAGAAAATTGAGGATATTAAGTAAAACAATTTTTCTTATAATTCAAAATAGACTCCAAAAAATGAAGATTGCAGAAGAGAAAAGAAAGATGCAGGAAGAAATCCAAATCAAAAAGAAGGAAATGTTAACAACTTTCGAAAAACTTTTGAAAAAAGGAAAGCTCCTCAATAAAGAGGAATTCTACAATAAGATATTTACTAATTCAAATCCTTCTCAATTTTTCAGTAACAGTATATTTTTTATTAATAGATACCTATTCTTCGAACGATAACGGTAGTTTAGAATCCATACAAAAATCATCAGAAAATTTATTTGAGAACACTAACAAACAGCCAGAAAACAGCGAAAAGGAAGAACTTAACAATTCTAATTTTATTTCCAGGTCTCATAATCAACAAGAAGCAAAACGATCTCCAATAAAAGAAATTAAAGAAAAAAAAGGAAATAATTCAAAGGAACTTAGCAATTTAGATAATTCTATCAAACATAATAAGGATAGAAAACAAAGTCTGAATATGTCAACTAGTAAAAAGGCGAGTCTCAAACAACTCAACAATGAAGAAATTCAAGAACGAGTCCAAGAGAAAAAAAGGGAGTTAGAGCATAATTATTATGACGCTGTAACCAAATTTGAAGTTAACGAAAGAAAAATTGAGAAAGAAATCAAAGAGAATCAAAATGAAGAGGAAAAGGCAAATTTAGAGAAAAAGTTTGAGGATATTAAATCTGAAAATGAGAAGGTTTTAGATCAAAAGAAAACGTAAATCATAAATTTTATTACCTTAGGCATATCCAAAAAGAATTAGAGGAATACCAAAAAAATCTTGAAGAAGAAAATATGATTGAAGAACAAAGTTAAGAGATTATACTTTAATATCTTAAAAATTATTTATTTAATTTGATCATTTTATTTATAAAATATGATGAATTATGCATGAAATATACTATTAAATTATTAATAAATAAATACGAATTATCTTAGGAATAATATGAAATTTAATTTTCAATTTAGAAAAAATATTTTTAATTTTAGAAAATATAAAATGAATACTTCAGAGACTACTTTTCAAAAAATACCTCAAAAAATATCTTACTTAGATTCCATAAAATCAAAAGAAATAGATGAAATATTGATGAGTCCAGAAGTGAATTTTTCTATAGATCAATTGATGGAAATAGCTGGACTAAGTGTTGCTATAGCTATTAATAAACAAATAGAAAACGATAGCGGAAATTGGAAGAATATCAGAAAAATTTTAAATATTTCTGGACCAGGAAGTATTATTTAGATAATTTTATTTACTAGATAACGGGGGAGATGGTTTAGTTGCAAGTAGATATCTTAAAGAATTAGGATATGATGTAGATATTTTATATCCCAAAAAATCAGATAAAGATTTGTATTTAAGGCTTATTCAACAATGTGAGAAATACTCTATAAAATTTGTAGAAAATGATATTATTCAAGATCTTGATCAATATGATCTGATCATTGATAGCATATTCGGTTTCTCCTTTAAAGGAGATATCAGACCACCTTTTGATAAAATAATTAAAGTGATTAATTTTTTAATATTTGTAGGCTTTAAATAACTGTTATACTAAGATTGCTTCAATTGATGTTCCTTCTGGATGGGATGTTGAAAAAGGAAATGTAAATGATTTATTTGTTCCTCATATGCTGATTTCACTTACACTACCTAAATTGTGTGCAGTTAATTATAAAGGAATACATTACCTAGGAGGAAGATTCGTACCTGACTTTTTGTATGAAAAATTTGAATTGCACAAACCGATTTATAAAGGTTCTGAAATGGTTGTATTATTGTAATTAAAACTGATATATCATATAAAAATTTAACACTATATTAAAATAAAAGTTTTTCTTCTTTAATTTTAAAAATAAATTTTATTTGTAATCCCATCCATTTAAGTCATCATCAGAGGAATCATATTCATCCTTAGTGAGAGTTCTTTGCAATTTTAACATCGCTAGTGAATCCTTCATATTTTTAATTTCGTTTTCTTCAAAGTTGACAATTTCTTCGTTCATCCACTTCTCTGGTAATTTCCAGAACTAATTTAAAAACATAAATACATTTTCCTACCTTGATTGATTTCTCCTTTCCTCCAGTGATCAAAAGCCGTGAATCTTCTTCAAAGAACATTTGGGTGATAGCTTCTTTATGTCCTTGGAATGCAACTAAGATTTAAAAAATTATTCTACATATAGGTTGTCCAGTCTTTAAGCTCCAAATAACAATTTTTCCTGCTTCATCACCAGTAATTATTTCATTAGCTGAAGAGTTATATTTAAGACTTCTTATCTTAAGATTTCCACCAAATGAAGTTACTTCTTTTATGAATCTTTCTTTACCAGGTGGACCCAAATCAATCAAACTAATTTTTCCTGCCATACTACCTGTGAAGACATAGAATTTCTTTAAGTCGATTGTCAATCCTCGTATGCTGCTCTTGCTCGTTGTTTGCACAGAACACAATAAAGTCGGAGGGAAAGTGCTTACAGAATAGACACTAACAACTCCTACTTCGTTAGTAAGGAAAATTCTTTCATTTTTTCTATCGTAATTTAAATTAGTAAAGCCATGAGATCCTGTGGTAACTTCTGTCACGCTTTCTTGATAGTTAATTTCAGAGATGATAAATTTCTTGTCGGAAGAGCAAGAATAAATATACCCTGTCTTAGAATCGAAGGCAATCCCCATAACTCTGTTACTGTGTGGCTTCAATTCACAAAGTTCTTCATATTGAAGGAAATTGCTATCAGGAGCAACTTTATAAAAATAAATTTTTCCGTCGTCCAATCCAACTGCTAAAGTTGAGCTTTCACCATCCCAAGAGATACACCCAGTCTAAAATTAATTTGTGATTAGATAAAATACCTGTTTAGGATAAGATTTAGCCCACAATTTCTCGAAATAAAATGATTTATTAGAATCAGTGGTCAATTTGTAGGCAAATGCGGCTCCTACAGATATATGAGCATCAGTCTTCTTTTCCCAAGGAAGATTTACATTTGTTATATAAGAATCTAATCTACTAGTGATGTTCATATCGCTGCAAGCTGCGAATATAATGTTTTCATATTTTAGATAAATGAAATCTCTGATTCCTAAGGGTAAATCAGTAAATTCAGACAATAAAACAGGATTATTAATTGCCATTTCAGGAGAATGCTTATCTACTTCGATAAAGTCTCTAAAAGATTCATTGTTAAGTATATCCTTCCTTGCAACACAGTCCTTTAAAAATTGTTCAAGCTGATTTTTTCTTTTATTTAAACCATCGTAGGAAGTAATTTTGAAAAAACTTTTTCCTGGCATCTGAGGAACATTCGGTAATAATTTTGCCAAGGCTTTGTATAAATCATCAAACTCGCTATATCTTTTTTCTAACCCCCACTTTTGCTTGGAATAGTTATTGATAACTTCTACGTTGTAAAAAGTTACGTTTTTGTTCTCTACGTACTTTTCTGAAAAAGTTGGGATTGTTACTGATAAAGTGGTAGAAATAATTTCGTCTTTTTTGTTATTGCTCATTTATAATATTAAATATTTATAATTAAATAAATTAATTTTCTTATTAAAATAAGTGTAGACAATAAGAATAAAATTTTTATTTAGAGTAATAAAATCATAATTATTGATAATGAATAAACTCTGATAAACTTAAAATGTAATTTTAAAAGTTTTAGATTGATTTATAAAATATTGATAATTATCTAATTTAAATTAATTCAAATTTTATTATTTCCTGATAGATGAAAATTGAAGATTAGCTTCTTCATCTATTTATTCATGTATAGTAACTATAGATACAGAGATAAATCTTTCTCTACACTTACATTTTTATATATTTAATGCAATTATAATATTATTTTTTATTATATAACGCGGAACCCTTTTCCTGCCAGTTTTTTGTAATTACAAAAAACACACAAATTCACAGCTATAAATTGAATTTATAACTAAAATACGTTAGATGCGTAAACTGATCCTCTCTATATTTCTAATTTTCATATTTGATTATGTTTTTTCCAAATAATCATTTTACAATAGCATAAGTTTGCTACAATCAAAACTAAAAACATTAAGAATGAGACTTTTTTCACATCAATAGGTGATCGATTGTTAAAATTGAACGACACAAGTGTTATGATTCCTGCAAACTGGACTTCCTTTACACAAGACGATATAATGTATTTCCACCCTGAAGAATTTAATCCATCGAGAGGAGTCATCTAAATTAAAAGATTCCAAATTCCAGAAAATTTAGGAAATAGATCAGAATGGTACACCAACCTAATCGAAGAAATTACTAATAGTACTATTGACAGAAATATTCACATTCCGATGGAAAGCTTCAATATTGATGATTTTGAGGGAAATAGATATATTTTTAGAAGGCTTATTAATGATACTATTTATGAAGGATATGTTGCAGTTATGGTTAAAAAGAACTTCATGTACGTGATATATGGATTGTATGATATGAGATTACAATCCGTCTTCAGATCTGGGGTAGAAACTGCTATTGCTTCACTACAACAAGGCCAGGCTCCTACTGGAGTTACAACTCCTAATTTGAAAGATCTATATGGATGTTGGGAATACTATGATAGCATCAAAGACTTCCTTGGAAATCACGAAATTTTTAGAACATTAAACTTTACTAGGGATAATGAGTATTCTTTAGAAACTTATCATTTCACTAGTATTTTCGGTGATCCTAAAATGAGTGTAAGGTATTTACAAAACGGCAATTTCACTGCTGAAGGAAATTTACTTATACTTAAAGACCCTAATAGAAATATAAATATCGTTAGTTTTAGGAAATTAGATGATTCCATGTTATTTAATGTCAAACTTTATACCAGTTGTAGTTAAATATCTATTATAATTTAATTAATGAAAATAAAGAATAAATATTTGCTTTAGTAAAAAATTTATTAAAAACTATTTATTTTTATAAATTTACAAATTTTTTACCATATTAGGGGAATAACTTATATTTTTTAAAATAAATAATCATAATATTATTGATCTTTTTATATTTTTAAAATTATAAAAAATTTTTAATGAATAATCAACTAACAGTGCTGGGATTACCTAAAAATATTAAAATCGCAAGAGAAAGAGCATGTCTAGGATTATACACAGAATCTTTAAAATACTACTACGTATGTCTGAAAACAATTCAGGAGTAATTATTCACAATTTATATTTTCATTTATAGTCGCCAAATAGAAATAAAAGATCCTTTCCTGAAAGAAAAATGGAAAATTACAGAAGCTTCTATTAAGTCTGAAATTCATTCAGTTGCGCAAATGAATGAAACATGTCAAACATTCAAGAAAATAGCTGAAGAAAACGAAATCAGGGGGCGTAGGCATTCAGAAGAAAATAATAATAACATTCTGATGAGGGATTTCAAGCCTGTTTTAAATCAAGGTAGACCTTCCGATCGTGGAGAACCTAGCAGCAAAAATGAAAATAATATAATTAATTCAAATAACAATCCTAAAAGATGGGAAAGATTCGGAGGTAAAGCCCCATTTTCCTATTTAAACGAACCAGATGAAGAAAATATGGATGTTGATGATAATAACGAGAAAATGAACAAGATAAAAAATAATCAAAATGAAAATTTTGTAATTTATAAGAAACCTTTGTCTTCATCTTTAGAAAAGAAGGGGAAAGACCCAATGGTATGGGATCCCCCTGAAGATAAAAGAGATGTTAATTACGTGAATTATAACAACGCGAATAATCAAAAAAATCGAAAAATAAGCACTAAAATAGTAAGCAAGAACAACCCAAACAATATCAATAATAAAAAAGTCGATAATAAACAAACGGATGTTGACAAGAAAAGAAACTACGAAAAACCATGGAAAGTTCCAGAAGAAAAGAAATCAAATAATCAAGCTAAGGAAACTCCTCCTAATAAAAGCTCATTTCTGTTGCATTGTTATCCAGATGGAGTTGGTCCTGATTCTGAATTAATAGAAATGCTTGAAAGAGATGTAGTTGATACAAATCCTAATGTTAAATTCGAAGACATAGCAGAGTTAGATCAAGCGAAGAATATTTTAAAAGAGGCTGTTCTTCTTCCATTATTAATGCCTGAATTTTTCAAAGTAAATTTTTTTTAATTTATAAAGGGAATAAGAAGGCCTTGGAAAGGTATTCTTCTGTTTGGACCACCTGGTACAGGAAAAACTATGTTGGCTAAGGCTTTAGCAACTTCAGGAAAAACTACATTTTTCAATGTAAGCTCTACCTCATTTGCGAGTAAATGGAGAGGTGAGGCAGAAAAATTAGTGAGAGTAAATAAAAAATATTAATTAATTGAATTTATCTTCTAATTAGATCCTTTTTGAAATGGCAAGATTTTATGCACCTACCACAATATTCATAGACGAAGTAGATGCTATAGGAAGTAAAAGAGGAGACGGTGAGCATGAAGCTAGTAGAAGAGTAAAAGCAGAACTTCTTGTACAGATGGATGGTGTCAGTTCTTTCTCTTCAAGTACTGCTAATGAAGAAACAGAAGAAGAGAAGAGAAAGCTTGTTATGGTTTTGGGAGCTACTAATCATCCTTGGGATTTGGACGACGCTCTAAGAAGAAGATTTGAAAAAAGAGTTTGTAAAATAAAATTTAATTGTCTTAGATATACCCCTTCCTAATGAAAAAGGAAGAGAAGAGATGTTCAAAATTAATATAAAAGGAGTATCTGTTAAAGACGATGTTGATTGGAAGGAATTAGTTTCATTGACAGATGGTTACAGTGGGGCTGATATTGCGAATGTCTGCAGAGAAGCAGCACTCATGCAAATGAGAAGAAGATTACTGATGAATAAAGGAGGAGATATTCTTGAATTATTAAATAACCCTAATCTACAAAGCGAGTTAGAAGCTCCCATTTCCGGAGAAGACTTCATTTCTGCTATAAATAACATCTCTAAATCAGTTAGCTATAAAGACTTAGAGAAATATGAAACATGGACAAAGGAATTTAAAAGTAGCTAATTTAAACATATCGAAAATCTTAAATTTATAAAAATTATTAATTCATTTATTTTTTAAAATAATAAAAAATTTGTAAATTGCATATATATAATTAGATGAAATATTAATTATTTTTAGTTAATTGTAGGGATGGCATTTTGGGGATTGGGGATTGGGGATTGGGGATTGGGGATTGGCCCAATCCCCAATCCCCAATCCCCAATCCCCAATCCCCAATCCCCAATCCCCCAAAAATGCCATCCCTACAAATAACTAAAAATAATTAATATTTCATCTAATTATTTATATACAATTTACAAATTTT
>Ga0169931_10015992_pt1 | contig 10001 bp, 11 predicted proteins | sample Kivu_15m_20L_FD_129675 | JGI IMG/M metagenome (GOLD analysis project Ga0169931, IMG submission 129675) | Freshwater microbial communities from Lake Kivu, Western Province, Rwanda to study Microbial Dark Matter (Phase II) - Kivu_15m_20L... | ecosystem: Environmental > Aquatic > Freshwater > Lake... | reverse complement strand
TTCGGCCCGAATAGCTTCAACGCGGGCCCGACGCTCCGCCTCGTGATCAATCGGCGCGGACGCCTGGATCATCGGCTTGGGTTTAAATTTTTCGAGTAGGGCTTTTTTGGCGGCAAGCGATGCGGCCTGCCGGTCCGAATGTGACGTGTTCTTGGGTTGCATTTAGGCTTTCGGAATCAACGTTCAGTCGTTGGAGGTCTGAATGACGCGGGTAGATAGTCAGACTTTCGCTTTTCGTCTAGCCCCCGAAGTCGGCCCCATATCCTCGGGAAGAGGAGATTGCCTTTCCTTCGGGTATCCTGCAGCGGCGCCTGCTCGACCGCAAAAACCCTTACAGAAATAGGGCGTAGCGCGCCCTCAGTCGATATTGTTGACAAACGCGTCACGCATTTCGCGTTGTGACATGAATGTCATGCAGCCAGGATTCGTGCTCGACCAGAGATCGAGCCAGAGCTTCCCGACCCCCATTTTACTGACATAGAAAGACCGCTCAGTCGCCTCGCGCACTTCACGCTGCACCAGTGCGTTCTGCTCATCCTGGCTGGATGGACCGGAGCTGTCCAACGGCCGGCTGTATATGTGGATCCCATAAACAGCGCCCGGCTCTACCTTCCGCATGATTCCGCCAAGAAACGCCGTACTGCACGCTGAGGCGCAACCATCTCCACTGTGAACGCGCGTGCCCGCGCCGTGCCGACGTATCAGATCGCCGATTTTCACGCCTTCCTCGGAGACCCCGCCGGGTGAGTTAAACCACACCTCATGGATCGGCCCATAGGTCCGCAGAGCATCAGACATCCGCGCGGATGCGTCTTCGTCGACCGCACCATCGGCGATTAGCACCCGGTCGTTGCCCACCTGACGGAATGAGATAGTCAGCTCGTCGGGCGAGGACTGCATGCGATCGATAGCGTCATAGATCCAGTCAGGAAGCTCAGCCTGCCTGCGAATACGCAGCTCATACTCAGCCGGCGTCTCATGGATCAGCTGGCCGTCGCTGAAGCAGATGAGGCCGCCAACCTCGAGAACCCCCGGCCGCGGCGCGCCGCCGGTCTGACCGGCGGCCGGCAGGCCCACAGCCGTCAAGGCCAATGCGAGTAGAAGTTTCCGACAGCCCTTCATTCAACCAAGCTCCCCGCCTACGCGCGGCGCGGCCTCAGGCCTGACCCGACCGTCAGGCCATTTGCCACTGTGAATCAGCGCTCGCGCGACAGAACTGCGTATCCTGAGACTCTTCCTGACCATTGACCACGACCAGCTGCCGCACGGTGCGGCACTCGCTTCCGCCCCCATCGCTGCTGACCTGCAGAAGTGTCGTTTTACCGGAAACGGTCTGAGGGTTTGTTGGGCTTGTCCAGGTCACCGCCGGGGCGACTGCGGCTGCTGAAGCCGAATAGGCGGCGCTGGCGCTGCGAAGAGGAGAGTTGGTTGGAATATTCTGGTTGAGGACCTGCTGTGTAGATGCGGCGACGCGCTCACGCTCCGCCTCATCAAGGCCGCGACCAAAATTGGACCCGAGCCATCCGCCAGCTGCAGCACCCGCGAGTACTGCCGCAGCAAGCAGAGCGCCATCATCATCACCCACCAGCATACCTGCCGCCACAGCTCCCGTGAGAGCACCCATAGTGCCCCAGAACTCCTCCTGGGTTTCACATGCCGAGACTGCCAACGTTCCGGCCATTGCCATAGCGATAAGCTGAGACGACGATTTCATTTGACCACCCCGAATAACCAAGGGTCCTGTATGAGCTTCGCCATTTTCTCAGTCAACAGCCCCCCTGTCGTACGGCCCTGACCGCCGGGTGCAGGACATGCAGCATGTGGCGCGATACGAGCCGGGCGACCCTCTGCAGATCATCAGACCAGTCCGGTTAACCGAGCAGCGTAGGCCTCGGGGCTGAAGCCAACATTCGTTTGCCCGGCATATTCCAGCACGGGACGCTTAATCAGGGTCGGGTGGGACATCATCAGGCTGACCGCTGATCCTGCCTCAAGACCGGCTTTCTGGGTATCGGGCAGACTACGCCATGTCGCACTCATACGGTTCAGGACCTTGTCCCACCCAAGCTGCCTGACCCATTCTATCAGCCGCGCCTCATCCAGCCCGTCATCACGTACATCGCAAAAGACATAAGATAGTCCCCGCTTATCAAGCCATCTCGCAGCTGCACGCGTGGTGTCGCAGGCCTTGAGCCCATAAAGAGTGATCATCATGCCTCCTCAGCTCCTACTCAGTCGCACGCGCAAACGCCTTATCCTGCATCTGAATGGGCGCACTGCATGAACCCTGCGGACGATGGCGGCGACGCTACGATATCCAATCGATAAACGACCTTGAACCTCGGAGCATCCTTCCGCAGGACGCAGCCAAGAGCTACTGCGCTCCGGGACAGCGAGAACCCGGCAGAAGGCCTCGTTACGCGCCTCACCAACGCACGGATAGACAAGCCGACGGGCGTCAAGCCGGGTTGCAGCGTCAGCTGAGCTCTCGTGGATCTGCAGTTTGACGGACAGACCCAGGGTCTGCCGCACGCGCCCCCGAGGAAAGCCGCCTTTCATATCATGAATTGAAGGCGGCGGGATGAAGCTAGACATCTTCGTCGCCGCGATAAGAAGGCTGAGCCCGCAGGAATTCCTCTACCTCGTCCAACGTCGCCGAATACTCATATCCGTCAGCGCCAAAAACAATCTTTCGGGTCTCCTCATGACGCAGCAAGTATCCTCCATGCTGCAAAACCTTTCCATAAGGCTTGGCGCACTTGACGAGAATGACCCCATACCGATAGCCGAGCCGCTTAACCCTACGCTCCTGCGAGGCGGTGGCGTGCTTGCTCCTGCTCATGTAAGACCTTCCCCGCTTCTATATCAGTCACAACCAAAAGCCGCGGCGCATTTAGGTGGGCACACCAGCCCCCAACGGCGAGAGCCGGCCTTGTTCGGTAAGCTTCCACGCACCAGGCCACGCCGGGCAGGATGCTCGTTCCTCGTTCAGGATTCCAAAGAACTGTCACGTACCCATGGTCTCCATGACCGACAGTGTTTACCCAGAAAAGATGGAGTAAGACCAGTGCTGCAGCTCCAATCCGAGCACCTCCAGTTCACGCGCCGGCCGCCAACCACCGATTTATAAAGGTGGCCCTCAACGGTTCAAAATCTTCGACATTCCGCGTGACGACAATCAATCCGAGTGTCGGCGCCGTCGCCGCGATCAGCGTGTCGCGCTCTGGCCGAGGATCGGGAACGTACAGGCTCACACACCGCCATGCCATCGCGGTGTCGATGGACAGAATGCGATCAGCGAGCGGCGTCACGATCTCGCCCTCCAGCCAACGCCACGAAACTGCAGCCTGCATCGCGTCACGACGTTCCACCAGCAGAATGCCTCGCTCAGGCTCTAAGACAGTCACAACCGAAATTGCACAGAGCACAGCAGGCGCGTCGGACACCCAAGCGTGCACGTTTGCATTTGCCCTCTCCGGCCGGCGAAGCTCCGACACGACATTCGCGTCTAATAAAACTTTCAGCCAGGGTCCGCCGGAAGCGAAATGTCGTCGCCCATGCGCGGCGGCTCGAAATCAAAGTCGCCATCTTCCTTTTGCGCAAGCGCTTCAAGGAGGCTTGGGCCTGCGCCCAGCAGGTTTTGACAGTCTTTAAAGCTCAACAACACGTGAGTGGGCCGCCTGCGGTCGGTGATATCGACTGGCCCCTTCTCGACGGCCATCTTGGCGCTGCCGGCATCCTGATTGAACTGGCGTCCCGAAATGGTGGTGATGCTCACAGACGATCTCCAAGCAATGCAACATAGCACCTAGCGAGAAGTCAGTGGGAAAATGTAGCAACGTTGCTACCTACTCCCTCGCCATTGGCTCAGCGGTCACGTAAGCCGTTCGGTCCGCCGAAAGAGGTACGGAAGTAGCACTTACAAGTGGCCACCTGGCGCGGGCGATGAGGGCGATGAGGGCGACTTCGATCCTATCCTTGCGTCACGAGGACAAAATAAATCTGGCTTGGCTCAATCTAAAATTCTCTTTTCAGTCAACCTACCGAAACATGCCACCAGCGCGGGGATTGAGTCTTAAAACTGTGCGTTTTGCCAGGAACGATCAAATCAGGATTTTCCAAACACCCCAAGGTAACGCTGATGGTAGAGCGATCGTAATCTACAGCGCAGATCGGGCATCCACACTTTGGGCAGAAGCCCCTCTTCGTCCGTTGGGAAGACTGGAAGTACTTGGGCCTGCCTCGTCCGACCCACTCGATAGCCGAGCCATCAAAGTCGGCCCACGCCACGGTCGGCGCGCCCGATGTTCGGCGACACATCGAACAGGAACAAAGGTGTGGGAACTTAGGTTTACCCAGAATCCTAAGCTTGACGTGACCACAGAGGCAGCTTGCCGAGTATTCAACCATCTTTGATCTTCCGGTGAGGCAGCCTGCCCATTTTCTGCACATGCCGCCGGCTTGGCAGGCCCTGAATCATTCCCACTCAATCGTACCCGGCGGCTTGGAGGTTACATCGTAAACGACGCGGGACACTCCTTTGACCTCATTTATAATCCGCGTCGCCGTACGGCCCAGGAAATCCATGTCGAAGGCATAAAAATCGGCGGTCATGCCATCGGTGGATGTTACTGCCCGAAGGGCCAGAACGTTTTCGTATGTACGCGCATCTCCCATGACGCCGACAGATCGCACGGGCAGAAGAACAGCGAAGGCCTGCCAGATCTTGTCGTAGAGCCCCGCCCTGCGGATCTCCTCCAGATAGATGGCGTCTGCCTTCTGCAGGATGGCGACACGTTCGGGTGTGACCTCTCCCGGGATACGGATCGCCAGACCCGGCCCAGGAAAAGGATGACGACCGATCAGGGATGCGGGCATACCCAGCTCGGCTCCCAGCGCTCTGACCTCGTCCTTGAAGAGTTCACGAAGCGGTTCCACCAGCTGAAGATTCATTTTTTCCGGCAGACCGCCCACATTATGATGGGACTTGATTGTCACCGACGGCCCACCATCAAAAGAAACGCTTTCGATGACGTCAGGATAGAGAGTCCCCTGCGCCAAAAACCTGGCGTCCTTAATCTTCCTCGCTTCGGACTCGAATATCTCGACAAAGGTCCTGCCGATAAATTTACGCTTGATTTCAGGATCGGTTACGCCAGCAAGCCCGCGAAGAAACTGAGCGCCGGCTTCAACGTGAACCAGCGGAATGTGGTAGTGACCACGGAACAGCCGGACGACTTCCTCTGCCTCATTCGCCCGCATCAGACCGGTATCGACGAACACGCAGGTAAGCTGGTCGCCGATGGCCTCGTGAATGAGGACAGCAGCAACGGAACTGTCCACGCCGCCGGACAGCCCGCATATCACGCGGCCGTCGCCGACCTGATCGCGTATCCTGCTGACCTGCTCGGCGCGCAGCGCAGCCATAGTCCAGTCGCCCTTCATGCCGGCGATTTTCTTCACGAAGTTCGACAGCAGCCTTGCACCATCTGGCGTGTGGACGACCTCGGGATGGAACATGGTCGTGTAATAGCCGCGAGCTTCATCCACCGCGATCGCGAATGGTGCGTTGGGTGAGACGCCGACCACCTTGAAACCGTCGGGCAGCTGGGTGACCCGGTCGCCATGGCTCATCCAGACAGGATACCGGCGCCCAGCCTCCCAGACGCCATCGAACAGCAAAGATGGCTCAAGAATCTCAACGTCCGCGCGTCCGAATTCAGCAGCGTGACCTCCTTCAACGGCGCCGCCAAGCTGGACCGCCATCGTCTGCTGCCCATAGCAGATCGCAAGGATCGGAACCCCGAGGTCGAAAACGACCTCGGGCGCACGGGGCGACCTTTCGCGAGTGACGCTGTCAGGGCCGCCAGAAAAAATCACAGCCTTTGGATTAAATCCGGCGGCTATAACGGCCTCGGCGCGATTATAGGGGTGCACCTCGCAATAAACGCCAATCTCACGCAGACGCCTTGCGATCAGTTGCGTAACCTGGCTCCCGAAGTCGATGATCAGCGCACGTTCGTGGCTGTCAGATGTGCGGGTCATAAGTGGTGGGATGTGCGTTGCCATGGCGGAAATAGAGGCGCTGGGGATGTCCCGTCAATCCGAAACGCGTACGCTTCCGCCGGTAGCTGCCTGATAATCCTTCGGGAACCGGCCGGCGCGCAAGCCTGATGCGACGGCCCGCTCAGGTGGCCCTGCGCATCACAGCGATAAAGAAACCGTCGCTGCCGGCAGTACGGGGCGTCAGACGGACCGACAGGTCGGGGAGACGGCGGCGGGCGACAAGAGCCGCGCCAGCCTGAGTGAGCTGTTGGGAACGGATACACGCTTCAGCAGCGTCTTCAGCCACAAAGTCTGGCCGGTCGTGAAGAAAACTGGCGACCTGATCCTCATTTTCTTCCAAAAAAAAGGAGCATGTTACATAAACAAGACGGCCGCCGGGCCGGACGTAATTACAGGCCTGACGCAGGATGACTGCCTGATCGCTCCGGCGCTTATCGAGCGCATTGGGCTGCAGACGCCATTTAGCGTCTGGCTTTCGTCGCCAGGTGCCAGATCCCGTGCAGGGAGCATCGATCATGACTAGATCCATCTTCAGATCCAGGTCATCCAGAGAAGCGTTCTCGCGCGGATGACGCAGCTGCACATTACGAATGCCAGCGCGATCGATTCGGGGGATCAGCGCCGACAAGCGCCTGCCGTCGATATCATGGGCGAATATCTGCCCCCTGTTCTGCATCATGGCAGCCATGGCGATCGTCTTGCCACCCCCGCCCGCACAAAAGTCGAGCACCTGCTCTCCCGGTGCTGCGCAGGATGCCGCCGCCGCAATCTGGCTGCCCATATCCTGAACTTCGACCCAGCCCTTCGAGTAGGCCGGGATCGCCTCAACGCTTTCGCCTCGCTCCACGCTGTCAGCAAGGGGAACACGAAAGCCATTGACGAGCTCAGGGATTGGCCGGGCCTTGATGCCCTCGAGGGCCCGTCCGGCCTTCTCGGGGTCCGATTTAAGGGTGTTCACGCGCAGGTCCACAGGCGCACGCACCGCCATCGCCATACCCTCGGCGACGGCGTCAGCACCGAACGCACGGATCATGTGAGGCGTCAGCCATTCGGGGAAGTCGCCCTGTACGTGCACAGGAGCTGCAGGATTGGGCGCCATAAGCAACGTTTCGCGTTCATGCCCGGTCAGCTGCGGCGGCGCGTGGGCGTCCCTTAGGGCAGCCTCGACCTTACGAAGGTCCCATCCCCACGCATATTTCAAAGCGCCGAGCACAAGGGCGCGCGGCTCATCGCTTTCCATAGCATGAGCAATGGAACTGCGCCGGCGCAGGGCGTCAAGAACCAGCCCTGATATCCATGCACGGTCGCGCGCTCCAGCGAACCGGGATTTCTTACCCCAGTCCCGTACCGCATCCTTCACCGGGGTACGCCGCCTGAGGATGTCCGCGAGGACCTCAATGGCCGCCTGGATCTTGCCGCCATCCCTCACGGATGCGGCCCCGCTCCGCCATGACGGTGAGCCAGTGCCCGGCCTATCGCACGAACATCCTGAAGAACTGCAAAACTCCCGACAGGGATCGCATCCCCGGGAGCTCCCTCCTTATCCATCACCAGCATGGGACAACCCTGCCAGTCCGGTCCGACGAGACTGATGATCTCCTGACGCGGACGCGGGAAGGCGACACGACGGACATCGATTCTGTCCTGCCAGTGCGGATTGGCGATCAGCGCCCCTTCCAGAGTGGCACAATCATTACAATACCAGTCGAAACCGCCATCGCCGAATGGCGCTGCAAGGATAAAAAGTATGTCTCTCATGACAACAATCCGAAGGCGGACATCGCCCGCCACTAACCTTGCTGGAACGAATAATTCGGCGCCTCACGGGTCATTTTGACGTCATGGACGTGCGACTCGCGCAACCCTGCGCCGGTGATCTGGATGAACCTGGCCTTCTGATGCAGCTCAGCGACAGTCTTTGCGCCGACATAGCCCATCGCTGCACGAAGCCCCCCAGCCATCTGGTGCAGAATGGGGCTCACCGGTCCTTTATAGGGCACCTGCCCCTCAATGCCCTCCGGAACAAGTTTCTGGGCCTGAACATCCTTCTGAAAATAGCGGTCCGCCGAACCACGACCCATCGCGCCGAGCGAGCCCATTCCGCGATAGTCCTTGTAGGGGCGCCCCTCGTAAAGGAAGACGTCTCCGGGCGCCTCCTCGGTGCCAGCAAGCATCGAGCCCATCATCGCCGATGAGGCTCCGGCCGCCAGAGCTTTGGCGAAATCGCCGGAGAACTTGACGCCGCCATCGGCAATCACCGGTGTGCCGCTCGGTTGGGCAGCCCTCGCACAGTCAGCGATCGCGGTGAGCTGCGGTACGCCGACCCCTGCAACAATCCGGGTGGTGCAGATCGATCCTGGTCCGATGCCCACCTTCACGGCGTCAGCGCCCGCGTCGATCAGCGCTCTGCAGCCGTCAGCAGTGGCGACATTTCCGGCGACAATCTGGATCGCGCCATTGGCCTTCTTGAGCCGCTCCACCGCCTCCAGCACCGCCCGTGAATGGCCGTGGGCGGTGTCGATCACAACAGCGTCGACACCGGCCGCTATCAACGCCTGGCTACGCTCAAAACCAGCATCGCCGACAGTCGAGGCGGCCGCGACGCGCAGCCGTCCCTGATCATCCTTGCATGCATTCGGATTGGCCTGACTTTTCTCCATATCCTTGACTGTCAGAAGCCCGACGCAGCGCCCGATTTCATCGACGACGATCAGCCGCTCTATCCGGTGCTTATGAAGGAGCCTTCGCGCTTCCGCCTGGTCCGCACCGGGACGGATCGTAACCACATTGCGGGTCATCAGATCCGATACCGGCATATTGTCATCTTCTGCAAAACGGACGTCACGGTTTGTAACAATCCCGAGGAGTTTCTGAGGTACGCCCTCCGGACCCGGCTCAACCACGGGGATGCCAGAGACCTTGAGTCGGTCCTTCAGCACCTTCAGCTGCCGCAAAGTCACATCCGGGGTGACCGTCACCGGATTCACGACCATACCGCTTTCAAACCGCTTTACACGACGCACATGCTCGGCCTGCTCTTCAACGGACAGGTTCCTATGAATAACGCCGATGCCGCCAAACTGCGCCATGGCGATCGCGAGGCCCGCCTCGGTGACCGTGTCCATAGCTGCTGAAACAATCGGCGCATTCAGGCTTATTCCGCGGGAAAACCGGGAACGAAGATCCACCTCGCCGGGAATGACCTCGGACGGTCCGGGCTCAAGAAGCACGTCATCGAACGTGATAGCCGGACGAATAGAGAAGCTGAGAGGGTATTGTTCCATAGACCCGTCTAGCGATTCTCAGTTAGGTTGGGAAGTGGGTTGTAAGCGGACTTGCCCGCCACCGCTGAGTGCGCCACGAAAGAGCTCGCCCCTGCCGGGGCAGGGATTGTCTTTCATGCCCGCCAGCCCGTTTGCAGCAATCTTTGATCTCGACGGCGTGCTGACATCTACCTCGGCGCGTCATCAGCAAAGCTGGTCGGAGGCCGCCGAGCGGTTCGGGTTTACCGTAACCGAGGCCAGCCTGTCGCAGACACGCAGCGTGCCGCGTGAGGCGTCCCTGCAGGCGCTGCTGGCGCATAGCGGTGTCACGATGGATTCATCCGCCCGTAATGCTGTCATGTCGTTCAAGGATCAGCGGTATAAGGAGCTTATCGCCGGGCTGGGCCCTCAGGATGCTTTTCCCGGTACGCGGGAGGCGATGGAGGTCTGTCGGCGCATGGGCCTCAGCATTGCAGTAGCGTCGGCGAGCCTCAATGCGGGTGTTGTGCTCGCGCGTCTGGGACTCACAGAGCTTGTCGATTTCATAGCCGATGCGCGGCGCTCGGCCCCTAAACCGGATCCGCAGATATATGCGCAGTGCTGCGAGGCCCTGGATGTCAGTCGTTACGCTGTCGTATGTATTGAAGACAGCCGTCCGATCATAGCAAACCT
>Ga0169931_10015991_pt1 | contig 10001 bp, 12 predicted proteins | sample Kivu_15m_20L_FD_129675 | JGI IMG/M metagenome (GOLD analysis project Ga0169931, IMG submission 129675) | Freshwater microbial communities from Lake Kivu, Western Province, Rwanda to study Microbial Dark Matter (Phase II) - Kivu_15m_20L... | ecosystem: Environmental > Aquatic > Freshwater > Lake... | reverse complement strand
GCACTCAGCTTGCCCGGGGCCGGTGCGGCGGGGGTGACAGCGGTGGATTCGGCGGGCATGGATCGGATGGGAAGGGAAGGATGAAGGCGATGCAGACAAACAGGGCGGAGCTGGGCGGCAATCGATCGAAGTGTCCGGAGGCCTCGGATCGATGGTCTTTGCTGCACCGAGAGCGGTTGGGCCTGGGGATCGGTGACTTAGAAGATAGGGCTCATCAGACTGCCTGATGGCGAGGGATGTGCAGGCTCAGTGCCCAATCAGCCTCCGGCTGCGCCAGCCTCAGCAGCCGGAGTGGCGGGGATCGCTTCGGGCTGAGCAGCCGGGGTGGCGCCCGCCACGAAAGGCAGACCGGCGGCTGCCGCCAGGGCGGCTTTCTGGGTTTCGGCGCGCAGGTAGCGGCCATCCACCATCGGTTCCACCGCGCGGAACTGATGGGCGACGGTGGTGTAGCGATGGGTCGGCAGCAGCCGGCCGCGCTCGGCCAGGGCCTCATTGCCCACCTTCTTGCGCAGCTTGATCACGGCATCGAAGATCGCCTCCGGCCGCGGCGGGCAGCCGGGCAGGTAGAGATCCACCGGAATCAGCTTGTCCACCCCGCGCACGGCGGTGGTGGAATCGGCCGAGAACATGCCGCCGGTGATCGTGCAGGCGCCCATGGCGATCACGTATTTGGGCTCGGGCATCTGCTCATAGAGCCTCACCAGGGCAGGTGCCATCTTCATCGTCACCGTGCCGGCCACGATCAGCAGATCGGCCTGACGCGGGCTGGAGCGGGGCACCAGGCCGAAGCGGTCGAAATCGAAGCGGGAGCCGATGAGGGCGGCGAACTCGATGAAGCAGCAGGCGGTGCCGTAGAGCAGTGGCCAGAGACTGCTGAGCCGTGCCCAGTTATGGAGGTCATCGAGGCTGGTGAGGATCACATTCTCGGAGAGGTCCGAGGTGACCGAGGGGGCACCCACCGGGCCGCAGCTGGCCTCGCGCAGATCGCGCAGGGCCTTGGCGGAGAGGGAGATGTCGCTGGGGGAGGAGGGAGTGAGAGTCATCGGTGCTGGCGGATCAGTTCCACTCGAGGGCGCCCTTGCGCCAGGCGTAGGCCAGAGCCACCACAAGGATGGCGATGAAGATCAGGGCCTCGATGAAGGCCAGCAGGCCGAGCCGGTGGAAGGCGACGGCCCAGGGATAGAGAAACACGGTCTCCACGTCGAAGATGACGAAGACCAGCGCAAACATGTAGTAGCGGATGTTGAATTGAATCCAGGCTCCGCCGATCGGCTCCATCCCGGATTCGTAGGTGAGCTCCCGCTCGCCGTTGCGGCTGGAGGGGGCCAGCAGTTTGTTGGTGACGAGCGCGAGCACCGGCACCGCCGCTGAGATCAGCAGGAAGCCGAGGAAGGCGTCGTAACCGGAGAGCACGAACATGCGCGGTCGCCCTTGCGTGGGCGGCAGTCTGGCATCCGCGGCCGGTGGTTGACGGATCGGCGGCGACCGCCTGACCGATCTGCGCTCAAGGCCAGGCGGTCGCCCTGATCAGCGGCAGCCGGGTGTTGGCGGCAACCATGGTTTGGAGGGCATCCAGGGCGCTCGGCGCCGATCAGGGTCTCGGCGGCTGCGGAGGACGGATCCGCCTGCTCGCAGCCGGCGTTGCGGCCGTTGCCAGCGTGGCGGCCAGGCCTGGAGGGGCCTGGATAGAGTCGGGGAGCAGAGCTGGCCTTGGGATGAGCAGCGAGACCGAGGCCGGGTCATCAGACCCGGCGGATCCGATCAGCGCGGTGCCGGCCGGGGAGCCGCAGGCCGCCCATTCCGCGGAAGAGGCAGGCACCCTGGCTTCCGAGGAAGCGGCCCCGGACGCGCCGTCCAGCGAGCCGGCCGACGATCCCGACACCCACCGTTTCGAGTGCCGCAGCTGCGGCTACGTGTACGACCCTGCAGAGGGGGTGAAGAAGCTGGCGATCGAGCCAGGCACACCGTTCAGCGCCCTGGACCCGCGCCGCTTCCGCTGCCCGGTGTGCCGCAGCCCGGTGGCCGCCTTCAAGGACATCGGCCCGCGCAACAAGCCGAGCGGCTTCGAGGAGAATCTCAATTTCGGTCTCGGCGTCAACCGCCTCACCCCCGGCCAGAAGAATGTGCTGATCTTCGGCGGCTTCGCCCTGGCCATCGCCTTCTTCCTCTCCCTTTATTCACTGCGCTGAGCCCCGCTCAGGCCCGACGACCCCCGGCTGGCTGTGCTGACGCGGGCCCCGCGATCGCCCAAGCTCAACCAACCGGCCGGCCGGACTCCCCGGTTCCGTCACCAACGCACCACCCCCCTCCCACGCCTCCGATGCTCCCCACCGCCAGCCGGCCCACGCAAGCCTCGGCCATCCCGCCGTCATCGGCTCACCGCTTCGCCAGCAGCGCCCTGCAGCCCCTGCTGAGCCTGCTGCTGGTGATCAGCCTGGGGCTGGGCCTCGGTGGCTGTGTGACCACAGGTCTTCCCCTGGCGGCCTCCAGCCCCTGGCAGCCGGTGGAGCTCAACACCAGATCCAATCCCCTGGCGCTGGCCTTCACCGATGCCAGCCACGGCTTCCTGGTGGGGAGCAACCGCCTGATCCTCGAGACCAACGACGCTGGCGCCAGCTGGCAGGAGCGCGCTCTCGATCTGCCTGTCGAGGAGAACTTCCGCCTGATCAGCATCGATTTTCAGGGCCAGGAGGGCTGGATCGTGGGCCAGCCGGGCCTGCTGCTGCACAGCACCGACGGCGGCCAGAGCTGGAGCCGCCTCTTCCTCGACACCAAGCTCCCCGGTGAGCCCTACATGGTGACCGCCCTGGGGCCGAAACAGGCCGAGCTCGCCACCACGGTGGGGGCCGTGTACCGCACCGCCGATGCCGGCAACTCCTGGCAGGCCCTGGTGAGTGATGCGGCCGGCGCCGTGCGCGACCTGCGCCGCTCAGGCGACGGGCGGTACGTGAGCGTGAGCGGCCTGGGCAACTTCTTCGCCACCTGGGATCCCGGCCAGGCCACCTGGGCGCTCCACCAGCGCGAGAGCAGCCAGCGGCTGCAGGCGATGGGCTTCCAGCCCGATGGCGGCCTCTGGATGGTCGCCCGCGGCGCCCAGCTCCGTTTCAATGACGATCCAGCCGATCCGGAAGCCTGGGGCAAGGCGGTGATCCCGATCACCAACGGCTACGGCTACCTCGACCTCGCCTGGGATCCCACCGGCGCCGTGTGGACCGGCGGCGGCAACGGCACCCTGCTGGTGAGCCGCGACGGCGGCGCCGGCTGGCAGCGCGATCCGGTGGGCAGGGAGCAGCCCACCAACTTCACCCGCATCCTGTTCACAGCCGATGGCAAGGGCTTCGTGCTGGGCGAGCGGGGCTCGCTGCTGCGCTGGGTGGGCTGAGGCGCCCCCCTGCCCTGGCGGCTCCGCGCTGCGGTCCGGCCCCTGCCGGAGCCGCCTCCACCGCTCTGCATCCCTCTGTAACCAACCCGCCGGAGCACTCCCGGCTTGAGCGGCCAGGCCTCTAGGATCAGCGAGCTGAATGCATGTCGCCATGGCTGCCGGCTCCACTGGAGAACGCCCGTTCTTCGAGATCATCACGAGCATCCGTTACTGGGTGATCCATGCGGTCACCCTGCCCGCCATCTTCCTGGCTGGCTTCCTGTTCGTGTCCACGGGCCTTGCCTACGACGCCTTCGGGACTCCCCGCCCGGACAACTACTTCCAGGTTCAGGAGAGCAAGGCGCCGGTGGTGAGCCAGCGCTATGAAGGCAAAACCCAGCTTGATCAGCGCCTGCAATAACGATGACCCAATCCACAGCCCCCACCACGCCCCGCAACTATCCGATCTTCACGGTGCGCTGGCTTTCGTTGCATGCCCTTGGCATCCCCACGGTTTTCTTCCTGGGTGCGCTGGCGGCCATGCAGTTCGTCCGTCGCTGAACGCCCGCCGATTCCACCATGGCTCTGCAACGCAACAAGAATCCCAACACCCTGCCGGTCGAGCTCAACCGCACCAGCCTTTATCTGGGCCTGCTGCTGATCTTCGTGACCGGCATCCTGTTCACCAGCTACTTCTTCAACTGAGGCTCCCAGGCCTGCTGAGCGTCCACCGTAGACATCAGCCGCCCAGCTCTCCCTTTCCCGATTCACCTTCCAGACCACGAGGTTTTCCGATGAGCGGCAAGAAATCTGCCCTTCCCGACGGCCGGATTCCCGACAGGCTTCCCGACGGCCGCCCTGCCGTGCCCTGGAAGAGCCGCTGGACCGAAGGCGTGCTGCCCCTCTGGCTGGTGGCTACCGCTGGTGGCATGGCTGTCATCTTCGTTGTGGGTCTGTTCTTCTACGGCGCCTACGTGGGAGTGGGTTCGGCCTGAGCCCGCCCCTGCATCGCCTCACACACCATGCGGGTCCGTCGGGCCCGCTTTTTTTGTGGCGATCGCCTGCTGGGGTGCAGCACCGCGATCACACCAGCGCGCGCGGCATCAGCGGGCTGCGGGGATCGGCCTCCAGGCGCTGTCGCGCCGGGTTCACGATCAGATCCATGTCCTCCATCGGCACAGCGCCCAGCAGCACCTCATCGCCGAGCACCAGCGCGCCCACAAAACAGCAGCGACCCTCGAAATCCACCCGCAGCGGTCCCACATAGGGCACCTGCAGCACCCTTCCATCGGCCACGCTCACCTCGCGCAGGGATTCCTGCTGCAGTTGCAGAGCCGCGGCCAGGGGGGCGGGGATGCAGAGCATCAGGGCGCCACTGTGGGCGCGGGCACTCACCGGCAAGGGCGCGAGCTCGGGCCGGCGGGGGTTGCTCAGGGCGATGGTGGCGTGGTCGTAACCCTGCGAGGACGGTAGGGAGGGTGAGCCGAGCCTGCGCTGACCCAACGATCAACGGTCCGGCACCGGCCCGCCGATGGAGGGAGATCCAGCTGATCCAGGGTGGGGGGCCTGTTGAAGGTCTCAGGGCTGCCGGGCGGGGGCCGCAAGGCTCTTGCTCACCAGTGCCACCAGCTGTGCCAGGGGCAGCCGCTGCTCGCTCTGCTCGCCGCGCAGATCCTTGAGCTTGGCCACGCCGCCTGAGGCCTCCTCCTCGCCGATCACGGCCGCCCAGGGGGCGCCGCTGCGATCCGCCCGCTTGAACTGCTTGGCGAAGGCCGCCCCACTGGCATCCCGCTCGGCGATCAGACCTTCCCGGCGGGCCTGGCGGCAGAGCAGCAGAGCCACCCGTTCGGCGGTCTCGCCGCGGCTGATCACGTAGAGATCCGGGGAGGCGCTGGCCTGGGGCGCATCGGCCGCCTCCTGCTGGCTGATCAGCAGCACCAGCCGCTCCATCCCCAGCGCCCAGCCCACAGCCGGCGTGGCCGGGCCACCCAGCTGCTGCACCAGACCGTCGTAGCGGCCGCCGCCGCACACCGTTGCCTGGGCGCCGAGCTGATCGCTGGTGATCTCGAAGGCGGTGTGGCCGTAGTAATCGAGGCCGCGCACCAGGCGGGGATTGAGCCGGTAGGGGATGGCCAGCGCCTCCAGGGCCAGCCGTACCTGCGCGAAGCGCTCATGGCTTGCGGGGCTGAGGGCATCGTGCAGATTCGGCGCGCCGGCCAGCAGCGCCTGGGTGTCCGGATGCTTGGAATCGAGCACCCGCAGGGGATTGCTGGCAATGCGCTGCTGGGAATCGGGATCGAGCCGCTCGCGGTGGGCTTCCAGCCAGGCCACCAGCTCGGCCCGGTAGCGGGCCCGATCCTCAGGCGTGCCAAGGGAATTGATCTCCAGCTCCAGGCCCTCCAGGCCCAGATCGCTGAGCAGATCCCAGGCGATGGCGATCACTTCGGCATCGCTGGCGGCATCGGCAACCCCGAGCAGCTCCAGGCCGATCTGATGAAACTGCCGCTGCCGCCCGGCCTGGGGCCGCTCGTAGCGAAACATCGGCCCGCCATACCAGAGCCGCTGCGGCCCCTGGGCCAGCAAGCCGTGCTGGATCGCGGCCCGCACCACCGAGGCGGTGCCCTCCGGCCGCAGCGTGCAGCTGCGCTCGCCGCGATCGAGGAAGGAATACATCTCCTTACCCACCACATCGGTGGCCTCGCCGATGCCGCGGGCAAACAGCTCGGTGGCCTCCAGCAGCGGGGTACGGATCTCGTGGATCGCGGCGCGGCGAAAATGCTCGCGGGCCGTGGCTTCAATCCGTTGCCAGAGCGGCGTGCGCTCCGGCAGCAGGTCGACCATGCCGCGCAGGCTCTGCAGCGATTCCAAGAGAACTGGGCTGAACGCGATCCCAGTGTGCCCCGCAGCTCCACCTCACACCCCCAGGCCCTTCAGGCACACAGGGTGAGAAGCCCAACCGATCACAGCTGAGGTGGCGCTCTCCCCAGCGAAGGATCTCCCCAGCTCGACCCCGGACGGGAGTGGGCGCAGCTGGAAACCGTGCGGCGCCGCTCGTCTGATGCTGGCCGCGGCTGGCCCTGGAAGCTTCAGCTGGCGAAGAAATCCCGGTACCAGCCCGCAAAGCGCGCCACTCCTGTCTCGATCGGCGTGGAGGGACGGAAGCCCACCCAGGCCTCCAGGGCGCGGGTGTCGGCGGCGGTGGCGGGCACATCGCCGGGCTGCATCGGCTGCAGATCGCGGATCGCCTCGCGGCCGAGCGCGGCCTCGAGCACCTCGATGAAGCGCAGCAGGGGGATCGGCTGGCTGTTGCCGATGTTGAACAGCCGGTGCGGCACGGCGGCGGTGGCCGGGTTGGGATCGAGCGGATCGAACCCGGGGTCAGCGGTGGCCGGTTTGTCGAGGCAGCGGATCACGCCCTCGGCGATGTCGTCGATGTAGGTGAAATCGCGCTGCATCCGGCCCTGGTTGAACACCTGGATCGGCTCGCCGGCGAGGATGGCGCGGGCGAACAGCATCGGCGCCATATCCGGCCGGCCCCAGGGCCCATACACGGTGAAGAAGCGCAGGCCCGTGGCCGGCAGGCCATAGAGATGGCTGTAGGTGTGGGCCATCAGCTCATTGGCCTTCTTGGTGGCCGCGTAGAGGCTCACCGGGTGGTTCACCGGCTGCTGCTCCGAAAAGGGCATCTGGCGGTTGCCGCCATACACCGAGCTGCTGGAGGCATAGACCAGGTGGCTCACCTCAGCATGGCGGCAGGCCTCCAGCACGGCCCCGAAGCCCACCAGATTGCTCTGGATGTAGGTGGCGGGATTCTCGATCGAATACCGCACTCCCGCCTGGGCCGCCAGGTGCACGACCCGATCGCTCGCCTCGGCGACCACCAGAGCCGCAAGCGACTCCGCATCGGCCACATCCAGCGCCTCAAAGCGGAACTGGCCCGGCCCGGCCGCAGCCTCCAGCCGTTCCAGCCTGGCCCGCTTCAGGGACGGGTCGTAGTAGGGGTTGAGGTTGTCGAGGCCCACCACCCGCTCGCCGCGCTGCAGCAGCTGTTCGCAGACGGCCGACCCGATGAAGCCCGCCGCCCCGGTGACCAGAACGGAGCCTGCCATCAGGCCTGGGCCAGCCTCTCGCGGAAGTAGGCGATGGTGGGCTCCAGACCTTGCTCGAGCGAGATCGTCGGCTCCCAGCCCAGCTCACGGCGGGCAAGATCGATCACGGGCTGGCGCTGCAGGGGGTCATCCTGAGGCAGGGGCCTGGTGACGAGCTCCAGGGAGGGATTGATGCGGGCGCGCACCAGCTCGGCCAGCTGCCGGATCGTGAATTCACCGGGATTGCCGATGTTGATCGGGCCGGTGTGGGAGCCGTTCATCAAGCGGATCATGCCTTCGATCAGATCATCGGCATAGCAGAAGGAGCGGGTCTGGCTGCCATCGCCATAGAGCGTCAGCGCCTCACCCTTGAGGGCCTGCACGATGAAATTGCTCACCACCCGGCCATCATCCGGCAACATCCGCGGGCCGTAGGTGTTGAAGATGCGCATCACCCGAATCTCGGTGCCGTGCATCCGCTGGTAATCGAAGCACAGCGTTTCAGCGATGCGCTTGCCCTCGTCGTAGCAGGAGCGGATGCCGATCGTGTTCACGCAGCCCCGGTAGCTCTCGGGCTGGGGATGCACCTCGGGATCGCCATACACCTCACTGGTGCTGGCCAACAGCAGGCGAGCCCCCACACGCCTGGCCAGACCGAGCATGTTGTAGGTGCCGAGGAAGCTGGTCTTGGCGGTCTTGATCGGATTGAACTGGTAATGCACCGGCGAGGCGGGGCAGGCCAGATGCCAGATCCGATCCACCTCGAGGCGGATCGGATCGGTTACGTCGTGGCGAAGGAGTTCGAAATCGGGGTGACCGAGCCAGTGGCGGATGTTGTCCTTGCGGCCGGTGTAGTAGTTGTCGAGGCAGATCACCTCCTCACCGGCCTGCATCAGCCGGTCGATCAGGTGCGAGCCCAGAAAACCGGCGCCGCCGGTGACCAGATTGCGGCGTGCCATCTCAGCCTTCCCCCACGGTCCACACGTTCAGGCCGGCGGCACGGGCCGCCGCCGCATCGGCCACGGCACGGGCATCGAAGAGCCAGGCCGGCCGCCGCATCGCCGCCGCGATGGCGCTCCAGTCGAGCTGGCGGTAGTCGCGCCACTCGGTGAGGATCAGCACCGCATCGGCACCTCGGGCCGCCTCCAGCGGCGAGCCCGCCGCCAGCCAGCAGCCATCGGCTCCGATCGGGCGGGAGCCGGCTGAGGCGTCGGCGCCGACTGGGGCGCGGTCGAGATCACGGGCGATCTGAGCGGCATCCACCTTCGGATCCACGATCGCCAGCTGGGCGCCCTCCTCGATCAGATCGCGGCAGATGCGGATCGCCGGCGCCTCGCGGGTGTCGTTGGTGTCGGCCTTGAAGGCGAAGCCGAGCACCGCCAGCCGCTTGCCGCTCACCGTGCCGAAGAGGCTGTTCACCACCAGGCGCGCGATCCGCTGCTGCTGCCAGGTGTTGAGCCCCACCACGCTCTCCCAGTAGGCGGCCGCCTCCTCGAGGCCGTAGTGGCGGCAGAGGTACACCAGATTGAGGATGTCCTTCTGGAAGCAGCTGCCGCCGAAGCCAGGCCCGGCCTGCAGAAACTTCGGGCCGATGCGGCTGTCGGTGCCGATCGCCCGCGCCACCTCGCGCACATCGGCACCGGTGGCCTCGCAGAGCGCCGCAATGCTGTTGATCGAGGAGATCCGCTGCGCCAGGAAGGCATTGGCGGTGAGCTTGGAGAGCTCGCTGCTCCAGAGATTGGTGCGCAGGATCCGCTCCTGCGGCACCCACTGGCCATAGACGGAGGCCAGCTGATCGATCGCCGCGGCATCCTCGCCGCCGATCAGCACCCGGTCCGGGTTCTCGAGATCGGTGATCGCCGTGCCTTCCGCCAGGAATTCCGGGTTGGAGAGCACCGAGAAGCTCTTGCCGCCACCACTGCCCTGGGCGCCGCTGAGGATCGCCTTCACCGCCTCGGCGGTGCGCACCGGCAGTGTGCTCTTCTCCACCACGATCGTGTGCCCCTGGGAGGCCGCCGCCACTTGGCGCGCCGACGCCTCGATCCAACGCAGGTCGCTGGCCTGGCCGGCACCTACGCCGCGGGTCTTGGTGGGGGTGTTCACCGAGAGGAACACCATGTCGGCTGCGGCGATGGCGGCATCCACCTCGGTGCTGAAGTGCAGGTTGCGGCCGCGGGCCCGGCCCACAACGGCATCGAGGCCGGGTTCATACACCGGCAGGCGTGAGAGATCGCCATCATTCCAGGCGGCGATGCGCTCGGTGTTGAGATCCACCACCGTGACCTGCACTTCGGGGCAGCGATCGGCGATCACCGCCATCGTGGGTCCACCCACGTAGCCGGCGCCGATGCAGCAGATCGAGCGGATCATCACTGCGCCGGCCGGAACGCCCGGGGAAGCTTTCGAGACCTCTTCGGTGGCTGCGGCACCCAGCGGAGCGTGGCTCATGAAGGTTGTCATGGTGCGGCCAGAGTACCGCGATGCGGTGGGGTCGATCGGCTGACTCGGCTGAATCGGCTGTTGCCGTTCCGGATCCTGCCTATCGTTGCCTG
>Ga0169931_10015990_pt1 | contig 10002 bp, 6 predicted proteins | sample Kivu_15m_20L_FD_129675 | JGI IMG/M metagenome (GOLD analysis project Ga0169931, IMG submission 129675) | Freshwater microbial communities from Lake Kivu, Western Province, Rwanda to study Microbial Dark Matter (Phase II) - Kivu_15m_20L... | ecosystem: Environmental > Aquatic > Freshwater > Lake ... | reverse complement strand
TTTTAATAAGATGTATAGATAGTATATCTGTTAAATGGCTTAACTTTTTATAATTTATTAAGCAGCTTTATATTACTTTGGTTGATTTCGTGATGCTATTAATTGTAACGATGTGCGAATGATTTGCTTTTATTATGTTTTATTTATTAAAATTTAGCAATACGGTATGAATCATAGGCTAACTGATTCTTTCTTTATTATCTTATTTTTTATAACTTCTTTAAATGTGAGTTGTAAAGACTATATACTAGATGATGTACAGTTTTTGTTGAAAAATTTCATTTAAAACTGGAGTTCTCATGTTTGCCCCTTTCATTGATATAACTAATAAATAACTAATAAATAATTATTATATAAGCTCGTTGATAAGTTATTAAATATTATCAATAATAATAATAAAAAATTAATAATTTTTTTTATATTTTATCAAAAAAAGTATTTATTTTATCTTATAAATTACTTAGAACCATTGATTTATTATATATATAAAAGATATAATTATTTAAGTATTAAGTATTAAGTTATTGATTTATGTACGAGTAAAACTACTAAATTTCAACAGAAAATGATTCAATAAATTCTGAAATAAGATATCCCCAAGGTCAAAGAAGGCTAAGACAAACAAAATTTGATGATAACGACAAAGTTGATAAGAATACTATACCAAATTTAGTTAAAGAATGGATGAAGAAAACTTAATTCAAATTAGTGATCGAAGATTTAATTCGTTATCATTAATAAGTCTTTGTCTGTACAATGGTCAGAATTATTTATAGATGCAAGAAAATTCTTTCCAAATCCTAATTAGGAATACTATACAAAGAGTTTACATTATTGATTAGAAAGAAGATAATAGGTCAATAAAAAAAGATAAAGAAAAATCATAAGATTATAAAACACAAGAAAAACATTATCTGTTTATAACTTTTTGAAAATTTCCTTTATACTATGTTGAAAAATACTTTTAATGTCCAATAGTTATATACCTATCTGGATGAATGGTTTAACAAAAATACTGAGATTGAAGAAGGAAAAGCTGGAAAAAATGGACGTTTATAAATACAGGACAATAAAATTAAGAAATTAATAGAGCGTATGCTATAAGAAAAATTATTATGTGAATAAGATGTTAAATTAAATTTAAATCAAATATCAGATGATATTGATGAAGAAAATCGGATAATATCTGAAATATTCCAATAAAATGTTTCAAAACATGAATAATATGAAAAATTAAGTTGCTAGTTTAATAAAATTAAAATTAGACTGTAAAATGAGAATTCTTCAGAAAATTTCTTTGTGTAAGACAAAATAATCTAATCGATTTTCTTACCACCTATATTGCTTACAAGATAAGAACAAGACTAATTCGACAAAAAAGAATTCTTTACAAATTTCATTCTAAATGAAGACGATTTGATATTCTAATATCAAAAAGATATATGACTTTGATGCCAAAGGCTACAAGGTCGCAATTGTCATATAAAATATGACGACCATATGATCTTGAAATCATTTATTTATTAAAAATACTTTTACTAATCAAATATCTTTAAACTTATATTTATATTTAGTAAATATATTTATCCTTATTAGTATATGGATAGTAAAATATATGAAATAAATATTTTTGGCATGATTAATCAATAAATAAGTAAAAGAATACATAAATATAAATGATAATTAACTTATTAATAACTATTTTTAAATCATTTTTTGACATTTTTATAAGGTTAAACAGTCAATATGCAATTCATGATCTTATGTTTATGCAAATTCGAGATAGCATTTCTTGCAGATTAAGGATTATGATATTTAACTAAGGCTGTAGTTAAACTTCTTCCAAAGTTATCTTGTTCGATAAGGCATTTCTCAAGTGCACCTTAAGTTGCAAATAGTTTCTTTCATAAATAGATATATACATATAAGTCTTAATTGGTAAATTATGGGCTTAATCCCATGACTTTTAATGTTCTCATAAACTTTTATCTTTCTTATTGAGTTCTTTATTAACGAACTTTAGGTTGCTTGTTAGTATTATCGTTTCTTTGATTGTTGTTATTATTATTTTCTCTTCTATCGTTTTGTCGATTATTTTGTCTATCATTTTGTCGATCATTTTGTCTATCATTGTTCTGATTATTAAATCTTTTTCTGATGATTTTGTTTTTAAAGTTTCTATTTGGTTTTTAATCTCCTGAATTATTTCGATTTCTTTGTCTATCGTTATTTTGATTTTGATTTTCCCTCCTATTAAATTTCCCTTTTTTCTCAAATCTTCCTTTGTTGACCTACATTTAATCATCTATACATTTTTCTTCTTATTAGCATGATTCTTTTCTCTGTCTTGTTTGATCAAATCATCAAGATTAACATCAGTCATCTTTTTTAATTCTATTTTAAAATATTTAAATAATATAGATATTAATAAATCAACTAAATCATCATTTCAATATATATTATTTTATAAATATCATTCAAATTTCATATCTACACTATCTTTATAAATATACTTGTATTATTCTGATTAAACTACATATTATATTTTTCTCGATATTTTTCCTTATCATATTATATTTTCTTGATTAGATTACAATAATAAACATAAAATGAAGCAATAATTATAAACAAATCCGAATCCTCAATAACAATAATACTAAACTAAGTATATAACCCAATAAAAATCATTTCTATAATGGAAACATATATAGTAGTTATTAAAAGATTAAAAATATAAATATGTATCAGACAGTATCATCTTTTTATAAAAATATACATCATAAGATATGTAAAAGATTATTTATGTTTTAGGATGAAGAAATTGTATATTAGTTTTAATGGTGGTAAAGATGCGACTATAGTGTTATTTTTGTTCAAGATGGCTTTATAGAAGAAAAGTAGGGAAATATCAGGGTTTAAAGGTCATTTATAGAAATTATAATGTTTATATTTTAGAGAACCAAAGCCTTTGATGAAATTAGATTCTTTTAGAAATCATATTATGCAAAGTATTCTATAGATTTATGTAGAAAATAATCTTATAATACATTAGCTACCGACTAAAAAATATTCATAATAACTTAAATCATTCGCAAGAGATCATAGTTTGTAATATGTTATAATGGGTTCTAGAAGAAATGATCCTTATTGTTAAAATTTAGGTAAAATATCTATTATTAAGGCTTATAAGCTTTAAGCGATACTCATAAAGGATATCCATATTTTATAAGAGTAAATCCTATTATATAATGGTCTTATGATCAAGTCTGGACATTTATAAAGACATTTCAAATACCATATTGTTCATTATATGAATAAGGTAACTAGTTTTATTATATCTAGGTTATACATATTTGGGCAATTCTACAAATACTATAAAAAATCAAAATTTATACAACGAAAAAAGAAATTAATATAAACATGCACATGAAGCATGTGATTAGGTATAAAAATAATCCAGAAAATCAACTCATTGATTATTTACTATTTAAATAAGATTATATCTTATGTGATATATATTTAATAATACATTATATAAAGTAATTAATGTACTTTTATTTCATACGATTGTTTTCACTCATGTTTTGATATGGTTGCTTTCTTTAAATTTTGAACTTATTATATCTCTATATAAGCACTCAAGAATTCTTCGACTTCTTAGTGATATTTACTAATATCAAATATCTTGTTTTTCATCAAGCTTCGTATAAATACAGCTATGACTCTTGCCAATTTATGTCTTTCTTTATTTTGCTAAGGCATTCCTACTACTTCTTTTATATTTTTCAATGCATACACTTAGATGTATTATGATGGAAGCCTGGCTGTTTTTGTTAATCTTGTAATAACATCAATAGAGTTTAAATTGATGGGGTATTGTAATATACTTTATAAATATTACGATACAAGTGGATAATTCATCATCTTCACTAAAAAACTAACAGCAACAAATGGATTGTTTTTTATCAATAAATTTAAGCTCTCACAGCTTATATTTAGATTTAAGACAGCATATGGCTAGATTTATAAACTTCTATCTACTTATGTTGCTTAATCTTTTGTAAGATGATGATCTAAGGCTTTGTTTATTAGTTGCCTGCATTTTGTTAGTTTCTTTTAGATTTATGCCGTATTATCCCAATGTACATCTGTTAATATACCTGGTGATAACCAATTATATTATGATGGTAAAATATCTATGAAATTGGGTATAGGTCTCATAAATCCTATGGTGAAGGCGTCGTTTGATAATTATTGTTCTTTTATTGATGTTCTATTAGCTTAGAATTAAGGAGGATACTGTTTTTTATCTTTTTAATTAAAATCAGATATAACAGAATGTACTTAACTTCTTTTAGATTGTGATATCTTAGTTATGATTGCGTGTTACTTTAGGCAATCCATTAATATATTAATCTCTTAGCTTCTTTATTTATGGACGTTATTATGGCATCTATATCAACATTTGTTATTCTTCGTATAAACTTTAGATCTTATACTTTGAATACTAAATATAAAATGTAATACTTTTTATCTTTTAGAGTCTATTATCAAATCTGCTATCATTCTACGCTCATATGCTTATGTAGTCTTTTGCGATATGCTTAAAATTGTCGAACCGAACGGATGCCTTTTAAATCCTTATGATTTAAAATTTTATATTAATAAAAAGATGGCAGGTATTCTTTGCTGACTAGTTAATAGCTAAATTAGAATGATTTACATTAAGATTTAATAGATTACTGAGTGTGAATGAGGCATTAAATACTTGTGTGGCCTAATTGAAGTTATTAAGAAAATTACTTTAAATTTCTTCTAAATTTTGCTATTTGATATTTAAAATTTCAAACAATTTTTAAAGTTAGCGAGTTTATATCATTTTTACAATATATTATATAAATCAATAATATCATAGTATTAACTAATAAGCATAAAGAAAAAATATCAAATAAAATTTGGATCAAACAAATTATATAAATTAAAATTTAAATGATTACAAACTAATAAATAAATTAACTAACAAAAATATAAATATTTATTAATATTTAGCTTCATAATTATTTTAATTGAAATCTGATACATTTTTGATTTATATTTATCACAATAGTAATCTTTTTCTTAATATTTCTAACATCACTATGGGAAATATCTAACTATGTTAATCATGTAAATAAACATCCTCATAACCCTACGATACTAACATCTCAAAACCTTTAAAATAAAAAATATCCTTACAATTTGATAAAAGTAAAAATTAATCAACATCACTTATAATATAGTAGCACCGTTCTAAGATAAATTTGATCTAGTAGAATAAATATAGAGTAATCTATGCCAATGGATAAGTATATGAAGGATAAATGAGTAATAATACTAGACATGGATATGGGATTATGAGATGGTAAAAAGGTGGAATTTATCAAGGATAATGGTGTAATGACTATGCTAATGGATAAGGCAGATTCTAATATCATGGAAATTAATATTATGGTATATTCCATAATAATGATATTGTCAGTGCTAAATATGTATCAGCCAATAAACTAGAAATATATTAAGGATCATTTAAAAATAATAAGTATAATGGAAAAGGGAAATTGATTAAACAAGGAAATTATGTATATTAAGGATAATTTAAAGATGGATATAAAAATGGATATGGAAAGATCATATTTTAAAATGGGAATTAATATTAAGGATAATTTGCAAATGGAAAGTTCTAAGGGGTTGGTAACTTTAAATCGAATAGACATTAGTATTATGGTTAGTTTAAAGACGGATAGTATCATGGTAAAGGAAAGTATGTATGGATATCTGGATCAGTATATTAAGGATAATATTAAAAAGGTTAAAAACATGGCTATGGGATATATAAAAAGACAGATGGAAGTAGATATTAAGGTAGTTGGTACAAGGGAAAATGTCATGGAAAGGGATATTAGATTAATAAACTAGGGCATAAGACATAAGTATTTTATTAAAATGGTTAAAAACAACCTGTTGATAATATTATATATTGATTTATATTATAGTCAAAATATTCTTAAGCAACAATCAGTGTTATAATAAGATAAATTATCAATTGATTTACTATTTTTAAACACCACTGACATCAAGAAAAGTACTAGCCTGTATTAATATCCGTTCTGCTTATACTAAATTTATAAAAATGCCTAAATCATCATGTTTTTAATAATAATTACAAAAATCTTCAATATTTATCTTACTCTATAAGTTTTCTTATTATAGGTCTTATCCAAACATTTGAAAATTTTAAAGAAAAGAATATTCTTTATTATTCTACTCTTTTATACAATTTTTAACATGTTCATTTGCTACTTTGATATCGTTGAATATTCTATTTATATATTGTGATACTTTGTTAGTTGTTAGCTTTCTTACATTAATTTTTTCATTATCACTGATATTTTTTATGCATCTTTTTAATTTTTTAATATATCTTGAACATTTATCTGATCTTAATATATTTTATGTTACTATTATTGGCTATTTATCTTATATTTTTCAGCGAAGATGGCATTGATATTTGACATATTTCCTCAACAATTTTATCCATCCTAGCAGTATTTCTATCTTTTTAATTCTACATATCAATAAAATCCATACTTGTTTGATATCATTGACATCTTATCTTGAAAAGTATCTTTAAACTTAATCTTACATTTTAATCTTAATCTATTATTTATTATTGATCATTTATAAAAATTGAATACTTTACTTCTATATTCTTTTACCATTTTAGTTTATCTATTTTAGTTGGTTCACTTGGCTTTACAATAATTTTATATATAGCTTTTTGCGTAATCTGGCGCGTTTCGCGGATATACGATTTTTATACAATTTATCGATGGTCTTATCGTCTTGGTTTATTATTTATGATTTTACCTTGTTTATCTTTTTTCTATATAATATAATGAGATACTTCTTAAGGGTATGATTAATTTATAATTTTTAATCTATGATGTTCTAATTTGATAATTTTATCATGGAATTGATCTTTTTTACATAAATATTTTTCAAATTCTTTTTTTAATTTAAATTAGATATTATCTCTTAGTTATCTTTTGATGTCATACTATCGATTAATAAACAATTATATAAGCTTAATAATAGAAATATTAAAAATAATATTATTTAATTATACATTTTACTTTACTAATTTACTAATTTTAAAAAATCAATATATCATTGATACAATATACTACATTTGCTCATAATTTTGTAATAAATAATTGTTTATAATATCAATTTATATACCTACATAGAATTGATATTTATATAAATATCATATTTAATATCATTTTGATTTCCCTTATATTATATTTAGCATTCTTTTAAATTGTATAATACTAAAAACAACAATAACGACCAATTCTATAATACTAATAGTACTTAAACTATCAATTTTTTCTTATATCATCTGATAATCGTAAAAATCAGATTTTAATCTAGCCTCTGAACTATTTTTAATATTATCTGTTAGTTATTTTATTTGATGTAGAGATTTATATGTTCTTTTAAGATCATCTATCATCAATAATGATTTTGGTATTGTTAAATTTGTAGATTAGAATAAATGTCTATGTTTTACACCTATATTATATATAAATATACCGGCGTTGTATTACATTATTGATGTTATTTATATGTTATGGTTAAGAACTATTCTAAAACATAAATCGTAAACAACATCTACACTAAGCATATTATATACTTTCTGTCAATTTAAATTATTTACGAAATACACCGCCCGTTATTTGATAACTCTAAATCTATGATGTTTAAGTATTGTGGAGGTGCATAAGGAAGCCTTAGTTTGGTTTTTGGTTTTAAAATTTATTGAATTTTACGTCTATTTTTAAATAATGATCATCGCTGTTCGATGAGACTATCATACATCTGTCTTTTAATGATGAGATAGTCATGCTTATACATGATGATAGACTTAGTAGTAAGATGAATGATATGGATTTTTAAATCATATTTGGTATTATAAATCAAACAATTATTATTAAAACACATAAAGTGTCTATGAGTTATATGTAGTTATATTAATATCATATAATAAAATGAGCTAATAAAATTATAAACTAAACTAATTACCTAATCTCTTTAAAAAACTATAAAAAGACAAAACAAAATCATCTCTAAAACCTTTATAGTTTATACTATAATTAAACAAAACTATTCAGTTCGATTAAATCTTAATCCGCTAAGGTTATGATACATATCCCTAAAAACTAAAGCTCTAATCATCAAAAAAGCAACAAAAATAATATTAATTATTTTTCTAATACATGAAAAATAATATCGAAATAATCTAATCAAACTATTTAAAGAACACAAATGACATAAAACTGATCTAATAAGCTTAAAATAATAACCAAACATAATTTAATTATTTATTAAATAAAAATAATGTTTCTAAATTCATAAGAGATTAAGCCGGACATTATCAACAAATATTAGATAAATATTTATAAAATATACCATAAATGTAGTAATAAAATGGTGTGCATACTAATAAATGGCATAGTTTCTTTATAGATCTTTTTAAAAATCAATATATTTCCATAATTAAACATAATCAGATATATTTATAGAAGGACATAGCATAGATACAAATTTAGATGGGCGATTTATTGAAAGTATATGCGAAATAGGTTAGGGAAGTCAGTGATAAATAGTCATAGAAGCCTTATTATATAACATAAGATAACATATTAGACTTTTTGACATTTTGGCTTAAAAAATAATCAGAAAATAATGTATTTGTTATATATGCTAGGACTAAATCTAGAATAATAAAATAATCTAACTTCATAACGCAACAAGTTAATACTGGCATACATTTACATCCATCAAGAATGACAATAGAACAAATTTCCATTAAACAAAAAATCATAGAAGAATAAAATAAGCAAGAAAAATAAAAACAACAATAGTAATAAAAACAAAAGGATGACAGATAATCAAAAGAAGCTATATAATAATTGAATTAATCAAGATTTCAATAAAAATAATAAAAAATTCATCTTAAAAAATCAAATAATAACGCAAATATCTAAAAAGCATAAATATTATAGCCTATAATATAAAAAAAGAAATAATTATCAAAATAATAATTACTAAAAAATTAGTTAAAAAGCTTATTTTAATTCGGTTGTAAAAGAAGATATGTCCTTACTAAATTTACTACTTTTTAATAAATATAATCGTAATCAAAAACCATGAATGTCTAAAAATTTATATCATTCTGTAATTATTTCGATCTTCCGTCTATAATATCAAAATAACTATTAATATAATACTTCAAACAGCATGCATTAAATCATCGATGCTTGGATTATGGAAAATTTTAAAAATTAATATCCAAAATGATAAGTATAGATCTTAGAATAATATAAAATTTATTATAAAAATCAAAATTTGACAGATTATTAAAAAAGCGTCATATGAAAAGCCACTTCAAAAACAATAACCCTTTATCTAATTATAAATTTGCATTAAGACCTATAAACGGTAAAGATACATCATCTATATAACGAGATATATCAAATAAGCAACTATCAAAGATAATACATAAATAATAAAGAGATAAAAAAGTATTATAAAAAAAATAAATTATGTTAGAATAATCAAACTTAGCATTATCTAAGTAGATTGAAAAACATGTTAATAAGAAGAAAATAGAAAAGAATTATTCTTAGATGAAAAAGTTGAATAGTAAAGTAAATTATGTGGATTTATAAGATGTAAGAGATAGCTCATTTAATCCATAGAGATTTATAAGTATTAATGATAATGATAGATTATGGGAGGTCTATTAGGCTAAAATATGGAACAAATAAGAAAATAATAAAAGTGCACTGGAAAATATATTATCAAAAAGGATAGAAAGAGGGAATTCTGTTATTAATAAATTGAATAGTCAAAGATCTCTTATTTATTAATGATATTTTTTGTATTATCATTATTGAT
>Ga0169931_10015987_pt1 | contig 10002 bp, 17 predicted proteins | sample Kivu_15m_20L_FD_129675 | JGI IMG/M metagenome (GOLD analysis project Ga0169931, IMG submission 129675) | Freshwater microbial communities from Lake Kivu, Western Province, Rwanda to study Microbial Dark Matter (Phase II) - Kivu_15m_20L... | ecosystem: Environmental > Aquatic > Freshwater > Lake... | reverse complement strand
AATGCGACTGTTGTTGAGGTAAAATGTGGGTGTTATCAAATTATCCTCTCTCTAAGCAGAGTTGATGGCTCCATGGCTTGATCTCTGTGTCAAGTTCTATCTCGTGTCTCGTTATGGCCCGAGTTGGCGGTGGTATTGGCTCCAATGGGAAACCGAGCACGAATTACTTCTTTAATAATCAACCGAACTAACTTGTTGCACATCATTTAGTATAAATAACCATATACCGAGGATTTTATCATGACATGGAAAATCATTAAAAAAAGAAGTTTTGGAAAACGTTCTTTAGACATGTTCGATGCCGCAGGGGTTGTAGTAAACGAAGGAAGCGAATTCGCCACCGTCGAGGACACCGATAATCCCAATTACAAAAAAGCCACCACGGCTGATGGAATGGTGCTGTATATACCTAGCTCAGCGTTGGCCGAAGTCACCGGTTAATCCCAGTTTATTCATTGAGGAAAAATACAATGTACACCCTTAAGATGACGCACTACAATACTTCAGCTAATGTTTTTTTCGAAACTGCACCCGAAAATGCTGGATTGCTTCCTAGATTGTCTCAAACTGTAGCGTCTGTACACGAAAAAAATAACCTAGACGGTGGCAATCAAACCGTAACTTATAGTCAGGACCAAGCCGGCACACATATCAGAACAATCATGCAATTAGGGTTCGACTCCATTGAGCAAGCAGAAACTCGTTTTAGTGATGTTTCTAATAGTCCATTTTGGCAAGAACATATTTTTGAATGGAACAAAAACAATGGCGTCAAAGGAAGGTTTGAGATTATTGATGACAACAACAACACCGTAAGACTGTTGCACGATAACCGTGGAATTTCTGTGCAGGGTTCTGGGCCCAGCGCATGGGTTCCTTATGTGCCTCTGGAAAACGTCTAAAACAAAGGTTAGCACGACGAAAATTCAATATTAAACATCGTGCTAACTGTCCACAATATCACAAACAAGATAAATAATTTTAAGGATCAGTCGATCCTAAAATCCTAGGAGAAATACAAATGAAACAACCTTTGAAATTACGCTGGGTACTAGCTCATATTCCGTATGATCTGTTCTTGCGTTCTGCCAATGCATTCTGCAAAGCCATCAACGAACGAACAAATGGCGCCATTGAAGTCGAAGTAATGGGCAAAGATGAATGGGAGAAAAAGTACAATAATGGCGAACAGATTGGAAATCTCGGAGTCATGAAGAGAGTGGCCAGCGGCGAAATCCACATGAGCCAAACTTATTCTACTGTGCTTGGAAACCTTAACAAAGATTTTTTTGCGCTCGACCTTCCATACCTGTTCCGTGATCATGATCATGCTACACGAGTACTGGATGGCGAAATTGGTAAAAAATTACTGTCGGGTCTGTCCGAGACGTCGGGTGCCCGCGGTCTAGCATTTACATATTCGGGCGGCTATAAGATGATGGCAGTCAACAATAATGCCACGAGCATCAAAGATCTCGAAGGACAGACTCTGCGTTGCGGTAAGAGCCCAGTGTCGGAGGCCACATTCCGTGCCATTGGTGCAGAACCTCTGCCCATGGGTGTGGATGGTTTTGCCGAATCGGTTGTTGCCGGAGAGTGCGAAGGCGGAGAAAACGTTTTCCCACGTTACTTCCGTAGTTCTGTGAACACTGTGACAAACACAGTTGCCAACACCGAACACGCATTGTTCCTGACAAGCATCGTTATCAGCAACAAAGTATGGGATATACTCACCGAAGAGCAACGAAATGTCATCAAAGAATGCGCACAGATCGCTGCCACCGAAGAGAGAAAAGAAAGCCTCGTGGACGGTGCCGCTGCCAAGCAACGTGCTCTCAGTGAAGGAATTGAAGTTGTTGAGTGGAGCGATAAGGCCATCAATGAATTCAAAGCCGCAGTACAACCTGTCTATGAGCAATTTGGCGAATATGCCGATCTCGTAGCCAAGATCAAGAATTCTTGATAAGAATTTTTAATCATAAAAAAGCCCGCTGTCAGCGGGCTTTTTGTTTTTTAGTGCAAAGAATTTATTTTTTCCAATAGAAGTTGTAGACATCGTTCTCATATTTTTTCACGTTATCGATATCTTGTTGGTTGATATTAGAAGATTTAGTATCGGTGAATCCGTTATCTTGAATAGATGCGGAAAATCCTGGGTCTCTGCCAGCAACGGTAACTGCCTGGACGACTCCAGACCCGGCATTGGTGTGAATTAATTGTATGATGGGAAGTGTAGGCACTTTGAGATTGGTGAATGTTTTACCAATAAAATTATTAGACTTTGGGTCGTAATCGTAAATGCACTCAATTTCTTTGCGAGCTTCAGGCTCGTTGACTATACCAGATCCAAGGATGCCGTAATCAATATCTCCGGCCATGAGCGCCGCTAACACTGTTTTAGAACCCGAATAAGGTACACCCACTAGCTTTCTTTTTCCATCATTGAGATCTGTAAACAGACCCGGGCTCAATATCACGGATGCTATACCTACCTTGGTGCTTTTTTCTGACTCACCAAAGGATGCTGTACTGCCAGATTTGCGGCAAAACTTAAGATAGCTTTTAGTGATCAATGTGGTATTGTTGGGCGTGGCTGCAAAATTGCAAGATAGATTTTTATCTTTGGCAGCTATGCCAACTGATGTGTTATAAATCATGACAGCATTTTTTGTTTTAGCATACTTGGCGTCGGCATCAGCGCAGGAGTTAGCCTGATAAAATTCAACATCGTAATTGCCATTTTTACGCAGGGCCTCCTCGTAGCTCTTAGCAAACACCGTGGCCGGTGATGCTTTGTTGCTGGGATTTATCACTGTGATGGTTTCACGGGCTTGCGCAGTCATAGACAAGGTCAATGCGGTTGCAATAAAAAATGTTTTTGTAAACATTAAATGGTTCCTCTATAGAAAATGTATGGTATAGAATTGCATCAATGACCAGATCAGTTTGTCCCCAAACATGACCCCAAAGATCAGCAATATTGGATTGGCTTTGAAGTATTTAATCGTCATGCCAACAGCAGTAAAAAAAATCAGCAAGGTGGTGTAGATGATCACAGTAGTTTCGTTGAAGTACATATCAGCCAGGATCATGCCCATGATCAGCAATGCCAACAACCATCGGCTCTGTCCGTACAGTCTTTTGACTATGGCCACATAAAAATCGATAAAGCGTGTGCTGAGCAAGAAATAAAAGGTCGTAGCTGCCGCGGCTGCCATCATCAAGACGTCAAACACGGAGAAATTGGGAAAAAACTGGCTACTTTGTGCCACGAACTCTACTATGTCAACATTTTTGATATCCATGACATTGCCGATGATCAACGACGAAGCAGTGATAGGCAAGGCCATGACAAAAAATGGCAAGAACATCATGACCACCCCGGGGTTGTTGGCCGTCTCAGCGGCCACTATCTGTTGGAACACACCCTGGCGTCGATGTGCATGATAGGCCGCGGCACTGGCTGTTTCGGCAGCAGGCCCGGGCACGCTGCCAGCAAAGATCCCAATTGCTGTACTTTTGATGATGGTCCACCAGGTACGATCATCGCTGTCTTCGGCCACATATTTTTGCCTGATCGCTTCGTCCGAAGATAATCGATCAAAAATAAGATCGGGCAAGATCATCAGGCCAACAATCAAGAGAAAGAACGAAGTGTTTTCAAACACCTGTTGTATCTTATACCACCATTCGGGCAAGGCATAGTTGTTGTTGGGACCCAGCATGATGCCAATGGTCAGCAGGCCCAGTGCGATCAACGGCCTGCGATCTGTGGCAGCAAACAAAGCTATGACTATCGCGAAAACAGCCAAGACGAAATTCACGCTGGCCAACATGTTGGCTTTTGATCCCAACCAGTGATACATGAACCATACCACGGCCAGTGCCACTAGTCCTGCGAAAAGACTGCCTTTGGCTGTATGATAAAGTAAACGATTGCGATCATCTAAGGTCATTGATTTGAGATCTCGCATGTAGACCAAAGCTGATGACTCGCCAGGTATGCCTAAGGTAATGGTGCTGACCGAACCAAAAAATTGGCTACCAATGGCCGCTGTCATCCAAAAAATCAAGAGCAGTTCTGGACTCCAGGCCCCGTGGAATGCATAGACCAAAAACCCGGCAAAATAGATGGGAAACACAGAAAACAAACCCAGTAATACACCAGTGAGCAAACCAGCACCGGCGACTAACAATAAAGTGATCACGATGGATTTATTTTCTTGGGCGTTGGATGAATTGGGCCATTGCCGAAACTAACTGCGATTCGATGTCTCTAAACCCATGATGCCCCATGGAAAAATGCCCGCACCCTTGATCTATTCCGCCTGACAATTCTACGAACTCCTGATCAGGAGATCCCGAATCAACAAGTATTTTTTTTGCTATCTCAGATGCAGTGGATTTGTTCTTGTCATCGCGATGTTGTATAGTCATCAATGGCACGTTGACTGTGGTATGGAAATATTTCATTTTATCTAGTTTTTCTTCCCAGTCTCTCTTCCATATGGGATTGGTAAAGATTATGCCATCGATGATAGATCTGTCATCAATGAAGTCATGGAATCGGCTAATGAGGTCGCTGGAGGTGCAATGTCCGACCAACCATACTCTTGTGTCGCCCAGCAGGTCATTGATTTCTCCGATGATGGTTTTGAAATCTCTGAACGCCACCAACAATCGGTAGTTGAAAGGTTGCGCGGTCATTTTAGTTTGTACCAGTATGTTATCATGTTTGTCATTGCTGACATTTTTAAGTCTCGGCGAACTATAATTGTACCAATTCCAATCTAGGCCGTGTCGTAGATCCATGACGACCAAATTGATGTCTTCGGGCCAGAACGCCAAGAGATTGGTAGGAAATACCAATCCGTTGGGAATTGATGCGGAATTTAAAGCATACAAACGACCCGATCCTCCAGGAAACACTATCACGGTATCTCGATTCCCGGGCCGACTTTTGACAAAGCAAGTATGTCTTCCGGTATAACCATTGATGGTTTGAAATCCAACACGATCTATGTTGTTTTTTATATTTTCAACGTCGGCGTCGGTTAATATTTTTCCGTGCTCGCCGGGCAAACTTTCTTCCACGCTGAGTCCCCACCCCTTGGGATTGCTAGTATCAAGGTGTAACTCGTTTTCTTCGGGAAAATAAAATTTTATGGTATAGATAGGCATCGGTTGGGTTCGTTAATTTTTTTTAATAAAGATAGAAATTAAATCAGACAATTGTGACTCAATCCCTCTGAAACCATGATAACCCATTGAAAAGTGAGGTAACCCTTGATCTATACCTCCATTAAGCTCAACGTAATCGGTTCGAGACGACTTTGAGTCTTCGATTATCTTGTTCGCTATGTCGGCGTGGCAACCACGATTCCTGTCGTGCTGATGTTGTACCACCAATAAAGGTACACTCACCGGTGTTTTAAAATATGTGATTTTATCCCTGGGCTTGTGCCAGTATTTTATCCAGAACGGGCTGGTAAAAATCAATCCGTGTATTAGATCACGATGCAACGAAAAGTCGTAGAACCTAGCCAGCATGTCACAGGAGTTACAATGGCCGGCCAACCAGATTTTTGTTTTTGTCGTATTGCTGATATATTTTATCATCAATTGCAAATCATGGAATGCTGCGATGATTTTTTTACTATAGGGATCATTAAACAAATCTTTGGTCAAGAGATACCGATATCTGTCTAGGTCGACATTTTGCAATCGGAACTGTGATTTTGATGCCCATAACCAACCCAAGTCATGATCCATGTCGACTATCACTAAATTTATATCATCGGGCCACGATGGCAACAAGGTCAGCGGATAAACAAATCCAGTCATTGAATGCCCGGCATCAACGGAATAAAGCCACCCAATTCCTCCAGGTATGAATACTACAGTGTACTGATTACCTTCCCGTATTCTTGCTAGATAACGGTGTTTTCTTATTGTCCCGGGTATCGTTAAAACATCAAGTCCGGGAACATAAGATTTTATTTTTTCAATGTCTTGATCGGTAAGATGTTCGCCGTGGTCCGAAGGAAGGTCGGGGTCGGCTGTTTCTATGCCCAAGCCCTTGGGATTTGTGAGATCGAGATCGAATTCGGGTTGCATATATGTTGTTGAATTAGGCCGGTCCTTTGGATGATAAGGGAGGACCGGAAAAACCTCAGCTAGGCCTTAAGCGGCCATAGCGAATGTAGAGTCGTTTGCGTCTACTAGATTTGCTTGATTTAGGGTCATCGCCTACCCCGCTGTCCACTCCGCTACTCCTTGCCCTGTCGAAACCATGACTGGCCCATCAAAAGCACGCTCACGTTTCAGATGTCTCTGTATACTATGAGTATACCGAACGTGCTTATGGTGGACCAGAGGGGAGTCGAACCCCTGTCCAGAACACATTTTGCTTCGCTTCATACAGCGATACTACTATTTATTCACTGGTACAAGATCCGTTAAATGAACATAGCCTTTGACTTCAACCCCAGGATCATCGTCACACACCAACCAAACATGCCCACCTGTTTCATCTTCGGGATGGTAGTGGCAGATACGGAACACATGCCCTTGATAGGCCTCGTAGTAAGGCTTGTAGGGATCTTCAAACATTCTACTGTGGAAACGATATAGCATATCTGTTATTGTAAGGTTTTGTGATACTTCTTGTCAAGAACATTTGGAAAGGTCAACAAAAAGGCACCCGAAGGTGCCTTCCTTCCTGCTCAAAAGAACATCAGCTTTGGCTGACGAAACGGTTGAGTTCTTCGGCCTTGGCTACGATGTCGTTGACCGAAGGGAAGTCCGGAAGTGTGGGAAATGGCGTTGATCCACGATTGGCATCCGTGAGTTTGGAATGGAATTCCTCTCTCAATGCTTCCCGTTGTTGGAATACGGGTGTGGTCAGTATTTCGTTTGCCAGTTTGAGAAGTTCGAGGCGAACCTCGTAGGGTGTTTTGCTCATGATTTATCTCCTTTCTGTGTGTATGTGTGTAAAACACGAGCGCGACTGTGGTCGCAATAATACTTACCTCGCTGGCCTTGAGGCCATAAAAAAAGGCACCGAAGTGCCTTTTTGAGTACGAAGTGCTGTTAAGCGGCTTCGCCTTGAGCGTCTGCGACGCGAGCCTTGATGGCCTCCACCGAGGGCTTGGCCTTGACTTTAGCAGCCTTGGCTTTGACTACGCCGTTGTACTTGGCGTCAGCGGCGTCAATAGCCTCCTTGAACTCGACCCGGGCATACAAGTCTGTGGTCTTGAGATGCTGGACCAGCTCGCCCTTGGTCATTGCCTTTGGCAGTTCAATGAGATTGATGTCGCTGTCAGTCTTGGCCAGCACCTTGACACGAGTCATGTCACTGGCAAAACGCACCTTGTAAGATCCGCCCTGCGACTTGGAAACACCACCAGCTTTGAACAGTTTACTCATTTGATAATTACCTCTTTTTAAGGGTTGATTGAATTACTACCATGCTGTATCAGCACAGCATATCCAAAAGTATAGTTGAAATGCAATTTAATGTCAACCACTTTTTTTGGATCCTTTAAAACTGCTGGACAACCGAAATGACCAAGCAGTTATTGGCACCGCCATTCATGGCAGTGACCATATCTCGTGCAAAACTGGAGCCATTGGCTTCGACCAAAACGGTAAAATGTTGGCTCGAATTTGACTGCCAGGCCGATGAGCTAGAGTTCCCGGCACGGCTACCAATTTCATAAGTGACTTGGAATTTTGCCATGTTATTTCACCGCGTATTCTTTAGTGACTTCTTGTATTTTAGTGACTCCGGTGTCGGCCATTTTGGCCAGACCCTGGAATCCCACCGCAGATACAACGATACCGAAAATGGTTCCTAGCAGGAAATTACGCATCATGATCTCCTTAACGCGATTGGATCCAACCACCGGCTTTTTTTAAGTCGTCGCCGGCACCACTGACAGCACCACCCAGAGTACCACAGGCGGTCAATGCCATGGCAACAAAAATCACTGTGAGATATTTCATTTTTGGTCCTTTATACCATTTAACACGATTACAGTATACGAAATTAGCGATTTCTGGTCAACCAGAATGTCCTCGATTGATGGCGCAACTGGCCCAAAACATTAGAGCCAGTCCAGCAACAGCCAACATCATTTGTTCACCAAAATGATCAACGAGAGTGGGGTCATCCATTCCTCCCACAGCACCAAAAACCAAAATCATGCCTAAAAAAAGACGTATCGTTCCGGGTTGGTTCATTGAGGTTTCCTTTTGCATTGTTTCTATTATTATATAGAACAAGTTATTTTCGGTCAACCAAAAAATGTTGTATTTTTACAACAAGTTAGCAAGCACTTACCTACAAAAAACCCTGCTTTAAGCAGGGTTTTTGATTACCGCATTATTTCTCCAATGGGGGTGGAGGTGGGGGAGGTGGTGGCATACCAGACAATGGTGGGGGAGGTGCCATTGGGGGAGGTGGGGGAGGTGGTGGCATACCAGACAATGGTGGGGGTGGTGCCATTGGAGGAGGTGGTGGCATACCAGACAATGGTGGGGGTGGCATACCAGACAATGGTGGGGGTGGCATACCAGACAATGGTGGGGGTGGTGCCATTGTGGGTCGCATTGGTGCTGGAAATCCACTGGGTGATGGACCCATTGATGGGCCGCCCGAGACAGGAGGTGGTGCAGATTTGGAAGCTGCATCAATGGCCTTGGCCCGTAATTCTTTGTCATCACCAGCCAACATGATACCCGACAAGGTACCAGTCAGGAACGTGGCAACGGGTATGATCAATTCAAAAAACTTGTTGTCTACAGGGCTCATACCGTTCATGGGCTGTGTGACGAATATGAGACTGTACAGCACTACGAACACGATCCCGAACAGGGTGAGTCCTAATACTATGCCGATGAAAAATTTCAATCGGGCATTGAGTTCTTCCGTGGTGTATTTTTCACCTGTGAATAATCTATCTAACATTTGTTGCAATCTCCTTTATTGAAGTTCTGTCTTTGTGTTGATTCAGGAATTTTCGTACCACCAGTTGCGCCAGATTTTTCATAATGAGTGAGGTCTTCTGGGCAGGTACCGTTGGCACTACAAAAAGGTTTTTGACAAAACTTTTCGTTCCAGTTTGTGGGATCCTGACAAGGATATCTATATCTTTCTTCGCACCCAGTCAAAGTCAATGCCACAGGTACAAGGATACATGCCAATAATTTGAATCTCATACTAGCTCCTTTTTTGATTTTATGTTGTATTTACTCAAAAACCCCAAATACTAATTCATCGCCCACCACAACCAACCCAGCAGACCAATGAGCACTAAAACCAGCATTCCTATTGATACTGCGTATTTCACATTTTCCCAAAATTGCTCATCTGCCCGCTCTTGGTCACGCTCTTCCTGCATACGCTGTATCTTTATCTGATGGCGGATGCCTAGGAACTCTTTATAGCCGTCCATGCCCAGATGATTCAAGGCACCATACAGGAACATGTGCCGTATTTCTAGTTCCATCTCGCGCATCTTGACCCGTGCGGCATAGATATCAAAGGCTTCTTTGGTCTCGCTCCGGCGAGGTTGATCTGGGGGCCTGCGACCACCGATGCCCATGCCTTCGTAGACATGCTGTGCCTGTTCGGCCCAGGTACCAAGTTGGCCGAACACATCCTGCACTTCACGGCCAGCATCTACCGTAGCTTTGATACCGCTCCATATCGCCGTGGCGGCTGCTAGAGCGGTGATGGGATCCATTGCTACTTGCCGGAAAGGGGATTATCCAATGCTCGCTGTATCTTCTTATCTAGATTGGCATTGGTCTCTTTGATGGCTACGTCCATTTCTTTGCGTGCCTGACGCAGTTCTGATTGCACCTCTTTCACTGAGATATCAGTTTCACGCTGGCTCTGTTTTGAGCTGCGCTCAACTTGATCAACAACACTTTCTAATCTACGGATATCTTGTTTGAGATTGGTATTGATATCTCTCACATATTCTGTACTCTTTT
>Ga0169931_10015986_pt1 | contig 10003 bp, 8 predicted proteins | sample Kivu_15m_20L_FD_129675 | JGI IMG/M metagenome (GOLD analysis project Ga0169931, IMG submission 129675) | Freshwater microbial communities from Lake Kivu, Western Province, Rwanda to study Microbial Dark Matter (Phase II) - Kivu_15m_20L... | ecosystem: Environmental > Aquatic > Freshwater > Lake ... | reverse complement strand
TGGTTGTAAAAGGAATCAGAGACCTCGGGCTCAGGGGACTGGTGCGGATCATGGCAACTCGTGCAAAGCAACTTACTGCCGTTCTTTGTCATGCACTTCGCTAGGACGGATTGATCGAAGTGGCTGACGGCCTTGTTTCGAAACGGTGCACCGGGATGAGCAAGGAACGCTGTCGCAAACTGTTCGAAGGGCAATCCCGGACGAAACTCGCTCTCACTTCGCCCCCGTCGAACCACTCGTTCTTTGCCGCTGAGATGGCATTGGGCGCAAATCGACATCTGCAACGCCTCCGACAGATGGGCTGGATTGACAATCGATGTGTCGATTTCGCCCTGAGCGAAATCCTTCCAGGTGCCATCCCTCTGCTCATTGACATGCAATTCCCCCGGTCCATGGCAACGTTCGCAACCGATAGCTAGCTGGGTCGTTTGCAACGGTTCGTGATATCGGTTTACGGTATCGGCGATCGCGGTATGTTGCTGGACATGGCAATACAAGCATTCGGAAACAATCGGACGCTGGGTTGCAAACCCTAAATCGAATCCGGGGGATATATCCCAGCGATGATTCGAGGAGTACCAACTTATTGGAGATTGCCAAACGGCGTCCCCATCGATGGACAAGTAGGAGCGACCACGCGTCCCAGAACCGATGGCGACTTGCGCGGGCACTACCATCGCTGGCAACGTGGTTCCATCGGACAGAGTAGCCTCGACACGATGTAGCAGTTCTTGGTCGCTTCGAACAACACTGAACTGATAGGGTCCTTGGCGAAAAGGATTTTTGGCATCGGCATCATACTTCTCCAAGGTATCGGAACCAGCAACGATCGCGGATCGCCCCATCGGATGGTTGTGATACGTTCCGCAAATCGCATCGTGACATTCCGCACAAGCAGTGTCGCCAACGTACCGGACATCCGAGCGAGTATTGCGATAGATCGATTGGGACGAAGGGGGCTGTTCCTCGGGATTCGGTTCCTCAAGCCGGGTCACCTGTGCCCCTCGTTGCGAGAGATCAAACAAATACCAAGCAGCGGCCGCAAGTACCGCCAAGCCCAGTAGAGCGATCAACCAATTTCGCATGGATGGCACACAGCCTTCAAGGATTCAGAGTGAGAAATATCGTCAGCTTAGTATAACCGATCACTGAACACTTCCAAAATCGGTGGTTCCCTAGCCCGAGCGGCCAGGATCCGATGGCGTGCGTTTCATCCACTCGCCGATCGAACAGGCGAGCAAGATGGTAAAGGCGGCGATCAGAAAGACAATCGCGGCCGTGCATAAGCCTCCCTTGAGGATCAATGAGATCGTGTTGGTGCGGATCCCTTGAACTAAGTCGGGCCAGAGATTGGAGTGGATCAACTGGGCCCCGGCAGTGAAGGTCGTCAATACGATGAACAGCATCGGGATCGCGGTCACCCAGGCATATCGACCTCTCCCTTGACGAAACAACCATGTCGTGACGACACACAACGCGATACCCGCCAAAAGCTGGTTGGCGATCCCAAACATCGGCCAGATCGTCTGAATCGAGCCGGTCCAGATCAATCCTCCCCAGCCGAATGTAACCAAGGCTGAGGTCAGCCAAACTCCCGGCCACCAATCCATACGACGAAAGGCAGGAGCCACATTCCCGCAGATCTCCTGAAGCAAAAACCTCGCGATCCGAGTCCCCGTATCGATGGTCGTCAAGATGAACAACGCCTCGAACATGATGGCGAAATGAAACCAGTATTTCACCAAACCATCGAGGGACACGGCGCTCGTCACTTTCGCGGTGGCATCCGACATGATCTGTGCCATCCCCACAGCCAACGTCACTGCTCCACCGGTACGACCTCGCAAGGTCTCTCCGCCGACTTGCGATTCGATGCGATCAAGGTGATCGATATCGGCATGCATTCTGGTCAACGTATCCGCGTACTTCTCTACCTTCGACAGATCGATATTGATCGCCCAGTAATCACCCTGGGGCATCGCTGCAGCCGCGATCAAGGCGCACACAGCAACCATCCCTTCCATCAACATCGAGCCGTATCCAATCATGCGCAAATCGGTCTCGGAGTTGGCCATCTTGGGCGTGGTCCCCGATGATACGAGCGCATGGAAGCCAGACACCGCTCCGCACATGATGCAGATGAATACAAACGGAAAGATGCCGCCATTGAAGTAGGGCCCCCCTCCCCATGCAAAGTATTCGTTGACAGCTGGCGCATGAAGCTTGGGATTGGCGAGCACGATCCCGAGCATCAAGACGATGATCGTTCCGATCTTCAGAAAGCTCGACAGGTAATCGCGTGGGCACAGCAACAACCACACCGGCAAAACCGATGCGATGAAACCATAAACGCAGATCGCGATAATGATCCCTTCACGGGAAAACAGGAAATAGGGCTCGGCCCATGAACCGGGAACCCAACTCCCGACGAACGTTGCCAACAAAACCCCCGCACCCCCGAGCACTGATGCTTCGACCACACGCCCCTTTCGCAGCCGATACATGTACAGCCCAACCAACAGAGCGATCGGAACCGTGCACGCGATCGTGAAGGTCCCCCACGAACTCCCCCGCACGATCTCCATCGACTTAGGTGGGACCTTCAGTGTCTCATCGGTCAAGTCACCCGCGACCAAACCCGCTGAGGGTACCTCGATCGTAAAGGGTTCCGATCGCTTTACCGACGAACCGCTCGGGAATCGGACCGTTGCTCCGCGAGCAACCTCGATCCTCTCAAGCTCTGCACTGACCGGCGCACGCACCAATGCCTTCGGTGACTCAATCACACTGCCCGGTGCTAGCGGAACTCTTTCCCCGCCAAGAGCCTTGACCACCACCACTCCCAAGCCCGCCAGTGCGATGATCACAATGAACAGGATGGCGATCGAAATCAGCATCCCCAGCTTGGGTCCCATCATTTCCCGAGCAATTTGCGCCAGCGATTTTCCGTCATGACGCACGCTGGCGGCAAGCACCAAAAAATCTTGAACCGCTCCCGCCAGGCAAACTCCGATCACCAACCAGATCAGCCCCGGCATGTATCCAAACTGAATCGCCAAAACCGGACCGATCAGCGGCCCCGCTCCGGAAATAGCCGCGAAGTGATGGCCGAACAAGATCCATCGATTGGTCGGATGGTAATTTTGTCCGTCATTAAGCCGATGCGCAGGGGTGACGCGCCCTGCATCGAGCACCGCAACGCGAGCCGCCAAAAACACGCTGTAGTAGCGATACGCAATCGCCATCACCGCCACGACTCCCAACAGCAATGGCATCGCGTGCATAAGGATCGTCAATTCCGTAAGCAGGAGGATTAAATAAACTGTGCGGGTCGCTTGCCCGGGACGGGTATGTAGGTACAGTATGAAGCCTGTAACGCGATATCAGCTTAGCATTTGCGTTCCCATCGTTGGACGTTTGTCCGCAGGAATCAGCAACGATTTCGGCAACTCGTCCAGACGAAGAGGAGTCGGGGATCAACAGTCAGCAAAACCGGTTCTATGACCGAAGGGTAGACGGTCGGGGATTCGGAAGTTGTGGCCGTGAATCATTCCCGTGGATGCGGATGCGAGTTGTGCGTGGGTGTTTCGAGTGTGCGCTCGGACCCATGTACCTTCGACGAGGAAGCCCGGGGGTAGCGGTACCCAGTTCGTATAGTTCCCTTGTTTAGAGAGTGTTAGCTGAATGTCTTCGGAAAACAAATTCAAACTCGAGTACATTTGGTTGGACGGGTATCTACCCGAACCCAATTTGCGTAGCAAGACGAAGGTCGTCGAAAAAGAACCCAGCAGTCTTTCGGATCTTCCCATGTGGGGATTCGACGGCAGCTCGACCCAACAGGCAGAAGGTAAGAGCTCCGATTGCTTGCTCAAGCCTGTCGCCATGTATCCGGACAGTACCCGGAAAAATGGTTTCTTGGTCATGTGCGAGGTGTTGCTCCCCAACGGCCAACCCCACCCATCGAATTTCCGAGCACTGGTAGATGACATGGCCGATCTATGGATCGGCTTCGAGCAAGAGTATTTCTTCTTTGACGACGGTCATCCGCTCGGCTTCCCCGTTGACGGCTATCCCGGTCCTCAAGGTCCTTACTACACCGGTGTCGGCTACAAGAACGTCGGAGACATCGCGCGACAGGTCGTTGACGAGCATATCGACATCACCCTCGATGCCGGTATCAAGCTCGAAGGGATCAACGCCGAAGTCGCCAAGGGTCAATGGGAATTCCAAATCTTCTCCGAAGGCTCCAAGAAGGCGGGAGACGACATGTGGGTTGCCCGCTACCTAATGATTCGACTGGCTGAGAAGTATGGACTCGATATCGAGTTCTACTGCAAGCCGATCAAGGGAGACTGGAACGGGTCCGGGATGCACACCAATTTCTCGACAGCACACATGCGCGATGTTGGTGGCAAGGAGTACTTCGAGAAGCTCATGGGAGCTTTTGACAAGTATCGCGATGAACACATCGCCGCCTACGGTCCAGACAACCATCTGCGATTGACTGGTTTGCATGAAACCCAGTCGATTGACAAGTTCAATTACGGAGTCGCCGACCGAGGTGCTTCGATCCGCATCCCCCACAGTTTCATCAACAACGGCTACAAGGGATACCTCGAAGATCGTCGCCCCAACTCGCAAGCCGATCCGTACAAGATCGTATCTCGATTGGTCAAGACGATCCGCACAGTGAGCTAGTCGTATCGCGAATTCGCGGACGACGAATCGAAATAAAGATTGAGTTCAAACACGAAGTAGGGGGCTCTCATGAGCCCCCTTTTTTCATGGCAAGGTTGCGATTCGCTCGAATGTAAGCCGAGATGCGCAAGCATCCGGGTTGAACCGCGCGAAACATCGAAACGTTTGCCACACTTTCGACCCGAGTGCTCGCGCACTGCGGCTTCCATTTTGTCTCTGTCCCTCACTGACGCTTCGGGCTGGGATGACCCTGGAGCTTCTGCGCGAAGGCGACAAACTGTTTCCAATCGTACGGGAGCAGATCGTGCTCTCCTTCGCGAATGTGATATCCGATCGAGTCGCCGATCGAGCGATTGACTTCGGGAAGTTCGGTGGCCGCAAGCCCTTGCTTGCCGAATAGCTCATACGCAGGAGACGCGTAATGACCGCTGAGGAGTTCACCGCGAGGGTCGGCCCATCGATCGAGGCTGGCGCTGGCGATGTAGACCGGTCGCGGCGCGATAGCGGCGATCAACTGATGCTGATCGAAAGGCATCGTCTCTTCGGCATCGTTGTAGGTGCGAAAGTTCCGGTTGAACCAATGGGGAAAGGAACGATTGATGGCTGCCACCGACTCGCCGTAGCATCGCTTGCTAAGCGCCGCTCCGCCACATCCCGAGTTATTCGATATCACCAGCTTGAACCGCTCGTCATTGGCTCCTGCCCAGAGCGCCGTTTTGCCCAATCGCGAATGTCCGACAACCATCAATCGCCCCGAGTCAATATCCTCAACTTGCTCCAATGCATCGGCCAAGCGGGACAACCCCCAAGCCCATGTGGCGATGGTTCCCCATCGGTCTGGATACTCGTTTGAACAACGAAATTCCGGGAACAAAGCATGAACGCCGTTCTCGAAGCCATCGTCAAAGTCTGGGTCGATATCGCAGTAATGAGCGGTTGCGACTGCATAGCCGGCACCCACGACATCGCGAATGGGCCACCGCTCTCCTTGGCTGGCGCGGCTCGCCTCGGTGGCTCGATTGTCGACCACCCCCGGATGCCTAGCATCGCACCAACTGGTCGTTATCCGGACGTTCGGGTCATCGCTGGTCGATTGATTGCCCCGGAAATTCAAGCCCAGAAAACACCCAACCTTCTTGGTTGCGTCGCGAGGAGACCAAACCAACAAATCGATCCGAACCGATCGATCGTGTCGGGTCAGAGTCACTGCATACTGACGCCGCCGAACCGCGCTGTTGCCGGGTTGGTCGTTCCCGGGGGTGTAACTGCCGTCATCGATCTTCTCGACTTTCATATCGACTCGATCTTTGGGTGCGAAACCATACTCATGAGTCGCCAGCAGATTCACGAGATACTCGCGATGTGCGGGCCATGATTCCACCGATGCAACGCGCGTTCCATCCTTGCCCTCCAGCACATGCGGCAGCGCGAACTTGGGAACGAGAGCTTCGTCGTAGTTGGGAGGACGTATTTGCGACATAGCGTTGGCCGAGAAAAGAATTACGAAAGCTGCTGCGAGTATTTTTTCAGTCACGGTTATGGCTCTTTCCAAGGATCGACCTCTTCCACCTGTTTCTTTTTGGATTGCTCCGCTCTCACACGCGGTGGTGTTTCGACGCGCGTGATCATCACATCGCGGGCCGTCAGAATCGCGTTGATGAAAAACACGACAGATCCGCTAATGATCAATGCAAGCCATGCAAAAAACAATTCAGCGCTACTAAAAATATCCTGCATCGACGGTTGGATCGTGTTATCCGACAAGTACTCGGACAGCATCCAAAAGGGATTCAAGAAACAGTACCAATCGAAATACATATCTCGAAAGTTATTGGCCGCCAGATTCCCAAAGAGTGTTGCGAAAACCCCGGCGATCACCAAAACACCCGTCATTGCGAACGCTTCCAAAAGACGTGACGCCCTTTTGTTCCGATAGAAAGCCAGCAACAACAACCTGGTCATGCCCAGATACAGCGCGAGGTAGGCGGCCAGTGCCAAAACCTTTAGCCAACTACGGTAGGCTTCCGCGATCGATCCCGAATAGCGACCTTGAATGATCGCCAGCAGATCGGTCGCTCCGAAGTACCCGACCCAGGGTCCTAAGAATCCTAGAACGACAAGCAGATACGCTGGTCCGGCTCCTGGGTTGAACAACGTCAAAAAAACGCGTCCGAAGTACGAATCGGGCAGGGATCGTCTGGCCCGTTGCGAGATAATGCCGCTCTCCCCCATCATCCATGCACCGGCGATCCCCCAATGAAACCAACAAAGATAAATAAAAACGTTGACAGCAAACTGTCGATTTACGTTGCCTCCTTCTGAACTTTGGTTCATCAGAGTCAGAACTGTACCAACGGCAATGATCATCCCCACCGCGAAAACCGCGAAGCGTACCGGTGTCGATCGATTGGCACTCGCCATATCGATCAAGCTCGCTGCACATCGCAACCACAACCACGCATACGAAAGAATGATCCCCAAAAAACAAAACATGTAGAGATAAGCTGATGGCGTCAGCATGGCGTTTTGTTCACTCATTCCGCTGCTTGCAATATCAAACAGAAATCCAAACGCGACCAATTGCCCGAGGACCATCAGGATCGAAAATAGAACCTGAAGGGTTCGGGTGCGAGCGATCGCGGCAAGCATGATCGACGTTGCTGCCAGAAACATGCAACTGACGACAATCAACAGCAGCAGAAAACCGATAATTCCCAGCGAGATCCCTCGCAGCAGATAGGTAAACGCGATGCAGGGGGCCAGGATCGAAAGGTAAACGATCATCTGCAGAGCCGCCATGCTGAGCTTGCCGTAGACGATTTGCCCCGGGGTCAACATGGACAAGGACAGGGTTTCAAACGTCCCGTCCTCCAATTCCGACGCCATGGAGCGGAAGGCTACCTGCGGGATCACGATGATCGTGGGGACCAACAGGATTGTCAGGTAGCCCATCAGAAATACCGCGCCATCCGAATCGTAGTAAACATCCGGAATACTCGATGCGACCGCAAACAGGGTCCATGCCGCGGTAAAGACGATCAGCAGCATGAAGGTCCATGCAAACTGCTTGCTTTTGAGTGCCTGCCTCGCTTCCTTGACCAGGATCGGGTTGAGCCAATAACTGCCACGAATCAGTCGCTGATCCCACTTCGATTCCCCATCGATCACGATGCGAATCACTTCATCGTGCGAGCGTTGCATCGGATCCGATAATGCGGAGTCGCTCATTGGACTGCCCCCGTCGTCACCTTCATAAATACATCTTCCAGCGACTCGCGGTGCGATACATACTCGAGCACGTCGAAACCGGACGAAACGATCCAACGAAGCAAAGATGCCTGCGCCGCATCGTCCCCTCGAAGTTCAAGCTGGATCCAGTCCCCTTTGCGCTGAACGCTGGAGACCTCTTCGCGCGTTGCCAACACACCAAGGAACTCCTCGACTCGCCCGAGCAGCCGCATTCGCACCTGCGATGCGGCCTGCATGGAGTTGTAGATCTCAGCGACGCTCCCGACCGCGAGCAACTCGCCCCGCTCGATGATCCCCACCTGATCGCACATCTCTGCCAATTCAGTCAGGATGTGGGACGAAACCAAAACAGTGGTTCCTTCCGAGGCAAGCTGGCGAATCAAGTGCCGAAGCTCGATTCTCGCGCGAGGATCCAAGCCATTAGCTGGCTCATCCAAGATCAGGACCGATGGCCGATGAATCATTGCACGTCCCAAACTGAGCCTCTGCCGCATCCCTTTCGAGAGCCCTGTGATCGACTTGGAGGCAATCTTATCCAAACCGGTGAACGATAGGGTCCTTCGAAGCGCATCGTTCCGCTCTCGTCCCACCAAGCCATACGAACGAGCGAAAAAATCGAGATACTCAACGCAGTTCATATTGGCGTACAGGGAACTGCCATCGGGCATGAACCCCAGCCGACGTCGCACCAAGTCCGGATCATTGACCACCGAGAAACCATCGACCAACGCATCGCCGTAGCTGGGCGAGTCCAAAGTCGCCAGGATACGCATCGTGGTCGTCTTGCCAGCTCCATTGGGTCCGATGAAACCGAACACTTGCCCCCGGTAGACATCAAAGGACACGTCGTTGACCGCTTTGGTCTGATTGAAGAAGCGATGAACCCGCCGCAACTCGATCACCGGCTCCGCCTGTGCAACATGAACGTTCATAGCAACATCCCCTTAATGCGACGGCTCGATATCTTTGGGTAGGAGTTGTTGTTCAGGCAAACGATCGGTTGCGAAGGGACTCTCGCTCGGCGCACTGGACTCGCGCGCCAGAGCATCGATCACACCCAGCGGCAACAGCAATGCAAAAGCGATAGCGAACAAAAGAAACGTAGACGCGATCATGGCCAAACCAACCGTCAATGAGACAGCGAGGTTGCTGTCCTGATTGCGCAGCGTATAAACCAGCAGCAACATACTCGCCGCTACAACGCCGGTCGCGATCATCAAGTTTCGAACACTGTATTGTCCACTCATGAATACTGCCCACTCACGGGATGTGTCTCTTCATCGGAAATAGCTGCTCCCTGGGGACTGCGGGTTCGGGTATCCAGCGTCACGATCTGTACGATTCGATTCGCTTGGCCATTTCCGCAACCGCCACAACTACCGCATGCAGAGCGAGTCCCAGCCCCCTCGCGACTCGGGTCGAAACCATTCCGAATGCTACGCACGCATGCTCGAATGGCGAGCATCGCACATGTGATGACGATGACAGAAACGATGAACCACTGGACCACAATGAACCTTATCGAATACTGAGAGGCTATCTGAAAACCATGAGCCGCCTTGTCGTTCGCCGCGGTTTTCGGGGTTCTCGGATAGGCACTTCATTTCAATCTTAACAAGTTTGGGCCGGATTCGATCCCAGACTCATTACCCGCGCGAGCCGCGAAGTCTGATTGTAACAGAAGGAATTGAGGCTGCGAATCTTTGCAAGCCTTTTGGATTCGGCTTCCCCCAAACCGCGTAGCGTGTAAAGTGAAGGAGCGTCCTACGGAATATCGTTTTTTCAATGGAGTCAAAGGATTGATGTTTCGCAATTGGCCCTTGGTCGTTCTCGCGTGGTTCTGTTTTGCAGCCCAGGGGATCTCACAGCAAGAGTTCCGTTGGAAGTTCCGGGAAGGTGAGACGCGGGATATGGAGATGACCCAGGAAATCGTTCACGAAATGAACGAAAAACGGACCGAAACGTCCCAAACCATGTGGCTGAGATGGCACATCAAGAAAGTCGACGAAAAAGGGACTGCCGATGTCGAGCAATCGGTCCGCCGACTCAAGATGTC
>Ga0169931_10015984_pt1 | contig 10003 bp, 12 predicted proteins | sample Kivu_15m_20L_FD_129675 | JGI IMG/M metagenome (GOLD analysis project Ga0169931, IMG submission 129675) | Freshwater microbial communities from Lake Kivu, Western Province, Rwanda to study Microbial Dark Matter (Phase II) - Kivu_15m_20L... | ecosystem: Environmental > Aquatic > Freshwater > Lake... | reverse complement strand
TGAACATATTGTGGCGTACTACCTGTTTGTGTAAATGTTATAGAAAGAGGCTGTCCAGTTACAGTTGTATTTGTAAAGCCAAAACCATTCGTAGGCATCAAGGAATTAGTCACTATATTGTTTATGTTTGATGCAGAAATATCTGTTGGAGCTAATGTGGCTGTTGGTGTTGGAGTTGGCGGTGCCATGGTTGGCATCGGTGTGGGGAACAAAACAGGAATTGCAAATGCCTGCTTTGTTCCCATGGCTGACCAAGGAGCAGAATTGGTTACTGTATTCATAGACCATGTTGCTCCATGATCGATGGTGGAATAAACCACATTTGTATTTGTTTTAACGCCTATGACATTTCCGTAATACACTGTAAGTCGATCAAGGCTTGTTGAACTGTTTATGACGCTCCAAGAAACCCCATCATTACTTGTGTAAACTCTATTTGTAGACGGTGCCACTGCAACAAATTTGGTTCCGTCAAAGACAACATCATAAAAATCATCAGGAGAAGAATATTGATTCCAAGTTTTGCCGTAATCAAGACTGGCAGCACAAGTCTGAGAACTTGTTTCGCTCATTATAATAATTATTCCGTTGCCAAAACATCCATATTTCCAAGCTTTTCCGCCTACAACTGGCAAGCTTGATACTTGTTCCCAAGATGCTCCATCAAGAGTTCTATGAACATAATTGTTGGTGAAACTAAAAAACCAACCATTTGCGTAAATCAACTTGGTGCAAAAAATAGATGTGTTTGTGATTGAATAGCTAATACCATCAAGACTTGTGAGAAAATACTGTTGATCAGAAATAGTTGGACCGCTGTGAGCAATAAAAATAGGATTGCCATTTGTTTTCAAACCGTATTCAATTTGGTTGATGTTTGGTCCACTCATGGATGGTAAAGTACAATTAGTCCAATTAAGACCATCTGAAGAATAAAGAATTTCTCCATTTGTCCCAGCGGATGCATTCCATATATCCAACTCAGAACTATAGGCTAGATCGGTAAAATTCTTGGATGGTTGTACAAAATTTTGATAACTCATAATTACCTCTATATATCAAGTTGGTGTTGGAGTTGGAACAGGTGTCAGGCAATTTTGATTATAAATACCTGTATTTGTATTGTTGCTTAAAACTACAACACAAGCTATTGGGCTGGCTGTTGGGGTTGGTGTTGGAGTGGGAGTCAAAGTAGATGTTGGAGTATTAGTTGGAACCTGTGTTGGACAAACATCATTTTGAATGCCTACTGTGGTATTATCACTCAAGACCAATATACATGGATGAGGAATTGGTGTTGCAGTTGGTGTCGGAGTAGGTGATGGTGTTGGTCTTGGTGTCAGGTTGATGTCAGAAAGAGCAGCTATGAAATCAACACCGGCAGCAACATCTTTCCACTGGCCTAAACCAAAGGGGTATTGAATTGGCGAACTTGTGTTTGTGTTATTTCCAATGCCTAATTGACCTTTATCATTAATTCCCCAAACATAAATGTTTGAGGTATCATCTAATACAACATTAAAGTAATATCCACACTCTACTTTTATCCAGTTAGTTTTATTTGTAGCTTCTCTGACTGGATATCTGTAATTTGCTATGCTATTTATTCCTAATTGCCCTATGGAATTATTGCCCCACAACCACATTGAGCCATCGGTTTTTATTGCTGCAGTATGATTAAATCCACAGGAAACATACTTCCAATCATTTCCTTGCACTGTTGTTTGTACTGGAGATGAAATATTTTCTGATGTATTGTTGCCTATTTGGCCACCGAAGTTGCCGCCCCACAACCACAAACTACCATCAGATTTAATAGCAGCTTTGTGCCAAGCACCACTAGTAATAAACGCCCAATCGCTAGTAATTCCCAGTTGTACAGGAGAACTTCTGTGTGTTTTATCTCCCAGACCAAGTTGACCATCATTATTTCTGCCCCAAACCCAAGCAGTTCCATTTTTCTTCAAGGCAAAACAACCACTGCCGTTTGAATTAACAAATGACCAATCGTTTCCAATTACTTGTACTGGTGATGATTGATTGTTTACAGAAAAATTACCCAATTGACCGAATTCATTTGAACCCCAAGTCCACAAGGTGTTATCGTTCTTAATTGCCGCAGATGAGAAAATTCCAGCGTTTGCTTGAGTCCAGTTGTATTCTGTTCCTATCTGAACAGGTACGCTTTTATTTAAAGCTGTTCCTTCACCAACTTCGCCATGCAAATTAAGACCCCAGCACCATAAACTACCATCATTCTTTATAATGGCATTATGGCCAAATCCGCTTGATAATTTATACCAATCGGTTGTAGAATACACAGTTTGATTTGCATCACTCATATTGTTAGTAGAATTATTTCCTAGCTGTCCAAAATTATTATGTCCCCACATCCATAGTTTTCCACCAACATATGGAGTTGGAGTGGGTGTCGCCGTAGGTGTGGGAGATGGAGATTGTGTGGGCGTTGGGCTTGGTGTTGGCGTTGGTATACCACATAATGGTGACCAAATAATGTTATCTTGTCCACCAAAATAACCGAAGAAATAATCTGCATAACTTAAAATTCCAAAATCATCAGACACATTTAATGTTACATCGCCATAATAATAATCATAAGTGTTACCATCTGGCGCAATTTTTGAAGGTGCTTGCAAAAATTGTCCCGAATAAGAAACCTTTGATGTTTTTCCATAATTTAAAAATGCTATTGGATGACTGGCTGGGACATTGGTAAACAAATAGATTCCGTTGCCAACTCCATAAAAATCATAATTCCCATTGAATAAATATTTACCACCAGATATTCCAACAGAATTATTTGCAAATAGACAAGAAATTATCGGTGTCGGGCTTGGGGTTGGCGTTGGGCTTGCTGTAGGTATTGGTGTTCCAGTTGGCTGAATATTTGAACATTCTGAATTGTAAATTCCAAAAGTATTATTATTGCTTAAAATTAAAAAACAGGCATTTGGTAGAGGAACTGGTGTTGGAGTAGGTGTAGGAGGTATTATTGTGCCATAATAAATGACATCAAGAGTCCATCCATAATTGTTAATTTTTCTATATTGATTCAAAATAGTCAGGGCTTCTTGCCCATAAAGTGTGAATTTGTCCCCATGTTTCAAAGCATATGGGACATAATCAACATAGACGGTTCTATCTCTTAATGTTTTTAGTATGTTTTCTTTTTTGTCAGGAAAATATTGACTTGACAATTGTTCATCATCAATTGTTCTTACCTGAAATACTATTTGTGGAAAATCATACTGCATAATTTGAATCCAATGAATATTTAATATATAGTATTATGGAAAATCCTTTGCAAAATGTTAAAGAAATAGTTCAGGTGTCACCTGAATCTTTGGCCAATATTTTTTCTGAATACTATCAGAAAAAACATACTCTTGTTTTAAATGAAAAAGTAGAATCATCAAGATACGCTGTCGAAGTTGATTTCACTACAACCTTGGATCAAGCATCGCATGGCTTTGCCAAGATTGCTTTGGGCTATGTTAGTTCATGTTTAAAGAAGCTAGGATATCATTGCCGACTAGTATTCAGCGAAAAACCACTCAGGATAATTGTTTCAAGTAGAAATTGGGATGATGGTGAATGGGTAGGAATGATAACATATAATGAAGGTTTAGGCATGTTTGTTTTGTCTAAAGGTTATTACAATAAATTGGACAAAACGGTTGACATACAGTCCAAAAAACAACTTGATAAACCTTATTCTGGTCAAAATATGGCAGAAAAATTAAAATCTATGATGATGGACCTTAAAAAAGAAAGTCCAAGACCACCACAACAATTATTGATAAATTTGAAGCGTGGACCCAAGACATGAGTAAAAACAAAGGTGCTGGCATTTTATTTATATGCGATGACAAAGTGCTTTTAATGCAAAATAAAAAGGGTTTATGGGAAATACCGGGCGGCAAAAGAGAAAAAGGTGAAAAATCTTTAGACGCTGCCCGAAGAGAAACACACGAAGAATGCGGTATTTGCCCAAGTTTTGGACTGATAGGTTCTTATATTTTTGAAAACTTAAAAAATAAATATAAAATATTTTTTGCAAAAGTTAAAAATAAATTTAATTGTGAAATTTCAGATGAGCATTCAAAATATGGCTGGTTTAATATAAAAAAATTACCCCAGCCAGTTCACAACAAAGTAACTGGGGCACTTAAATTTTTAAATAAAAATGAATTAGCCCTTGATAATGTCAATGCCATCTAAAGGATTTTCCACCAAAAGAACATCTGGAGCAGGGGCGTTGACTTTGGTTGGTGTCTCTGTCAAAACCTGTTGTGTTGGTGTGTCAACAACAACACTCTCAGTTTTTCCATGGGATGTAACTCTGTCCGGCTGATCTAAAATAAGCTTTTGCATATCATTCTCCTTCTTAGATTCATTTATATATGGTTCTGCACTTACTAATCTCACATCGCCTGTCTTCAAAAACATCAAAAAATATGCATCTCCCTTGAATTTTCCTTTTGGAGGAATTAACGATTTCCCATCAAAAGATTTCTTGGGGAGAGAAAAGTCGTGAGTTCTGTGGTTTTCAAATGTATAAATTGTATCGCCTTCAACATGTTGCTGAGCAGGTGTCAAATTATTTAATCTATTTTGCAAATCTTGCATTTGTTTTGCACTACGCATGATTTTATCCTTCTGGTAAGATAATAATATAATAGTAGTATATTATTTATTTTTAGGAGTAAATTATGCAGCAGCCCCCTCATTGGTATAATGTTTATCCACAAGGAACCAAGAGAGGTGAAGAAGAACTTAAATTTTTCACAGCCTTAGCCAGAAATACCAAGTGGAGTTGGAGGAGTGTCACATCTCTTGCCAAGGAAACAAATATTTCACAAGAAAGAATTGAAGATATTATTTACAAATATATGCAAAAAGGCATGATATTTAAAAATCCAAAGAATGATGAACAATGGGGATATTGGGAAAATGTACCGGAAATGCTTGGGAATAAAAGCAAATCAATAAATCAAGAAGATAAAGAAAATAGGCTTAAATGAAAAAAGGGCAGGAAAAACCTGCCCTTTTTTGTTTTATATTCATAAAAATTAGTCATCCAAAGCTGAATTCTTGTCAACGCCGCCGTGATCAACTTTGTTGTCATCGACTTTTGAACCCATTTTCTGTAGTGCATCAGCAGCCCTAGGCATAAAATACCCGCCGGGATAGTGAGAACGCACATAACCATCAGGATACGCCCAGTTCATGATGCCAGCCCTAGCTGTCTTTTCATCTAATGGAAGTTCGAGTTTCTTATTTTCAGCCCATTGTAAAAATGATTTCATCTTATCCCTCTCAATAAAAACGGGTTAACATATCTATGTTCATAACTTTAAAATTTAAAACAAAATATAATTCAATATGTCTAATAGAGTTTCATTTATTCCCGTTTGCAATTCTTTGAATGAATTATCGGTAGAAAGCAATTGTGCATTTTGCAGAACATTTACAGACAAAATGCAAGGAAATTTATGCCATGGCTGCGCTAAAAATACACTAAATATAAGAGAAAATGAAATTCTTATGCTTTCATATAAACCTTATTGGTTTTATATGGCAAATAAAAAAGAACAATGTAATTTAAGTTGGTTTGACTATTTGGAATTAGAAAATACTATTTTGGAAATAACAGATAACTTAAATTCAGTTTTTTATGATAAAAACAACTTGTTTTTTTACATCGATATAAATTATTTGAATACCTACAAAGAAAAAATATGTTCTACTTTTGCTGATGTGAATAATTTTATTAATAAAGAATTGCACAATTTTATGCCAGATAAAATTCTAAATCATAATTTTTATTCGATATTAGAAAACATCGAATCTACTGATCAAAATAATAGATTTATTTATTTGGCTTCGGAAGAAGTAAGAAAAAATTTTATGCAAATGTATTTCACTGCTGGAAGAAACAAATTAATGAATATGCTGAGAGAAAAATTTGAATTTAATATCATATCAAGATAGAATTATTTGTCCTTCATTTGAAGGAACATTTCAAAAGAAAGAAATAAAGAAAGAAAGAGAGAAAGACATGAAAACTCAAAGAAAGACTGCGCTTCAATTCACGCTCATTAAAACGACAGTAAACGGCAAGCCCGTTTATCGTGTATCTGCTGCAATTCCGGGTTTCGGACCAGCCTACCTTGTAAAGCCATTGGGTGACAACACCTTCCCGAATCGTTCTGCTGCAATCAAGGCTTGCAGGCGTAGAGCGGCCACCCTAGGTTACGCTGTTGCTATTCGCAATAAGACGAACATCAGCGAAGCCACCAACACCAGAGCGACTGCTAAGTCCCGTTGATTAATTGATTTTCTTATCTTTCGAAATAAGGAGCGAATAATCGCTCCTTATTTTTTCGTATGCATTTTGAACTGTTTGGTCAAAAGCCTCATCTTGCTGTCTTATGATTTTAAATGAGGGATACCAAGGCGTAGAATCACCATATAGTCCCCAACGCCAATCTGGCAAATTACTCAATATTAAGTATGTCGGAACTTTAATAGTCCCAGCAATATGAGCTAAAAAAGTATCAACTGTAACTAAAATATCAATTGACTGCAAAGCATTAATGGTATCTAATACTGTGTCCATCTTTGTACTTAAATCAATTATGGGTAAATCTACGCAGTCTTCAAAAAAATCAACGATATTTTGATTTTCTTTGTGCATTCTTGGTCTTCTATCTTTTACCAAACCATAAATCTCACAGTTTTCGTTATCAAAAAATTGCCAATACCATTTCAAATATGTTGATCTCTGATAGTCCATAGGGTGTAAAGCAGAACCAGCCCAGCATATTCCAATTTTTATTTTATCAGATATTTGAGGGCGGTGTTCGAAAAGATATTCTGGCGGTGGTATTTCGGCCACATTCAAATGATATGGTAAACTCATCAAACATACAATTTTATCAGTATTTTTTTCTATATTTTTTTTATAACAAATGCCAAGTTTTTCAACATAGCTTCCCAAATTACTATCCTGAATCAGTAAATAGGAATTAGGCGCAATCTTCTGAAAGTATTTCAAAAATCTCAAAAACATCATATTGTCGCCGTAACCTTGTTCAAAACTAATAACTATCTTTTCTTCATAAAAATCTTTCTTTTCTAATAAAACAGGTAATCTAGATCGATTTATTATATTTGCAACATGAGGCATGGTGTTATATCTGAATTCATAAAATTTCCATGCTTCTGGAAATTTATACTGAAATGCCATGCAATAAAATAAATCGACACAGTATTTCTCGTTAATTGGTTTTAACCTCAAGCTGGCTCTATAACATTCTTCTGCATTAGACAAGTCTCTAATTGCCAAATGAAGATTAGCCTTATCATACCAAAAACTACTTGTGGAAGGACTTAATGTTAATGCTTTTGTAATGTAATCTAACGCTCCATGATAATCTTTTTGAATTGCTAAAGTGGTTGCCAAATTTGCAAAAAAACTAGGATTATTTTTTTGCAATTCTATACTTTTTAATCCATTTTCATGAGCTAAATCATATTGTTTTAAAAATCTAAGACATATGGATAAATTGTTGTAATCTTCAGCCAAGCCATCACTTGCAACATTATTTTCAAAAATAGTCTTTGCTTCTTCGTATTGCTGCATTCCCAAACAACAAATTCCCAAATATTGTTTTAAAATTAAATCATCAAAAACTTTTAATCCCTGTGTCGCCAATTCTTTTCCAAATTCAAAAGAACCATTTCGTACCAAATCTACTAATTTATCTTTAGTTTTTTGCAATAAATCATCCATAAAAATAAATAAGTATAGGAGGTGATATTATGGGTTGCGGATGTTCAAGAAACAAACAGACTAATCAGATTCCAACAAGAACCATTAATCCCAATCAACAGGTCAATCAATTGACACCTAATACGAATGTTAATAATAATCCTGTTGCATTTAACAATGGTACTAATGTCAATAACACACCAAGAACTATGATAAACTCTGATAGAGTTAGAATAGAGAGATTAAGAAGAGAAGCTGTAAATAGAGCAAAAGGTATACAGTAAAAAATACATGTAAGTGTATAAATAATACCAGACTCTAAATAAGGGGATAATATGTTAAGTTATGATAAATGGAAGGTTCTTAATGAATCTTTGGGTAGGGCAACTTTGGGTATTAAAACCACCCCTGCTATTGGCGCAATTATTTCAAATGTAAATATACCTGCCGCTAAAGGTAAAAACGAAGGATGGGAAGACAATGAATTAGACGATGAAGATGATGGGATGGGCATGGACGATAAAGGCGTAGATTTGGGAAGCTACCATGACGAAATGGGCTCCGATGATGATATGGGCCACAAAAAATTTGGACATGAAGAAGAAATAGAAGACGATGACGATGACGATGACGATGACGATGACGATGACGATGACGATGACATGGGAGATGATGAAGATGATATGGTAGACGATGACATGGAAGATGATGAAGAAGTCGAAGAAGACGATGTAGAAGATGATATGGGCGATAAATTTAAAATGCGTCTAGGCAATAGAAGAGATTCTATGGGGGACGAAGAAGAAAGCATGGAATTCTCGGAAAAGCCTTATCCTTCTATGGGTATGGGCGAAACCAAGAAGAAAACTGGGAAACTTCTCAGCGAATCCGATTGGTGGGCCAGCGTAAAAGGCATGATTGGACAGGTCCAACCTAATGGCGCAATTAAAACCGAGGCTCTTCTTATTCCACTAGGTGGCCCAGAACTAGCTACAAATTATGATATGAAGAAAATTTCCGGTGGTTTTAAACCATTTGCTATGAAGTTTGAAAAATTTCTTGGGAATAATCCCGAAGTAATGGACACACTTACGAAAGCCGGTGCAGAAGAAGCTTTAAAAGAATTTGTCCAGCCTATCTTGGAAGTGCTTGTTAAGAAATTCAAAAAGTCCGATGCTGCTATTAAAACAAAAATTATGGATATACTTAATAACATTCATGATGATGATGATGATATGCACGGCGATCAGACAGATAAGCCAGCCATGTAATTAAATTTTTCCCCTTATTTAGAAGCCCTGAAAATCGTTTGGTTTTCAGGGCTTTTTTCGTAGAATCAAGTATGGATGCACTCAAGATTTTTCATGAATACAAAGCACTAGGCTACAAAATCATCCCCTTGATGGCTGGCAGCAAGCGACCCTTAATGAAAGGGTGGAATCAAAAATACTCATTCAACAGAATTGAAAAGTTTTTGAAATTGAATCCCGGCAATTACAATTTTGGAATTTTGCTTGGCGATGTTATTGATATAGAAGGAGATAGCTCTGATGCCAATGCATTTCTGCAAGAATTATTTAAAGATATTCCCCATGCAATCTACAAATCAAGCAAATCAACTCATCATTTATTCCGCATGGGTAGCCAAACCTTTACCAGAATAATCTGCAACACTATTGAATTTAGAGGTCATGGACACCAATCCGTTGTGCCTCCAAGCATACACGAAGACGGAACAAAATATAATTGGGTGAGCAAAAAATATCATGTAAATGATCTTACATTTTTGCCAAAAGATTTAGAAATTAAAATTAAAAGATTTAAGTCTAGAAATTTAAATTTCACAAAACCTCACAGTAAAAAAATCCTTTGCGCTGAATGCAGACAAGTTTGTTTTGTAAACAAAAGAAGGCTACTATTAGAAATCGATGTTGTTAAATCCATGGATAAAAAATGGATGTGTCATAAGTGCAGACCTTATGACACAAGACCACAATTGACATCCTCCCCCGGCTAAAGCTGGGAGATTCCCGCTCCGAATGGAACGAGTGGTTCTTGGTTCATCGACCAAACTTGCTAAGACTGGCGTTAGCCAGCCAAAGTAGAGGTTCAGTCTCCCCAAGCGTATCTACCCAAAATTTGGGTAGCGTTCCCGGCTGCCCGCCGGTACGAAGCTTGTGCCCGCCTATGGCGGGCATATACAAG
>Ga0169931_10015983_pt1 | contig 10004 bp, 12 predicted proteins | sample Kivu_15m_20L_FD_129675 | JGI IMG/M metagenome (GOLD analysis project Ga0169931, IMG submission 129675) | Freshwater microbial communities from Lake Kivu, Western Province, Rwanda to study Microbial Dark Matter (Phase II) - Kivu_15m_20L... | ecosystem: Environmental > Aquatic > Freshwater > Lake... | reverse complement strand
TTGTTGGACCATGCGCAGCAATGGCTGCGGGCCGAAGTCAGTGATCCCGGCTGCCCGAACCACCGTCGCTGAGCGTGCCGTTCAGTCGGCTGATCGCCAGCTGCAGGCGATTGCCGCGGCGGCTCCAACGCACGTCATCGAAACAGTGGTGAATCAAAAACAGGCCGCGACCCGAGGCTGCATCAGCCCGTTCGGGCAGGCAGGCCGCCCGTCCGCAGGGGGGGAGGCCAGGGCCTTCATCCTGGACCTGCCAGATCCACCAACGCGGTGTTTCGATGCGTCGGATGCGGATCGATTTCTGGGGATCACAACCATTGCCGTGGCGCACCGCGTTCACGAGGGCCTCCTGCAGCCCCAGTTGCAGACGGGACTGAAGTTGACGGCATCGCACGGGCTCCAGCAACAGATCCAGCAAGGGAGCCAGCTGCAGGGTTGATGGGGTGATGAAGTCGCTCCAACGCAGGCTCACCGGCTGGAATGCGTTGTCGGATTGACCCTAGGTCAGCGCAACCTCAGCGACCTGGAGCCGACACAGCCAGTCGTTGCTGCAGGGACGGATGGCTGAGCAAGGCATCCATCAGCCGCACACCACGCAATTGATTGACCAGGGGCATGTGGCCTTCGGGGGCCTCCAGCGACCAGGTGAAGGAACCGGGATAGCGGGTCCAGATGCCGGCGGCCTTCCAACCGATTCGAGGCCAGAGTTGATCCCACCGTCCGTTGCAGCTGCGCAACAACCGTGCCTGAACCGAAAAGCCGAACCGTCCCTGGGAATAGCAGACCCACAGACGATCCAGAGTCTGCAGATCGACCCCAGGCATCGACGGGACTTCGCTGTAATACACGTAGCCGCGCTGGATCGCGGCTTGACCCGCCAGCTGGCGCAGCCGTTCACTGGTGAGCCGGTCAGCCTCCTCAAAGCGTTGCTCAGCCAGGGCCCGTTGCAACGGGGCGTAATCGAGACCGCACCCACTCAGGGTTGCCAACCAGCCATCGGGATGACGCCGCCACCACGCCTGGGCGCGGTCGTCAGCGGCGCCCTCCAACAAGAGATGGATCAGGGAGCCAGCCGTCCAATCGTCACCGGTGGGGTCCAGCTGATCCAAGCGGTCCTCGATCAACCCCTGCAGCTCCGGTTGGCGGGCCTTGAGCTGGGGCAGCAACGCACGACGTTGGCGGACTGGTCCCGCCACGAAGCGATCCAGCAACTGCTCGGCGGTGGCGGCAACCGGTGAACCCGAGAGCATGGGAAGGTCGGCATCTGACCACAGTGGGCCCACTATGTCAGTGCATCCCTGACCGTTGCCTCCTCGAGCTTCATGGCGCAGCAACACGGGCATTCGGTCGCCATGCCGGCCTTTCTGGAGAGCGACCCCCCTCTGGTGGATGTGCGCAGTCCTGCTGAGTACCTCCAGGGCCACATCCCGGGCGCCATCAACCTGCCCCTGTTCAGCGATGAGCAGCGTGCTTCTGTCGGGACGGCCTACAAACACCAGGGCCGCCAGTCCGCCGTGCTGCTGGGGCTGGAGCGCGTCGGACCCCGACTTGCCCAGCTGGCGCAGGACCTGCTCGCCCACAGCCGCGGGACGGGGTCACTGCGGCTGTACTGCTGGCGCGGGGGCATGCGGTCGGCCAGCGTGGCCTGGCTTGCCGAAACGGTTGGCCTGGACTGCCAACTGCTTGCCGGGGGCTACAAAAGCTACAGGCGCTGGGCATTGGCCAGCTTCGAACAACCGCGCCAGCTGATCGTGCTCGGCGGCCGCACGGGTGTCGGCAAGACTGACCTGTTGCTGGCGCTGCGAGACAGGGGAAGCAACGTTCTGGACCTTGAAGGTCTGGCCAACCACCGGGGCAGCAGCTTCGGCGGTCTGGGTCAGCCACCCCAGCCCAGCAGCGAACACTACGAAAACCGCATTGCCGCCATGCTCTGGCGTGCTCGCGCGGATGAACCGATCTGGCTGGAAGCCGAAAGTGCTCAGGTCGGGCGATGCCGCATTCCGGCGGCTCTTTGGCAGCAGATGCAACAGGCCGACGTGGTCGAACTGCAACGGGCCGGCAGCGAACGGGTGCGGCGGTTGGTTGGGGTCTATGGGGCGCAGCCCCAGGACGCGTTGCGCAGCGCCACCGAACGCATCGCTCGCCGCCTGGGGCCGCAACGCACAGCCCTGGCCGTGGCAGCGATCGAGGCCGGCGACATGGCGACCGCCTGTGAGCAGATGCTCGATTACTACGACCGCTGCTACGACCATGAGCTCTCACGCCGCCCGCGCCAGCCGGTGCTGCAGCTCCAGGGGAGCGGCCGCTCCGACGAGGAGCTGGCCCAGAGCCTTGCCTTTTGGCAAGGCCAACGCCCTGGCCGCCCTGCTGCCATTACCCTCACCTAACATCAGCCTTTACCGGACAACCATGGGCGCCGCCATTCAGTTTTTTCGCGGCGTTGATGAGCCCGTCGTCCCAGACATCCGTCTGACCCGCTCGCGGGATGGGCGCACCGGCCAGGCACTGTTCGTGTTCGAAGAACCCGAAGCCCTGGCACCCGAGACCATGGGCGATATCACGGGCATGTTCATGGTGGATGAGGAAGGGTCTCTGGTGACCCGCGAGGTCAAGGCCCGCTTTGTCAACGGCAAGGCCAGTGCCCTCGAGGCCACCTACACCTGGAAGAACACCGAAGATTTCGAGCGGTTCATGCGCTTTGCCCAGCGCTACGCCGACAGCCATGAGCTGGGCTTCAGCGGTCGCGAGGAGGGGGGCCAGGAGGCTTGAAATTCGGCCAGTGGCTCGGGCTGATCGCTTTGATCGCGGCGCTGGTCTTGCTCTGGCACCTGCGTGAAAGCCTGATTCACCTGTTTGCTGCCGTGGTTTTGGCCATGGCCCTGTGCAACCTGGTGGGTTGGGTACGCCAGCGGCTCGGCTGCCCCAGACCACTGGCTGTGCTGGTCAGCCTGGCTCTGGTTGGGTTGGTGTTGACGATCGTGGCCACGGCAGTGATCCCGCCCTTCGTCGGCCAATTCACCCAGTTGCTGAGCAAATTGCCCGAAGCCGCCCAGGCGCTCCTGGAGCTGGTGCGCGGCGCCATGGTGGGCGTCAGCCAGATGCTCTATGGGCACAAGGATGCGGCCCTCAGTTGGTTCAAGCAGAGCCTGCAAACGCCGCCCGTGGGCCTCGGGGGTGGGGCCGCCAGACTTCTCGACTGGGCAGAAAACCTGGGCACAGGTCTGATTCAGGTCTTGTTCGTGCTGGCCGTGGCGGTGATGATCACCACCCAACCCCAGGCCTACCGCGAGGTGGCGGTCTTGCTGGTGCCATCGTTCTACCGGCGCCGCTTTCGCCAGGTGCTGATCGCCTGTGGACAAGCCCTCAGTGCCTGGATGCTGGGGGTGGCAGTCAGTTCCCTGTGCGTGGGAACCCTGGCTGCGATCGGTTTGTCCCTGCTGGGGGTCAAGCTCGTGGCAGCCAATGCTGTGCTGGCCGGCCTGCTGAATGTGATCCCCAACCTGGGACCGACGCTCAGCACCATCTTCCCGATGTCGGTGGCACTGCTTGAAAGCCCCTGGAAATCCCTGGCGGTGCTGGGCCTTTACATCGCTGTCCAGAACCTCGAAAGCTATGTGATTACCCCTTCGGTGATGCACCATCAGTTGCGTCTCCTGCCGGGGCTCACCCTGACCGCCCAGTTGGTGTTCACGGTGCTGTTCGGTCCCCTCGGCCTGCTGCTTGCCCTGCCCCTGGGGGTTTGTGTTCAGGTGATCGTGCGCGAAATCCTGATTCGCGACATCCTTGACCCCTGGAAACGGATGCGCCAGGCAACATGAACGCCCGCACTGTGCTGGGGGCTCTGGCCCTGATTGTGCTGGCCTTGTTGACCTGGGAGCTGCGCTGGGTCCTGCTGGTGCTGTTCGGTTCGATCGTGCTGGCCGTGGCGCTCGATGTGCCGATCTCTCTGCTGCGACGGGTGCTGCCGTTGAATCGCCCCACGGCGCTGCTGATGGTGCTGCTGGTGCTCGTTCTGGCCGGAGGTCTGCTGGCCCAGCAGCTGGTGCCGGAGTTGATTGATCAGGTGCAGCAACTGGGTGAACTGCTGCCCCAACTGGTCCACCTGTTTGAGCAGCTCACCCGCCAGATCACCTGGTTGCCGGACGTTGAGCGCGGTCTGCTCGATGGTTCCCTGTTTCAGCGCCTTCAACCCCTGGGTGGTCAGCTGTTGGGCCTTGCCGGGGGGGCTGCCAGCACCACAGTGCAGCTGTTGCTGATGGTGTTGCTGGCGGTGTTGCTGGCCCTCGATCCGCGCGCGCACCAGCGCCTTCTTGTGGGCATCACCCCCAGCTTCTACCGCAGCGAGATGCAACGTCTCCTGGGCCATTGCCGTGCGGCGCTGGGTGGCTGGCTGGCTGGCATGACCATTTCGGCGGTCAGCGTGTTTCTGTTGACCTGGGCGGGTCTGGCTCTGCTGCGCATCCCCCTGGCCCTGTTGAGTGCCCTGGTCTGCGGCCTGTTGACGTTCGTGCCGACGATCGGTCCCACCGCGGCCACCCTGTTACCGCTGGCAGTCGCCCTGCTGGTGTCGCCGACGGCTGTGCTTCAGGTGCTGGTCCTGCGCCTGGCCCTCCAGAACGTGGAAGCCTTTCTGATTACGCCCTTGTTGCTCAGTCAGACGGTGAATCTGCTCCCCACCGTTGCTCTGATGGCCCAGCTGTCTTTGGGAGCCTTGCTGGGCCTGCCTGGTGTCCTGCTGGCCCTGCCACTGGTCGTCGTGTTGCAGGTCATCTGCCAGCAGGTCGTGGTCAGGGATGTGATGGACCGCTGGGTCTGATCCTGGGTTAGCTCGCCCTGGACTAACAACGGAGCATCGTCGGCACGAGCACCAGGACGACGACCGCTAAGGGATGGTTCCAGACAGCTGCCGCCAGGCTTGTGAACGTGAAGTGATCGCGCAGCAATTGCAGCTCCGTGCGCAGATCCCAGATGGCCAACACGCCAAGCAGCAACGCGCTCAGTGGGACTTGCGGGCGCGCCAATCAGCGGCGTGCAAACACGGGCAACAGGGTCGGTGCGACACCGATGCTGCTCCAGCTGCCGACCGAAATCCCCACAGTCAGAGCAACGGCAAACCAGAACAGGGTGCTGCCGCCGAAGAAGATCAGGGCCAGCAAGGGCAGCAAGGTGGTCAAGCTGGTGTAAAGCGACCGTGTCAGGGTGGCGTCCACGGCGACATCGACCTGATCCACCAAAGGCAAGGAGGCCAGGGTCGTCTGTTGCTCGCGGATCCGGTCAAAGACAACCACGGTGTCTGTCACGGAATAGCCAGCAACCGTGATCAAGGTGACGGCGAACAGCGAGTCAACCTCCACGCCTCGCAACAGACCCAGCCAGGCGAAAACGCCGCAGGTGATCAACACGTCATGGGCTAGGCATACCAACGCCAAAGCGGCATAGACCCGGTCATAGCGAAAGGTGATGTAGGCGGCGATCGCCGCAAAACTCACCAGAAGGGAGACCAGGCTGCCGCGCAACAGCTGGTCGCCGAGTGTGGGGCCGATGGTGTTTACGGCGGTCCCAGCCGGATTGAGTGGGCCGAGAACCGACGCCAGCGTTGTTGTCACCACGTTGGCCTGTTCGGGGGTCAACTCCGGCAGGCGAATCAGCAGGGAACGCCCCCCATCGAGGAGTTGCACCTGAGCTGTGTCCAGGCTGGGAAGGGGCGGCTTCTGTTGCTCCACCGAAGCACCGTTGAGCTGGCGCAATCGCTCCTGGACTTGATTGGCCGTCAGGGGGGGACAAGCAGCGGTGCACTGGCGTTCCAGTTGGATCTGGGTGCCACCAGTGAAGTCAAGACCCGGTTTCAACGGCAGACCAATCGTGGGTGACAGCCAACAGAGCACCATGCCGACCACACTCAACAGGCACGCCAGGGCCGACCCCCACCAGGCCACAGTGCGATAGCGGCTGATGCGAAAACGGACGGGTGGCAGGGCGACAGTGCTCATCAGGAGGACCTGGCAGGCAATTGCTGAAGGGACAGAAAGTTGGCTGGACGCCGAAGGGTCGGATAGGCCATCAACACCCGAAGGATCGTGCGTGTGCAGGTCAGGGCGGTGAACAGGCTGAGCACAAGACCGATCGCCAACGTCACAGCAAACCCCTTCACCAGGCCGGTTCCCAGGGCGAACAGCGCGATGCAGCTGATCAGACCGGTGACATGACCATCCAGAATCGAGGAGAAGGCCAGGGAGAAGCCGGTTTCGATCGAACGAATCAGGGTGTTGCCACTGCGCAACTCTTCTTTGATGCGCTCGAAGATCAGGACGTTGGCGTCGACGGCCATGCCGATCGACAGGATGAACCCTGCGATCCCCGGCAGGGTGAGCGTGACCGGAATCAGGGCATACACCGCGAGGTTGAACAGCGCATAGAGGCTCAGCGACAGAACCGCAACCAACCCTGGCAACCGATAGACAACGATCATGAACAGGCCGACGAGGGCCAGTCCGGTGAGACCAGCGGCCAGGCTGGTGCGGATGTTCTCAGCCCCCAACGAGGGGCCGACCGTGCGGACCTCAATGATCTTGACTGGCAAGGGCAGCGACCCCCCGCGCAACTGAACCTCGAGATCGCGGGCTTCATCTGCCGTGAAATTGCCGGTGATCGTTGCCCCACCACCAGAAATCCCAGCTGCTTTGAACTCAGGGCCAACACTGGCCTCGCTGATCGAACGCCCGTCAAGAACGATTCCGAGCAAACGACCGGTGCCGGCGATGGACTGGGTCAACGCGGCGAATTTCTCGCCCCCCTCACGGCTGAAACTGAGGGTGACGTCCCAGGCACTGCCGGACTGCTGTTGCTGACGTCCGGCACTGACCAGATCCCGACCACTGAGATCGGACGGGTCGTACAGGGCAACAATGCGTTTGTTGACCACAGCGAGCAGCAATTCGAGCTGCTGCTGCTCGGTGCTACCGGCCGGCACGTTCACCCCCAGTTGGGTGAGCGCGCGTGCGAGCTCTTCGGCTTTGATGTCCGGCTGAGGGGCTTTGCTCTCCTGATCCGGGCCTGCAGCCGGAGCGTCATTGCCGGCAGAGGACGGGCCCTTGAGTCGGTTCAACACCGCGGTGGCCTGTCGCTTGAGTTGCAGCAGACCCTGCATCTCTTGCTCAGTGCCGGGGCGCTGAGCCTTGAATTCAAGCAATGCTGTGCTGCCCAGGACATTGGCAGCACGGGTTGGATCCTGCTCGCCGGGCAGCTGCAGAACAAGCTGATCGTTGCCAACGGTCTGCAGGGTGGATTCAGCGACCCCGAGGCCATTGATCCGACGTTCGAGGACCTCCTTCACAGCCTCAAGTTGTTCGGGCTGCACGGCTCGAACCGCCCCTGCGGGCATGACCTGCAACATCAGCTGACTGCCGCCCCGCAGGTCGAGACCCAACTTGAGCGGGAAGCTGAACAACAACGCTGCCGCGGCGATCGCAAGCGCCAAAATCAGCGCGATCCAACCCTGCTGACGGGCCATCGTCAGATCTGTCCCGATTGAAGGGCGCGGGCAGCCTCAACAATCTGATGGGGCTGAATGATCGTGAGGTTTTCGAGGGTTCCGTTGTAAGGGGTCGGAATGTCCTGAGAGGACAAACGCACGGGGCGGGCATCGAGATCGTCAAAGCACTGCTCCGTGATCAAGGCCAGCAGCTCTGCGCCGACACCACCGGTCTTCATGCACTCTTCGACAACGATGACCTTGTGCGTTTTGCGGATCGAGTTTCGAACCGTTTCCATGTCGAAAGGCTTGAGACTGATCAGATCAATCAGTTCAACATCAATCCCTTCCTGGCTCAACTGCTCGACCGCCTTCAGGCAGTGATGACGCATCCGCGAATAGGTCAGAATCGTGACATCTGATCCCCCACGCACGATCTCGGCACGGTCAAGGGCGCAGATGTAATCTCCCTCAGGAATGTCCTCGCTAAGATTGTAGAGAAGGACATGCTCAAAGAAGAGAACTGGGTTGTTGTCGCGAATCGCGGCTTTCATCAACCCCTTGGCATTCGTTGGCGTGCTGACAGCAACGATCTTGATCCCCGGGACGGCATGAAAGTAGGCCTCAAGCCGTTGACTATGCTCAGCACCGAGTTGACGGCCCACGCCCCCGGGACCGCGCACAACAGCCGGAATTGTGAAATTGCCGCCACTCGTATAACGCAACATCCCCATGTTGTTGGAGATCTGATTGAAGGCCAACAACAGAAAGCCCATGTTCATGCCTTCAACGATCGGCCTCAGACCGGTCATTGCAGCGCCGACGGCCATGCCGGTGAAGGCATTTTCGGCGATCGGGGTGTCCAGCACCCGCAACTCGCCGTATTTCTCGCAGAGATCTTTGGTGACCTTGTAGGAACCGCCGTAATGGCCGACGTCCTCGCCCATCACGCACACATGGGGATCTCGGGCCATCTCTTCATCGATGGCTTCACGCAGGGCGTTGAACAGCAGGGTTTCTGCCACGGTGACGTCGTCAGTCCGGCTCTGGCCGGTTGCGGTCCCCCGCTGACGGAGGCGAGAGCCAACCTATCTCAACCGCCTGCAGCCAGGGTGGCCAGCAGCAGCACCGACAGCAGCATGGCTGGCAACAACAGGGTGACCAGCAGACCCAGGTCGTGGAGCGTCATGGCCAGACCCTAGACCGATTGTTCATCGCTGGCGCCGCCCGTCACGGTCTGCACAACGGATCGCACGAAGACCAGCGCCAAACCCAGTCCGATGAAGGCGAAGCTGAAGGTCGCCAGGAAGGACATCCCGACGATCAGGGTCTTGACTGCGGTGGCGATGCTTTGCGCCACCTGGGAGCTGTAGTGCGGCGGGTGCAGGGCGTAATACAAGGTCAGCCGTCGGCTCAGACCCAGGCAGATCCAGGCGAGCAGGGCAGCGGTCAGGGCACCCGACAAAAAGCTGAGCGGACCCTTGCGGGGTGCGGGGGTGGCGTCTTGTGGATTCATCAGGGTTCCACACTGACACCGACTGGGCGGGTGCTGCACACCCAGCTGTCAAAACCGGCACTCTGCAACGGCTCGGCCAACGCGGCAGCAGCCTCAGCAGCCTGCTCGCGACTGTTGAACAGTGCAAACAAGCTCGGACCCGATCCGCTCATCACCACCGCCAGGGGCTGGCTGGCCTGTTGCAACAGGGCTAGGCCGGTCGCCACAACGGGCACATCAGGCTCGACCACGTCCTGCAGGTCATTGCGCAGAGCGGGCCAAGGGGCCTGGCCCAGCAGGGCCTGCACCAGCTGGCTGCGCCTGAGGTCCCGGCGACGACCGTCCAGAGCAGACTCTTCGGTGAGATAGGTGTGACCCCTGAGTTCACGACAACGTCCATAGGCCCATGGCGTGCTGACACTGACCAGGGGATGCTTGATCAGCAACACCCCCAGCCCAGCGTCTGACAAGGCCGCCAGCGGTTCCAATCGTTCACCCCGGCCGAAGCAGAGCTGGCAGCCACCGGCCAGGCAGAACGGCATGTCAGACCCCAGTTCGGCGGCCAGATCCGCCAGCGCCGAGGCGGACAGGCCAAGACCCCACAGCTGGTTGAGACCCACCAGGGCCGCAGCGCCGTCACTGGAGCCCCCTGCCAGGCCAGCACCGATGGGAATGCGTTTGTGCAAGCGAATCCGGGCGCCGAGCTCGGGAAGGCCGACGCGACTGCGCAACAGCTCCGCTGCCCTGACGATCAGATTGCTGCTATCAGTGGGCAGATCGTCGCGATCACAGCGCAGCGCGATCTGGCCATCAGCGGTGGGTGTGAACACCAGCTGGTCGACCAGATCGATCGATTGCATGACCATCGCCAGCTCATGAAAGCCGTCCTCCCGTAGACCGAGCACCTCCAAATGGAGATTGATCTTGGCCGGAGCCTGCACCACAAGATCAGCCATCGGCCCCAGCTCCTGCATCACGCTGTAGTGCCCGATTCAAACCCGCCGCCAGCGCAACCCAGGCAGCAGGCGGTAGCTCCTGGGG
>Ga0169931_10015982_pt1 | contig 10004 bp, 10 predicted proteins | sample Kivu_15m_20L_FD_129675 | JGI IMG/M metagenome (GOLD analysis project Ga0169931, IMG submission 129675) | Freshwater microbial communities from Lake Kivu, Western Province, Rwanda to study Microbial Dark Matter (Phase II) - Kivu_15m_20L... | ecosystem: Environmental > Aquatic > Freshwater > Lake... | reverse complement strand
GGATACGCGGAAAATCATTGAACAGAAGTATGGCAACCTCTTCGATATGTACAAGCAAATCACCGGGGAGGATCCCTATGAAATGCCGATGATGATCTATCCAGCGGTGCATTACACCATGGGAGGTCTTTGGGTGGACTACAATTTGATGACTACTGTTCCTGGCTTGTATGCCTTGGGTGAAGCCAATTTCTCCGAACACGGAGCCAATCGACTGGGGGCTTCTGCCTTGATGCAAGGTTTGGCGGATGGGTATTTTGTAATTCCTTACACTGTCGGTGATTATTTGGCACAACTTGCCCCAACTAAGGTGGACGAAAACCACCCTGAATTTGCTCGTGCAAAAGAAGAAGTGAAGCAGGGAATTGAGCGGCTATTGAAAATAAATGGGGCCAAGCCTGTGGACTACTTCCACAAAAGATTGGGAAAGATTATGTGGGATAAGTGCGGCATGGCCCGAACAGAGTCAGGATTGAAGGAAGCCAAAGCAGAGATTCAAGCCTTGAAAAAAGAGTTTTGGTCAAATGTAAAGGTGTTGGGTACCAATGAAGAACTCAATCAAACCCTCGAGAAAGCAAATCGGGTGGCGGACTTTTTGGAACTTGGGGAATTGATGGTCGATGATGCCTTGAACAGAAACGAATCCTGTGGAGGTCACTTCCGTGAAGAATACCAAACTCCTGATGGGGAAGCTTTACGTGACGATGAAAATTTTGCCTACGTAGCGGCATGGAAATACCTCGGAGAAGGAAAAGAGGAAGAGTTGGTCAAAGAAGAATTGGTCTTTGAAAATGTAAAACTCACCCAGCGTTCTTATAAATAAGTTATTGACAATCATTTAAAGTCGAGTTGCCTTTGACTTTTTCTTTAGGATGAACTAGAAAAGCCAATGCCCTTGACCAAAAATAAAACTAGCGTAGACAGATGAAATTGACTTTAAAAATCTGGAGACAGAAAAATGCGGCAGACAAAGGGGGATTTGCTACTTACGTAGCGGACCAGGTGTCCAAGGACATGTCTTTCTTGGAAATGTTGGACGTATTGAATGACCAACTGACCGAAAAAGGAGAAGACCCGATTCATTTTGATCATGACTGTCGAGAGGGGATCTGCGGAATGTGCTCCTTGTACATCAATGGTAAACCACATGGTCCACAACAGACCACTACTTGTCAGTTGCACATGCGTTCCTTCTCAGATGGGGAGACCATCACGATCGAGCCTTGGAGAGCAAAAGCCTTCCCTGTAGTAAAGGACTTGGTAGTCAATCGCTCTGCCTTTGATCGCATCATTCAGGCTGGAGGCTATGTGTCTGTGAACACCGGAGGTGTACCTGATGCCAACGAGATTCCCATTCCAAAAACCGTAGCGGACCTTGCTATGGATGCAGCCCAGTGTATTGGTTGTGGGGCTTGTGTAGCGGCTTGTAAAAATGCTTCGGCCATGCTATTTACCTCTGCCAAAGTTTCCCAGTTGGCACTATTGCCACAAGGACAAGTAGAGCGCAAGACCAGAGCGGAAAAAATGGTGGCTCAAATGGATGCAGAAGGTTTCGGAGCTTGTACCAATACGGGTGCATGCGAGGCAGAATGTCCAAAAGGCATTTCCATCACCAACATTGCACGCATGAATCGTGAATACTTATCTGCGGTAGCGAGCAGCGACAACATGTAATCTTTTTGATGACGACTAAAAAGGGCAGGTGTAAATCTGCCCTTTTTTATTTTTTCTCCATTTGATTGATCCATTCTCGGATGAGGGCCACTCCCTCCGCGTGGATGCTGGTTCGCCCCAATTCAGGCATGGCTACGCCTATTTCAGTAGAATTCATGCGGTGCAAAAGAATGGAAGCATCCCCATCCCCAGGAACAATGTCGTAGGTATGTGAGCCAGAACCCTTTCCAGCTGCTACGGGGGTTTTATATACTCCCAACTTCAAGGGGTCTTTTTGTCCATAGGTAAGAAATAGTCCAGATGTACTTGCAGGACCCTCTGCTCGATGGCAATGGGAGCAGTTGATATCTAGGTAGGCCATGGCCCGATCATTTAAGGCTTGGTTACTGTCCTCGTAATTGACCAGTGTTGGATGTGCGTTTTTGCCTTTAAAGCCAACCAGCTTTCCTAATTTGGTCCAATGTGCCAACTGATTTTCGGTACTGCTTTTGTAGTCATAATCATGGTTGAGGTACCTCGTTTGTACGCCAAGTGGAGCCAAGGATTCGTTTTTGTTGTGACAACTTTTGCATTGATTTTTGTTGGGCACTAGGTAGTTGATGACCTGCTCTTTGCCCGCTTGGTTGATGAAGCGAACTTCTTTTTCTGCTCCTACTACTTTCAAGACGGCATCTGTCTGTGATTCATTCCAAAGGTAAGGATAGGCCTCCCAGCCGCCTTCCTCGTGAATCATGAGTCGGGTTTCGATGATTCTTCGCTCCCCCTCTGGCTTTCTAAAATCAGCAGGGTAGTAAAAATTTTTAATTAAGATTGTTCCTTGAGGCAAACTGAGTTCTTCACCGGCTAGGCTGGCTTGTGTGCCTTCGGGAAGGGAGACAAATCGACTTTTTAAAGCATAATCTGTAAACAGGGAAGATGCAGGTTGGTAGGGGAGAATGTGGGCGCTTGGGCTAAGTGATGCCATTTCCCCGTCAAAAAAACCATAGGTGGAGAGTCTTCGGTAGGGGAATTTACCATTTGCTTCCTCAGGTGCCAAGACGGCTTCCACGGATTCTGAGCTTTCCTCCTCCTTCGTTTGTGGCGCACAGGAAACAATCAGAAGTGACAGTAGAAAGAAAGTGAAAATTCGTTTCGCTGACCCATTCATATTAATTAGTTCTCTTGGGTGAATTTAGCGAAAGTTTGTCTCCTGAAGGGCCTTTGCACTGTTGGAAGGGGCTGGCATCGCTAAAGGAATCAATGTTGTCCTCTCCTTCCATCAGGTAGAAGCGCGTAAAGCGAAGCGACTCTAGATTGGGCTCCTGTATGCAGATCCGCATGGGATTGCTTTCAATAGAGGCGCTTACGGACTCATCCCAGATTCCGTCGTAGATGATGTCTTGGGTTTTTAGCCAACCGTATGCATTGTACAGGCTGACAAGTTGACCTAGTTCTCGACTCAGGTCAGGAAGGCTAAGGAAGGATCCCCTGTCGTAGCTATTGTCGTGGACATAGATATCTGAGGTGTAGGGAGACCAGTTGGGCGCTTCTGCTGGAAAGCCAGTCACTTGGTAACTGGCAATGGCTACGCCGTAGGTCTTGTTGCGTAAGATGCGGTTGTTAAATATTTCCACCTCTTTGGCGGCTAATAGTACAATACCTGATCCAGGAGGGATCATGGTGACCGTATTGCCATTAGGTCCATCCCCCAAAGGAGTAGCAAAATTTTCATGGTTATTGTCTACAATATCGTTGTCGTAAATGCGCGTTTGTCGGCCATCCCCTTTGGGTAGACCAGGAAGGTTGAATACTAGGATTCCACCTGCATTGTCACGGGCAGTATTTCCATAGACTTCGGCGCGGTCACAGTTTTCGATTTCTATTCCGGCTACATTCCCAAAGGCTAGGGAGTTTTTGACTACAATGTCTTCGGATTGACCCACATAGATGCCTGCATCTTTGGAGTGGGAGGCTATGCAGCCATCGATGACCACATTTTTGCATTGCACGGGATAGATGGCGTAGGTTCCGTTTTTGGATTTGTCTCCATTCGTCCAAGTCACGTTGATCTTTCGAAAGGTGATCCCATCGGTATGTTGGGCTTTGATGCCATCTCCTGGAGCATTCTCAATGCTCAGCTCTTCAACGGTAATGTCCTTGCCCACGATTTTCACCCCTTCACCACCGGACTTCAACTCCCGAAACGAAAGCACTGTTTTGTCCATCCCCTCTCCTTGGATTCGAACGGCGGTTTTGTTGTCTAGAATTAGTTGGGTTTTGAGTTCGTAAAATCCCTCAGGAATCCGGATGGTGCTGGTGTCTTCTGCAAGAATAAAGGCTTCTACCAAGGCTTCCACTTCTTCGGGTGTTGCACGACGCAGGTTGGAACTGTCATAGGTCTGTTCGTCAGATTGGTTACTGCAACTAAAAAGAAAAAGACCAAAAGAAAGGAGAAGGAGAGATCGAATCATTTCGAATGAGTGGTGAGGGTGGGTTCGCTTGTTCTCCATCAAGTGTAGACTTCCTTGAAAATTTATTTTAGGAGTCTACCGCTTTTCAGATGAACCAAGGTGGGTTTGGGTTTCTAGTTAAGTAAGGAAATTTGAGAAAAATTGGCTGGGAATCCAAATGAAAGTCGCCATTGGCGATGCCTGGATTAATTAAATATTTAGCATGTATTCTCAAAACTCACAGAATAAAAACTGCCTCCTCTTCGGATTTTACATTTCTTGTTTTAGTTTTAAGAAACTATTTATCGCCCCTCTTATGAAAAAAGGACTTTTGATTTTCGCATTGTTAATTTTTGCTGCTGCGGCTCAAGCCCAAATAGGTGTTCGTGCCGGTATTGGCTCCTCAAACTTCTCCAATGGAGATGTTCAACGTGGATTTACCCCCTTGATTAGACCTCACTTTGGTGCTTATTATGGGATGAAGGCAACCGAAAAGTTAACGGTAGAACCGGGTTTGTTTTTTGCAGGAAAAGGGATTAGAACCTGTTGTAATTCCATCAACAACAAAGAATTCGAAGAAAGTTTGAGTTACTTGGATATTCCGGTTTTAGTAAGGTATACTTTTAGTTCTGCCTTTAATGTATTTGCGGGCCCTCAGGCAGGATTTTTACTTGCCAGAACTTATACTTCAGTTGATCAAAGATTTACCGACACCGCGCCTGTTGGAGGCTATGAAATTGGAGGTGTTTTGGGCCTAGGATATCAATTGACGCCTGAACTCAATCTTCAAACAAGCTATGATTTTGGGATTGTGCCTTTTAAATATTTTCAAGCTGACATAAATAATACCGTATTCAAACTTTCGGTAGGGTATACTATCCCATCCAAACAGAAAATTCTACCGGAATAAGGGAGGTTTATTTCTTTAGTCGGCTGGGATTATCTTCAATGAAGGACTTCCAGCCCTCATTTCTTCCTCGTGTTTGCAGGCGTCCTTCGTGAAAGTGGTGGCATAGGGCCACGGCTAATGCATCTGTAGCATCCAACAGTTTGGGGAGTTCTTCAATGCCTAGTAAGGTTTGCAACATCGCAGCAACCTGCTCTTTGGAGGCGTTTCCATTGCCCGTCACGGATTGTTTCACTTTTTTGGGAGAGTATTCCGTAATGGGGATCTCTTTGGATAGTGCTGCTGCCATCGCTACTCCCTGCGCACGTCCTAATTTGAGCATGGATTGTACGTTGACTCCAAAAAATGGTGCTTCTAAGGCAACCGAGTCAGGAGCAAACTCTTCCAAAATCCCACTGATTCGTTCAAAAATCTTCTTTAATTTCAACTCGTGGGTCTCGTACTTCTTCAGGTGAATGACCCCGTACTGCAAGATTTTGTATTTTTTCCCTTCTGTCAAAATCAAGCCATAGCCCATTACAGTCGTACCTGGGTCAATGCCTAAAATGATTTTTTCTGTTGGGAGTTTCTTGTCAGTGTCTTTCACGAACCCAAGTTACAAGATTTAAGGGGGAAATACATGCTTGTAATGTGTAATCAGATGATGGATTGACCAAAGTAGATGTACAGGTACACCTTGAATTTTCAGCCTACATTTACAAGAAGATTCCTTAATTTTAGGGATTAGCGCAGGAATTATGAGTGACGAAGAATTTGATGTTTTAGACGAACTGTATTTTGTTCAGACCTATGCTTTTCTTCAGGAGACCTTGGCATGGGAGGATAAGCATTTGCTGGATACCCTCACGTCTCTTGTAGAAAAGGGTTGGGTCAAATGCTTTACCGGACCGGATCAAGAATGCTTTGAAGCGATCAATCTGCAGGAAGTGGGGAAGGAACTCCTGTATTTAGCCACAAAAAAGGGTTTAATGGCCCACACTACACTTTAAGTTGCAATCGGAAACCTACAAATACCAGCGGAAGGAATTGGAGTTGAAGGCCTTGTTGGAGATTACACAGGCGATCAATGAAAACCAATCCGAAGAGGTGCTGCTCACCATCTTCAAGTTTACTTGTTTGGTTCATTTGGAAATCAAGTCCCTTATTCTTTATGTTGCCAAAGAAGAAGACTTTGAGCAACGAATTGTTCATGGGATAAAGTCAAAAACTCCGCTTTTCCTATCACCTGAATTTGTTCAAGAAGATAAAAAGACGGGAAGTCTATCCATTCAATTGGAAGCAGGCTATTCCTTTGGGGAACTCGAAACCTACTTACCCGTCTACCACAAGGAAAAATTGCTGGCGATTTTGTTTTTGAAGCGCAAAAATAAAGACCAGGAAATCGACCTAGACTTCACCCAAGCCTTGGCAAACATCTTGGTGGTGGCTTTGGAAAATAAGCGCTTTGCCAGAAGACAACTCGAGCAAGAAGTCATGAAGCGAGAGATGGAAATAGCCTCTCAGGTACAGCAATTGTTGTTTCCGGCTACCTTACCCAATACAGAATACCTTAAGGCAGAAGTAACCTATGTGCCACACAGTCGCGTAGGAGGAGATTATTACGATTTGATTGCAAGCGGGGGAGAGAAAATCTATTTCTGTATTGCGGATGTGTCTGGAAAAGGAATGGCTGCAGCCTTGTTGATGTCTAATTTTCAAGCGGCTCTACGCACCTTGTTGCGAAGCAATGCGGACCTAGAATCCTTGATCCACCAACTCAACTTCACGCTCTTTGACTTGACCAAAGGGGAGCGATTCATCACTTTTTTTCTGGGAGAATATGAGTTTGCAAGCGGCAACCTGCGCTACGTAAATGCTGGGCATAATCCCCCAGTGCTATGCAGTTTGGAAGCCGAGGCAACCGAATCCTTGGAGGCGGGCACGACCATATTAGGGGCTTTTGAATCCTTACCTTTTTTGGAAGTGGGGAAAAGAGACGGATTAAAGGAATTTACCTTGCATCTGTTTACCGATGGCTTGACAGAAGCCATGAATCCGGAAGAGGAGGAGTATGGAGAACAACGCTTCAAGGAGTTGGCAGAGAAAAACAGGGAGCAAAATCCCGCTGAATTTCATCAAGAATTTCGCCTGGCAATCGACAAGTTTGCGAAGAAAACGCCCTTTCACGATGATTTAACGCTATTGAGTCTTCGTTTTTTGAGAACATGTCCCTAATTCAACTCCCTTCCAGTCTGGCTTTCCTTTACCCCAATCGCCTTTGGAAGGGTTCAGTATTGGATCGTAAGGTTAGCCTCACTTTTGACGATGGGCCTGTGCCTGGAGTGACGGATTGGGTCTTGGCAGAATTAGCAAAACGTGATTTGAGTGCAACATTTTTTATGGTTGGCGACAATGTGCGGAAGCATCCTTCTTTGGCCCAAGAAGTGCTAAACGCTGGGCATCAGTTGGGTAACCATACGTACCACCATCTTTCGGGTTGGAAAACAATTACGGATACCTATTTGAAGGATGTGGCTGCCTGCGATGCGATTTTGGAAGACATTTTGGGTGTCCAAGCCAGGTTATTTCGGCCGCCCTATGGTTGGATGAATCCGAGCCAGGCTCGAGAAGTGGCCAAGGACAAAAGAATTGTCATGTGGAGTCTCCTAAGTTATGATTTTGATTCAAGGATAGCCCCAGAGAAAATGACTCAAGTTTGCACTTCCCGAACTTGCCCCGGCACGATCATTGTCTTTCATGACCAAGAAAAAACCAAAGACCAATTGAAGAAGGTGTTGCCCAATTACCTGGATTTTTTGGTTGGGGAAGGTTATGCTACACAACCGCTTCAAGGCTAAATTCCAACTTGAATTTTGTCTACTAATTTTTAAATCGAGACGCTCACTTCAGGGGAATGAAGGGATACTTTCTTATTTTTGGGAAAGAATTTCAATGCAAACCCAGGTAGGCTTTCATGCAGTTAATCGATACCCACGCACATATTTATTCCATCAAGTTTGATTCGGATCGGGATCAGGTAATCGAAGAAATCCGCGCCGCTGGGATCAGCAAGATATTCATGCCCAACGTGGATGTGCATACCATTGACGCCATGCTGGACTGTGAGAGCCAATATGGAGACCTCTGTGTGCCCATGATGGGTTTGCACCCTTGTGATGTAAGTGATGACTTTGAAGACCAGCTTCAAGTGATGGAACATTGGCTGAATACGCGACCTTTTGCAGCCGTTGGAGAGATTGGGACAGACCTCTATTGGGATAAGACCAACTTGGACCGTCAATTCGCTGCTTTGGAGATTCAAGTGGGCTGGGCAAAGGAGCGCGAATTGCCTATTGTCCTGCACTGTCGAGAGTCCATTGATCTGACGATTGACTTTATTGAGAAAATGCACGATGGCAAGTTGAGAGGAATATTCCATTGCTTTACGGGCAACCTGGACCAAGCCAAGCGAATTACGGAGATGGGGTTTTTGTTGGGAATTGGTGGAGTAGTCACTTTTAAAAATGGAGGTTTGGACCAAGTGATTCCGTATATTGGTCTAGAACATTTGGTATTGGAAACAGACGCTCCCTATTTGGCACCTGTTCCACATCGCGGGAAGCGGAACTCTCCTGCTTTCTTGCCCTATGTGGCGGAGCGAGTGGGGGATTTCCTTCAAGTACCTGCTGCTGTAGTGGCGGAAGCCACCAGTGCACAAGCTCTTCAACTGTTTACAAAGATGGAAAAATGAATTACAAGATCGTTCGTCTCAATACCGGAATCAAATCCAACAAGGCTTCCTCAGTCCTGATTATCTATACTGGAGGGACCTTGGGGATGTCCTATGACGAGTCCGGCGCTTTGGTGCCCTTCAATTTTGGACAGATTTTGGAAAAAATTCCCATCCTTTCCAACATGAACATTGCGATTACGGTGATCTCCTTTCCCGAGCCCATTGACTCTTCCAATGTGACGATGGACCATTGGAAAGACATGGCCTACATCATTACCGAAAATTACGACAGTTACGATGGCTTCGTGGTCCTTCATGGCACCGATACCATGGCCTATTCCGCCTCCATGCTCAGTTACATGCTGGAGGGCTTGAATAAACCTGTGATTTTTACAGGAGCCCAATTGCCCATCTCTGCCATGCGTTCGGATGCCCGAGAAAATTTAATGACCTCCTTGGAAATTGCCACGGCCAAATCCAAAGGGAGACCGATAGTTCCTGAAGTGTGTATCTTTTTTAACCACATGCTGCTGCGTGGCAACCGCTCCAAAAAGGTGCAGAGTGTTCACTTCGATGCCTTTGAATCCGAGAATTACCCCATATTGGCTGAAGCAGGCATCGTGATCGACTACAACACCACAGTGATCCGACCTTATGAGGCCAATCGAAAGTTGGTCAATCGCAACAACCTGGATAACGGGGTGATGATTGTGAAGTTGTTTCCGGGAATTACCGATAAGATTTTGGATGCCTGTTTTGCTATCCCTGGCCTTCGAGGTGTGGTTTTGGAAACTTATGGATCTGGGAATAGCCCCTCCTTGGATTGGTTTATGAAATCACTGGAAGGAGCCATCAAGCGAGGGTTGATTTTATTGAATGTATCGCAATGCAACGGGGGCCGTGTCATCCAAGGTCGCTACGAAACGAGCAAGGAGTTGCTAGCAGTAGGGGTAGTGAGTGGAGCCGACATGACTACCGAAGCAGCAGTTACCAAGTTGATGTTCTTGCTGGGGCAAAAGTTGAGCCGGGAAGAGATTTGTCTGCAGCTGACCCAGTCCATTGCAGGCGAGATTAGCACCTAATTTTAGTTTATTTCAGAAAGGGGTTTGGAATCGGCAGGAATAATTTTTTTCTTTGCACTCCGATTCGGCTACCGAGTCCAACCACAAACAGAGAGGTGTCCGAGTGGTTGAAGGAGCACGCCTGGAAAGTGTGTATACTCCAAAAGGGTATCGAGGGTTCGAATCCCTTCCTCTCTGCAGCATAACAAAGCCCTTAATTC
>Ga0169931_10015980_pt1 | contig 10005 bp, 8 predicted proteins | sample Kivu_15m_20L_FD_129675 | JGI IMG/M metagenome (GOLD analysis project Ga0169931, IMG submission 129675) | Freshwater microbial communities from Lake Kivu, Western Province, Rwanda to study Microbial Dark Matter (Phase II) - Kivu_15m_20L... | ecosystem: Environmental > Aquatic > Freshwater > Lake ... | reverse complement strand
CGCCATAAGTGCCGGAGCAAGTTTCCAGATAAAGTTAGGTAAAGGTGCATTTGAAGGGAATATCAAGAGTGCTAGACCGAAAGGAGTGCGAGATGTATAGGTTAGGCGATTCGAATTAACACTAGGTAAAACTAATCCCTTTGGAAAATATTCGTAAGCAGTTAAAATTCTAATCATTGATATCGCCGAGTCGAATTCGGCTTCACAGAGCATCTTGACTTTACCTGTTTCAAGTCTAATTAAGGAATTGAGCTCATCACGACTTTTCTCTAGCAAGACAATTAATTTTCGGAAAATTTCTGCTCGTTTTGTATACCCAGTTTGTTGCCAGATTTTCTTCCCACTCAATAGAATTCGAACTTTTAAGTCGATATTTCTCTTAGTATCGTATTTTATCTCATTTGACCAATTTGGATCTATTGGTGAAAAGTGTAAGTACGTTTGATGCTTCACCATAAACTATATCCTCCATCTAGCAACAATTCTTGTCCAACCAAATGTAATGCTGCATCAGAGGTTAAAAAATTAATAGAGTCAGTTAATTCTTTTTTATCAATTAATTTCTTACTAGGAATACTTTCTAAGATATTTTTTGTGAACCAGTCTGGTTGATTATTTAAAACGACACCCGGACTTAACATATTTAAAATTAAGGATTGTTTAGCAAATTTTACAGCATACTGTTGCATAATATTTTTTATGGCAACTTTCGAGCTAGAGTAACCTGGATGCTTCGTAAATACTAATTCACTTTTTTCATTCAAGTAATTTTTATCACAGGGCAACGATGTTGTGTACATTGAACCAATTACTACACCGAAAGCTAAATCTGTTCGATTATTACAAAAAAAATCCAAAGAATTAACAAAAATTATTTGGTTATTCAGATAAGGAATCCATGAACTAAGTGGAAATTGACTTATTTGATTTTGATTCACCTTTGTTGATGTGGGAATACTATCAGTTGCAGCATTAAATACGCCATAATTAAATTTTTCATTAAATTTCACTTTTATTGGTTCAACTAAGTCGTGCTCTAAAATCACGAATTTTTTAGGATTTTCCTTTTTTAACTTAGTTAATTCAGGATCATTTTCAACGCCTATGCCTAAGCAATATAAAATATCAGATTTTGAAGCGAGTGCTTTTACCCATACTGGGCCCAACAATCCAGACGCTCCAAAAACTATTCCGGCTCTCATATATTTAGTTTACTCTAGTTTATAAGCTGGCGTGTTGATTTCAATTAGTTTAATTTTCCCTGAATCTATTGCATTTTTGAAATTTTCTAGATCATCTTCATAATCTATATTTATTGTCTCTGGAAAATTAATCTCAAATCCTAGAATTATTTTACCTTCTCTGGTCCCATATTCCATCGTAGATTTAGTCCTAATAAATTCAAAAGAACTAGTTTGAACATACATTGAAGGTAAATCTTGATATTGTCTTGCATGAAACTCAATTTCTAATTTGTTACTTGGTCTAATGATAGGTGATATCAAGCCCATTTTTTTGTCCGAGTAAGTCCATACTTTTCCAGGATGATCTCTAACTTTTGTTATAGCCCTAATAGAGTCCCCTTTTGAGCTTTGCAATAATTTAAAAGCTGAACGTAATGTGTTTGTATACTTGATTGGACTTGTCGTTCTCAAGATGCAAAAATACTCTGAAGCTAATATATTTCTATTTAGTAAATCTTTAATCCAGTCTATGTCTGGTGAGATCGAAGTTGATATGTCTCTCGATCGCAACACGACTTTATCACAACCATAATGCCTTGCAACCTTTGCAATTTCTTCAGAGTCTGTCGTACATATAACCATCTCAAATAATTTGGATACTTTGGCAAACTCAATAGTATAGGCAATTAGAGGATGCCCTTCAATCACTCTAATATTCTTGTTCTTTACTCTTTGAGATCCACCTCTTGCGGGAATGACTGCAATCATATTGGAAATTATAAAAACTTATTCGCCTAAAATAGGGCGGAGTTTTTCTGCTACCGTTTTTTCTTTTAATGTAAATTCTTTATTCCCATTGCCCATTGTCAACGGAATTTTCCTAATCTCAGAAATCATTTTTGATAATCCACGAAGTTCTAGAGATGCTGACTGATCCGTACCGTACATGGTTCTATCTAGAGTTATGTGTCTTTCAATTACTACAGCTCCCAACGCCGCCGCTAATATACTTGGCGTAACAGAAGACTCATGACCGCTATAACCTATGGGTATATTTGGATAGCGAGATCGTAAGGTTTTTATTGTAAGTAAATTTAAATCCTCATAAGAAGTGGGATACGTTGAAACTGTGTGTAAAAGCACTATTGGACAACTTTGCTTTCTAAAAATATTAACAGCTTGATCAATATCATCAAGGATACACATTCCAGTAGATAAAAAAGTTAATTTTTTCTGGAGTGCAACTTCACTGAGAAAGCTCAGATTAGTGATCATTGCTGAAGCAACCTTATTAAACGGAAGTTTATACTGTTTCAAAAAATCAAGACTAGTTTTATCCCAAGCTGAAGCTGACCACTCAATTTGAATATTTGAACAAAAATTGTCGATTTCATCGTATTCATTCTTTCCAAATTCAATTTTTTTCTTATAATCCAAATATCTCATAATCCCCCAAGGTGTTTCCCGGGGTACATCCTTTAAGTGATACGGTACCGCCTCATCTGGATTTCGCTTTTGAAACTTCACAGCGTCGCAACCCGCACTTTTTGCCATTTGAATCAACTTTTTTGCCAGATCTAAATCCCCATTGTGGTTTATACCAATTTCACCAATCACATAGCAGTACGCAAATTCATTGCCGTTAGTCCAAAATTTTTGAGCCTCAGATACACGCATGCTCGCAACAATACTACAAGTAGGTAAGACTTGTTCAAAAAATCGTAAAAATACAAATTCTGATTGTTTACGAATGGCTTTAGGGTTAAAGCGGTTCAGACTGAACTAAAGGCCAGAAATAGATGGGATCAGGGCCTTCGCCATAACTTTTGTATTCTTATTTCATACAAAGATGACCAGAATCAATTAAATTTTTTACCATTAATGCATAATGCTAGAGAGCCAAGTCATTTCTTGACTATAAAATGTTTTCCATTTAACTCTCTAAGTTCGCTACTACTCAAATTCTCCATACTTAAAAATTCATTAACCGCCGCGGTTGCTCCTGGCCAATTACTGAGCATATACTCATCAAACACTACAATGCCTCCGCTTTGTACCTGATTCCAAAAAGTTAATAAAGCATATTTATATCCCTCATATAAATCTAAATCTATGTGCAGAAGTGCAATTTTTTCATGTGGAATAGGACTATTTATTCCCTCTTCAAAAATTAATTTCTTTAGAGCGAATTCATGATTGAATTTAAATATTCCAAGGTTTTCTATCATTTTTTCGGCTTCTTTATACGTTCTTACGGCCCATTCACCTATTTTAGGATTTCTCTCTGATCGATCTATTTCAAGTACATTTGGAAATCCCTCAAACGAATCAAAGCCATAAATTTTCCTTTTGTACCGACTCGCAAAATGGGATAAAACGGCAAAACTACGGCCGAAACCAAATCCACATTCTACATAAACTCCCCGAATCGAATTTTGCTCTAGGTTATATGTTATCTTTTCAAAAAGTTCAAAAATTTCAGGAATTCGTTTGCTATAGGGCAGAGATTCATAATTTACAATCTTATACCCAAAATTACGTAATATTTTTTGGATTAATTTCTTCATGACTCCTCCTATCAGATCAAAAATTGAGACATTTGAAGTATACTATAGACGCAAACTTCATCAATTAAAAATTAAACTGCTTCATTTCCTTGATTAATTATGAATTTCATAAAATTTTGATTTGCGCTTTGATTTTTTGATTTAAGTATAAATGAAATAATATCTTCTACTTATTTCTATTTTAGCTAAGAAATAAATATTGAACGACAACAAATAAACTTCTTGCAACTTACATAGAATTTTATTGGTAGGACCAAAAATGCTAACCTTACAATTATTTTTTTAAAAATTATTTACATTTTGAGCTCAATGGGACCTAGTGACTTAAATAATTTTATTAAATTCTCTATTTCATATACTCTTAAAATACGATATTATACGATTCATAATATTATGTTATCCTAAAAAACTAGAGTTCTGAGGTTTGCGTTAATAATTAATAATTAACTGGATGAACAAACCAAGTGATGGTAAGGTACATACATATAAGAACCAAAAAATACTACTAAGATAAGGATAAAACGCCTTTGAGAGTATCGAAAGTCATTTTGCGTACAAGAATTCTTACTGCTATCCCAATAATTTTAAGCTTGGCAAATATTCCTCACCGTGGCAGCTCAGAAGGAGGACAAGGAGAATTAACTCTGGCTAGCAAAACAGATTTTTGGGGCGCGGTCTTACCTATAATTACTTTGGATTATTCAGCCAGAATCTCAAGCCTGTTATCTGTGCTGTCTCTTAGTATATACTGGACAGGCTTTTTACTTGCAATATCTGTGAAAAAGACCTCAAATTTCAAATTTATTTTGCTAACTTTATTAGGTTCTATTGGAGCTATTTTTTCACAACAAAATTTGCGTGATGCTTTCCTTTTGAGTTTTTCAATTCTTAGCTTTGGCTTAGTTGAGAAATTTGAAGCAACAAAAGTTATAGTTTTTCGTTATTTATTTTTAATTCCATTAATTTTTGCTGTAACTTTTAAATACCCTACGTCAGTTGCAATAGTAGTTCTAATTTTATTTAGATTTTACGCCAAAAGACAACTGATATATGTAAAAAAATTCTTATTATTTTTATTATCTGCATGCTTTGTTATAGTTATTGGAATTTCTATTGATAAAGGTTTAGCAAACGCAGCATCACTGAGACAAGGTTTTGTTGAACAATCTGTAATATATTATGACTTGGCCGGTTTTTACTGTTGGTCAGATGATGCTCAAACCAGGCAGATGGCAATCGAAGCTTTGAATCCATCGCTGATCACTCAGGATCCGAAAGAAATATGCCTCACCCATCGACCAAATGCCTGGGTTTACTTGATATCAGGCGGAAATTTCATTGATAAAGGCGTAAAAGCTCCGTTGAGACAATTTATTGGGGCGAAAGATGCGAAAAATGCAACACTTTTACGGTCTCGGTGGCTTAATGTTATCTTGTCGGATCCAGCAGATTACATTCAATTAAAATTTATTGCGGCGACCCAGGTGATCACTGTAGGAAATCCATTTTTATTTTCTCAACTAAACTTCATCAATAAAAAATTCCCGTATTCATTTAGTGACTATGTGTGGTGGCCTATTTCGAAAATATTGATAATCATTGGTGAATCTTATATTTTCTCAGTTTTCGTTCTAATTTTGATTCTTTTATGCTTATTAAATCTTGGCAGATTTGATCAAGAAGTTCGATTATTGATTAAATTTCTCTTATTTGTCCAAGTGGTTAATTTAATTGTACTTTCTATATTTTATGTCTCTGATGAAGCTAGATATGTCTTTCCGATTATTACTATTTCTTATTTGATGTTGATCAAAGATATTAAAATTACTAGAAATTCATCAAAGTAATTATGAGCCTATCTGTAATTGTGCCAGTTTTTAATGAAGAAAATACAATCTTAGAAGTTGCGACTAATCTATCAGAATGTGATTTTATTGATGAGATCATCGTAATAAATGATGCTTCGACGGATAATTCGCAAAATATAATTGAGAAGAATATGTTTAATTTCCCAAAATTAAAACTCATCACTTTGAGTATCAATCAGGGCAAAGGAAATGCAATTCGTACAGGAATTAAATACTGTTCTCGGGATATAATTGCAATACAAGATGCTGACTTGGAATATGATCCCTTAGTTTTGTCTAAGTTATACAAGCCAATTTTAAATGGCTATGCTGATGTGGTCTACGGTTCAAGATTTATGGGAGATAAACCAAGAAGAGTTCTTTTTTATTGGCACAGTTTAGGTAATAAATTTTTGACTGGTTTAACGAATATGGTAACTAATCTAAATCTAACCGACATGGAAACTTGCCAAAAAGTATTTAAGAAATCACTGGTTTCTAAAATTAAATTATCAGAAAATAGGTTTGGAATTGAGCCGGAACTAACTGTTAAGTTTGCGCGTGCAGGAGCCATTATTTACGAAATGGGAATTCCTTATAAAGGTAGAACATATAAGGAGGGTAAAAAAATTACATGGAAAGACGGATTTTCAGCGATAATTTGTATCTTTAAATATTCCGTTCTTCCAAAAAAATTATGGTTATCATGATTGTCGTAATTGGTGCTCGAACTTTGAACTTTTGGGATAATTAAATGTAATTTTGATAACAATGCAGTACGTTATCTGAAATCTCAATCAATTTAAAATCGCAAATAATAAATTGCGATGGTCTTTTTTTATTAAATTATACCCAAAAGGTTTTAAAAAATTAATAATCTCCCTTTCGGCATTTTCGGTTAAAGATTCAATTATAAGAGAAGGTTTACTTAATTTTAAGATTCTTTGCGCTCCTTCCAAGACTTCTAATTCGTAACCCTCAACATCAATTTTTATTGCTTTAATGAGTTGGGAATCGATGCCACTTAGCTCATCATCTAAAGTAGATATGGTTACTTTTCTAAGCCGTATCCAATTTTTTAGGTTTCGATTATTGTTGGCATCTTCAATTTGCGCGCCAGAACGGGTCTTTTTCCCAGTCTTATTCAGGCGAGTTTGTGGAATCAGTAAAAACTTTTCACTTTGGGTAGCGCCAAGAGCCTTACCTACAAATTTGGTTCTATTTGAGATTCCATTGATCTCCAAATTTTTTTGTAGAGAAACAGCAATTTCATCATTTGGTTCAAAACTGAACACAAAATTAGCTCCTGCTTTATGGGCTACGATTGAATAAATACCTGTGTAGGCTCCTACATCGATAGCTATGCCTCCATTTTCAAGTGCCGAGATCCAATACCGCATAGATTCTTTTTCAAAGTTTTTAAGTTTTGAAACCGCTGCTTCTCGAAATAGATCGTCGGTTTTTTTTGTGTAGTATTTAAAATCTAAGTTATTTATTTGGCAATTAATTAAATAGTGTCCTGGAAAAATTTCCCAAAATTGGTGCCGAATCTTTTTTTGTATATTTTTCAATTTCATACTCTAATCATAATTGATGAAAAATCTTGCTAGTAGGTAAATTCCTATTTTCGAATTGAATCGAAAGCATTATCCTAAAGTTTAAAATTGAAAAAAATTTAACGTCGCTTTCAATCATAACCAGAACTTACAAAAAAACTTGATTCTTTAGGCAAAGCCATTTGATTATCACAAATAAATTTTATCACTTATAAATGAAAATTCCTAGGGACCGTTCACAAATTGTGATTGAAATTCTCAGCTTCTTAAGGACTTATTTACATAAATCTACAATCCTTTTCTAATATTTAAAGCTAATTCATATATTTTGGAATTTGAATTATAAATTTGTGAATAACTTGCCAGGTCAGAACTTAAATTTAAAGTAGTAATTTGTATACTTAATTTCGTTTAACCCAAATTTGATTATATAAATCCGGTATGTTTTCGATTTTTGGTGAAACTTTTATATGACTTTCATCACGGATAAATCCAGTAGCTTCCAAAATTCTTTTTACGCCAATTTTTTGCTCGTAGAATTTGTCCGTTACTTCAACCAAAACAGTTTGACAATTTGGATTCTTTAAAGTGTTGATCGCTCCATTTAAGATTAATGGCTCGATTCCATCTACATCTATTTTAATAAGTTTTGGATATTCAGTTAGCATGCCAAATTTAAATAAGTCATCTAGCGAAAAGCCAAATGACTTGTAGTGCAATTTCTTTTTAATGGGTAATCCGTCATATCCATAACCAACACCAAATGAGGATCGGGAACCACCTTCAGCAAGACTAGTTAGACTAAATTCTGAAAAATTACTTACGTTTGTTAGAGGATTGCTAACTACAGAAATTAAATTGGAAAGTCCATTAATATTTATGTTCTTAGCTAGTATGGCTAAATTGAAAAAAGATGGTTCAAATGCGTACACATTAGCTTTTTTTGTCGAAGCATAATAAATTGAGTACAAACCAATATTTGCTCCTATATCAAAAAATGCTCCTTCCCCTCCATATTGATCTATCCAGGCAAGTGTACGAGGTTCTTTAATGCTAAATGTACGTACTCTATTTCTACAAATATTATTTGGTACAAAAAAATTAGCTGTGAAAAAAATGCTATTTTGAGTCTCGTGTTTTACTTCCTGGTGCATTTGCTGAATTTTTTTTATTTGTAAATCATCCCAGAAATACCCGAATCCAGGTTTTAATAAATTCAAAAAATAGGAATAGATTTTTAGGGGTATCGACCAGAGAAGATAAGGTACAAATGATAGGCTTATGGTAAAATTTCTAATATTCTTATTCATATATCACTAACTATAGTGCAAATCCTGAAAAAGAAGTTCTTAGATTTTTTAATTAATATTCGAGGATGGTAATTTAACAAAGTTTGAAAGTCTCAGGTGAACTCGCTTTCCAAAAAAAATATTGTGCGCCCGCAGGGATTCGAACCCCGAACCTTCTGATCCGTAGTCAGATGCTCTATCCGTTGAGCTACGGGCGCAATCACATTAAGCGTTGGAAAGTCTAGCGATTTATTAGGTCGTGCCCAAACCTATTAGTCGCTTCCAATCAACCTCTTTTATGCGAGGTTTTCCAGCTAGCTCACCAGAGATTACCTCTGAGGCATTTATTTTTTCCCAACCTACTTGATCAATAATTTGGTGCCATGATTTTAATAATCCTTCAATGCCAACAGCATTTTTTGGCTCCTTCAATGAGTCGATAATTAGATCCACTACATCTGCTGAGTCACTTTTATTTGTGCCAATTACACCTACCGGGCCTCGTTTTGCCCATCCAGTTACATAAATATTGTGTTCCACATGCCCGGCAATATTTGCTATACGGCCATTTTCGATTTTAACTCCCGGGTACTCACAGCAGTCATAGCCAATTGCAGTGACTACTAATCCAGCCTTAATTGAAAAAGTATTACCGCTGGCAACAACTTTGCCATCTTTTACCTCATTGATATCAAAAATAATCTCTCCAACTTTATTACTACCCTTAATCTCAATTGGGGCAGCTAAAAACTTTATCTCTAACTTTCGCTCCATACCTTTCTTGTTATGTTCTGCTATTAATCGCATAGCCTCTAAATTATTTTTTAAATCTTTTTCCACCTCACCCATTAGCTCAACCCGCAAGTTGGCCTCATTTATTTGCGCTTGATCAATATAAACATCGGTGTGTTCTAGCTTTGGTAGATCTCGTAACTCAGGGGCGGTAAAGGCAGCATGCTCTGGGCCGCGCCGGCCACAAATTATAACCTTTCTAATCTTGCTGGATTTCAAGACAACCAGTGCATGCTCTGCAGTATCGGTTGGATCTAACTCCGCTGGATCTATGGCAAGCATTCTGGCTACATCCATTGCCACATTACCTGCGCCAATTACAACTGCAGTATCGGTATCTAAATCAACCTTCACGTCAGTAAAATCTGGATGAGCGTTGTACCAAGGAACAAAATCTGCAGCAGTTAGGCAATTGGAAAGGTCCTCACCCTTTATCCCAAGCTTTCTACCAATTGCAGATCCAGTTGCAAGTACTACTGCATCATAATTTTCTCGTAAATCTTTAAGTGATACATCCTTACCTAGTTCAACATTGGCAAATAATCTAAATCCATCCTCTTTAGCAATCTTTTCAAATACTTTAGAGACGTTTTTTATCTTTGGATGATCAGGTGCGACCCCACTTCTTACCAACCCCCATGGGGTGGGAAGGCGTTCAATCATGTCGATAGAAAAGGTCAGCTCTTCATTTTGTGCTTTTTGAAAGGCTTGGGCGGTGAAGTAGCCGGCAGGGCCGGCACCAACAATTGCGATCTTGTAGTTAGGCAACT
>Ga0169931_10015979_pt1 | contig 10005 bp, 2 predicted proteins | sample Kivu_15m_20L_FD_129675 | JGI IMG/M metagenome (GOLD analysis project Ga0169931, IMG submission 129675) | Freshwater microbial communities from Lake Kivu, Western Province, Rwanda to study Microbial Dark Matter (Phase II) - Kivu_15m_20L... | ecosystem: Environmental > Aquatic > Freshwater > Lake ... | reverse complement strand
TATATATCAATTTTAATCGATTTATTATTATATTGAAATACAATTGATCCATCTTTTATTATATTTGTATCATTATAATTGATTGATAATGTCTTATACATTTTAATTGCCTACCATATTATCTTTTATCCTTATTATTCATATATTATAATAGAATCATTTATTATCTTTTAATATATTATATCCTTATTAGCATCAAATATATTTATTTTTAACCTAGGCTTGACAATCGTTTATATTGACGACAAAGTTAATTATAATTATAAATATTATTACCTTTTATAATACATCTACTCCTTTTATATTTTCATGTTGTAGTTTGATTATGAATAAGCTTTGAACCAAATTATAATAATTTATAAAAGTATGCATAATATAATTATGGGTAAATTAAAATTGTTATTATTTAAAATTGTTTTTATTATTTTAATAAATTAAAGATATGAATTTGATAGGTTGTACATCTTAACATATTTTCATGTATATTAATACAGTACTTTTAGTTTTCTGTATAAGCAGCATCTCAGGTATCTTTAATTTCAGATCATTATGCAATTAAAAAGGTTATTATGTGTTTCAACTATCATCACTTCCATGGCTACTTTTAGGCTTCTTTTTGCATTCTGTACATTATACATCTTATAAAGATTTTGAAATATTCATATATGAAGTTTATGCATAGTGATATTTAGAATGCACTTGCTGTAAAAAAATAAACTGAAGAAGATAGATAATATAGATTGAAATCATTAAAAAAATTAAGTTTTGACTCAATTTAATATATAATAATAACATCATGGGCATATTATTTATTTAAAGATTAAAATTGGTATCCTACTGTCGCTGGAGGTCATGGCTCTTGTTCTAATTTATACATAAATTATCCAGATTGGCCTAAATAATCATCTTAAACTAGACATAATATGTAATTATATTATATGGTCCAATTTGGCATTCATTTATTTAAAATTTTCTAATTATTATTTATACATGGTCCAAAATCACGTAAATTTTATGAATGGCTCTTACATCATTTTGTAGCAGTTATATTAATTATGTTTTCATTATTAACTAATCAAATTGCAGTTGGTATAGTCATATTGATCATACATGATGCTAGTGATATATTTTCATCCTGTGGAAGAGCATATATGGAGACTAAATTTACAAGTACAATAGGATTAGTTCTTGGATTTTTTGGTATTTTAGTATCTTGGGTATATCTAAGGACTGTTGTCTATCCATTTTGTATTGTAAGTTAGATATATAATAATATTCCATCGGTTAATGATGATTGGTATGCTATAAAATTTGAATATGTATGTATATTTACAATGACAGCTGTTCTACTAGGAATGCATATATTTTGGATATATTTCTTAGTTATATTTGGTATAAAGAAAGTAAAAAGTGATAGTAAAGATTCCTCAACTAAAAAAACTAATTGATATTTAAATCTATCATATAATCATTATATAATATATTTTCATTTTATAGTATTATATATATATAAAAGATTGATTTTCATCATCCTTAATAAAAATATTGTTTCTACAGATAATAGATATTTTCCTATAAACTTATACCAGTATAATATCAATCTTTATAAAATTTTACTCTTTTTATAATTAATAACATTCCAATATAATATATGCTTACATCAAAATAATAAAGAGAATAAAAAATAAAAAATATTAAGCTATCTTTAAAGACATAATGCAAAGTAATATCTAAAAATAGTATTAAAGTATAGGCTAAATAGTAAAAAAATAGAAGTAGAAGGCAGAGTGTCAATCTATGTAATGATAAATAATAGAGATAAAGATTATTAAGAAGATATTCTGATTAAGATTAATAGTAAGATAAAATGAATATTAATACTTTCAATGAAAAATATATATTAGAATAAATGATTGGGGAAGGTGCCAATGCAAGAGTTCATAAATGTTAATATCGACAAAGTAAAAAGAAATATGCTGTTAAAATGATGGTTATGGAACAATAACATATCATGGATATCAAAAAAAGCTTTATCATATTGAAAAACTTTAAAAATAAATCGATTATTAAGTATCATGCGTTGTATTTTGATCTCAAAAAACGATTGGCCTTTCTCATCATGGAATATTTTCCATATCCTAATTTATTATAAGCTGGACCACTCAAATAATAAGTAAATTGTATAAATATCCAGGATCTCAAATCTATTTTCATATAATTGTTAAATGTAATATAGTTTATTCATGACAGAAATGTTTGTCATAGGGATATCAAGCCTTAAAATATATTGTATGATTCTGAGTTGAAAAGAATAAAGTTAATAGATTTCGGAGTTTCAGGAAGAACTTATAAACGTGGTGGTCATTGTGATTTATTGACTATCATAGGAACACCTCGATATATGGCGCCATAAATATATTAAGGAGGGGGATATGATTAACGAGTAGATCTATGGGCAGCTGGAGTCACTTTGTATAAAATGATATCAGGAGTAACACCTTTTTAATCATTATATCATTCTGACGTAGTAAGTAAAATCATCAAAAAAGAAATACACTTTGATGATTCCATATGGTTCAAATATAGCTATTTTGTAAAAGATTTAGCTAAAAGGCTATTAAAAGGCCGGTAATAACGCTTAGATATAAACTAAGCAAAAAATCATCTTTGGTTTTAAAATGTAAGCCCCAAATCTTCATCTAAAATTCATCATAAATCTTCTATGAACGATGATTATGGAATTCCTAAAATTGAATCATTTTCTATAAAGATTCAAAAAGCTTTTAATGATAAAATACAAACTACAAGAAAGATGTCTAATTCTAAATAGGATTAATCATAAACCAGTAAATAATAGTCTCCAAAATCTCCTAAAATAAGAAGAATACCTGTAAAAAAATTGAATTTAATGGAAAATTAATTCTTTGATTTAGAAGATTCTTAATAAGAAGAAGGATCACCATCGACTAGAACAAGTAAAGATTCCAATACTTATAATAATTGATTTTAAATTCATTATATGGAATAAATAAACTTGACAAATTATTAAGGTATATAAGAATTGATATATAATTTATTTTTAGTTTATTTATTAGTTTTCTTTAATTCAATAGATCATATGATATAATAATATAAATAATAGAATAAAATTAAATTTGATTACTACAAAAAGATTAAATTAAATCAAAATTTCATTGCTTGTAACTCACGGATTATTTCTTTGAAACTAGGACGTTTTGATGGTTATCTATCCCAGCATCTACGAATCAATTTAGCAAATGCCTCTGGTGTTTTCTTTGGAATTGGAGGTCTTAAATCGTTATTATATACCTCAATACTAACCTGTAAACCAGTTAAATGCTTAAAAGGAGGCTATCTAGAGGCAATTTACCATAGTATAATACCATAACTAAAAACATCTGCTTTTTAACTATATTTTTGGCTTGCTATAACTTATGGCGCCATCCATTGATATGTTCCAATCTTACCAGTCATATAATTATCAAGTCCTTTTGTCCATCCAAAATCAGCAAGCTTGACCCTTCCGCTCTCATCCAATAATAAATTTAAACTTTTCAAATCTCTATGTAAAACAGGAGGATTGCATGAATGAAGATAATGAACTCCTCTTGCTGTTTATAAAGCCATTCTTTTTCTTTATTACCATCCTAAATTAAGCTCTAAATTTTGAATATTTGACCATAATGAGCCCCTTGAACAATATTATAATACTATAGCAAAATCTGGAGCTTTTGTGCATGCCCCTAAAAACATGACTATATTTGGATGTCTTAAAGCTTACATAGCAGCACACTAACTAAAGAAATCTCTAATAGCACTCTATGATTATATTTTAAACATTTTGATTGCAACAACAGTCTACCTCCATATACCTCTGTATATTATTCCATAACCTCCTTATGATATTTTTTATTAAAATTATAGTTACTTTATATCTATTTCCATATTACAATTAAAGACTCTTGGCTGCACACCTAATTCATTCAAAAGTTGTTCTATATTAAGAATAAATTACTTTATTAAGGGCCGCATAAATTGCTCCCATTTCGATTTGATAATCCTCTGCCTTTCCCATTTTATTATTAGCTATTGTTTGTAGGGTTTTCTAATTTTTGAGTACTTAAGAAAAAAGTTGTACAATTACCTGCAATGATTTGAATATTATCTAAAGATGATGGATTGATCTTTAATGATTGAGGATTTGTTATTATTTTCTTTTATAATACATTAGATATCTGTCCGTTTGTATTGTCACCCCACCCATATATACCTTTGTCGGCTAAACCAAAGAAATAATTTGATCCAGCAAATATTTGCCTTATAGGATTGATTTTTTATATCTTTTTTGGATTGTCTGTAGAATACTTTTAGCCTTCTTTACAAATTTATCCAAATTGATATACTTACCATTTTTTGGTTAGAATGATGGCATTTCTTTCACAAATTTTCATCTATATTGCATCTTCTCCATATACTGATGTAAAAGTTTAATATACTTTTTCACCAATAGTACCAACTATCCAAACTCTGCCACCACTTATATATCCTGTTGAGCTATTTCCTACTTCAATTTTATCTATCTTTCCTGTAGATTTTAATCGAATTTATGTAAATTAAAAAGTTGAACGATTACGACCAGTTCCAAGGGCATATTTTTCACCGTAGCCACAACTAAACATTCTTCCTTTATTTGTTAATACAACTGAGTGCAAAGGTCCACATGCTACTTTAGTTACCATTTCATCATTTGCTAATAAAAATATAGGTTTTTATTATTAACTTCCTTTAGAGACCAAAGGGCTATATCCTATCAAATTTGTTATATTTGCTAATTCAGGCAAATCTTCTTTACTTTTTCTATTTTGCTTTCGACGGCCTTAGCTAAATGTATCTACACAAAAATTAGACTTAGGATTTTTTAATCCTCCAGGTAAAAGTGTATAGACTAGCATAGGTTTTTTCTTATCTTAATTATGACCTAATCCAAGTTGACCTTTTAAATTATATCCAAACGCATATAACTAGGATTTTGCATTCATGATAAAAGAATGATAAGCTCCACAAAAAATACCAGTAATTTTCATATCTTTAAGCGAAGGAATACTAGCTGGTTTTGATATGATTTATCCTTCTTGCCCCAACTGACCATAGCTATTATTGCCATACCCATAACACTAATTTTTATTATTTAATATAAGCGCATGTTATTCTCCAATGGATACTGCTAATATTCCTTGTCCTACATTAACCCAGCTATTTTATTATTTTCCATCAAAAGATCTTCCCCATCTTGTTAAATAGAAACTTTAAGGTGGTGATATACTTTATTGTACAGATGATCGTAATGGCGATTTATGTATTTATGAATAGCTACGATTAACTTCTAATTATTTAACTCTTGCTGTTTTTTTAAGTTATCCAATATCAAACACTTTCATTATTATTAACGTATATATAATATAAAACTTTATAATAAGAGATGATGAAGTATCGCAACTATATATAAATATCATTAGAAATTTTCTTATTAAGACATTATTTATAGGTCTTATTTAACTACTTTTAATTAAACTAGTTAAAATTGACGCTCATTAACAGTAAACCAATTATTATTTTATTAACAACTACCAAAATAATTGATTTATTATTATGAATCTCCATTTGATAATGTTGAATCGTTCTCATAAGATATGTTATTCATAGTTTTACTACTATTAAAATGATCACTTTCTTTTAAAAGAGTTTATGAGATATAAATTTAAGGTTTTTTTTGAATTTTTTTATCATTCTGTTTGGATTTTCTTTTGTAATTATCACTTTGTTAATCAATATTTACTTAAAATTGTTTATTAAACTGATTATACCTTCATATAAGAGTTTGGCTGAGTTTGATTTATTGCTTTTTATTGATATTTTAGATGGTTTCCATTGAGAAAAATCTATAATCAAATCCATTAACTCTACATTTAAGTATATATACATGAATAATTTGGCTGATTTCTACTTTATTATAATAGATAAGTCAAAGCAGCTGGTTTTAAATTCCTCATCTTTTTTGTTGAATCTTTAAATCCAAAAAATTTATCTAATCTTCTCAAGGATCTTCTTACAGTTGAATAAAAATGATTTTTGATAGAATTATCTGTTCGACCTGGCAAAATTTTTGCAATTTATTTCCATTTATTTCCAAGAGATGAATGCAATTTAAAGAGCATTTCTTATTCTTCATGCAACCAAGTATCTTTAGCGATAGTAGGCGCTAATTGATTATGCCATCTGTATGATTATCTGATTTACCTTTAGCGAATTTGTTTCGATGATCGAGGATTAGATATGAGTGTACTCATTTTCGATGCTATAGTAGTCCATTGCGATGAACCATACTAGTTTATAAGATTAATAATGATAATATCTTCCTGAATGTTATATGATATACTTAAGGTGTCCATAATCTTCTATCTGTCATTTTCTCTTTATAATGACTGTTAAGATATCTATCTCATCATAAATAAAGAAAACATCCTATTAAAAATTAATATATACATATAAAATAAATCATATATCAAATATAATCTTATAAAAAAGAATGTAAAATAATAAAGTACTAATTGGTGCTGATCTAGGAGGTTCATTGAATAAAATAGTTGTCATATCAACATATCAATTATAATTGGATGCATTAGAACATTATTACTAAAGTAATTTGATAACTAAAAAGCTATTATTAATCAAAAAAAGCTATATATCTTTACAGGTTTGTTCAAAGAGCCAGTAAATTTTTTCACAACTTTGAAAAATTAATTGTTGATAAAAGATCCATAGATCCATATAGGATTAACAGGATGTGGAGGGGTCAAATATCAAACTTTTATAAAAAATATATTTAATGAAGCATAATATATAAACTAATTTGAGGCCAATCCACAGGGTCTTTATGCTTATGATAAAATAGGAATGAAAATAAGCCTTCATCATTTTATCCAATCATAAAATTCATAAATTTAATACACTACCTAAGAAAATCATAGAATAAGTGACATAACTTCCCATTTTATGTTTGTTAGTCTTGGATCAGGGGTAAACTTTCAAAAATTTGGACATTGCTAAAATGGAATATAGCGAAAGAAGGTCTAGGATCCATAGACATCTTATGATGGATATAGCTTAGGAGGAACTTGCTTAGGGTCTTCTTTCTTAATTGGTCTTATAAGTACATTACAAGACTAAAAAAACAAATAGAATATCATAAAATCTATCAAATAAGATGAATCAACAAAGGATATATATGATATGGTAATTGTCAATCTTTTGCAGCATTCTTTAACCTTATCAATAGTTCATAAACTTAATTATATCCTGATATGTGGAAATATCTTAAAGATAAAATGCTATATAAGTGAATAATTTAAAGCTGCATTAAGATTAAATCATAATTAAAAGCCATTAAAAAGAACTTTAATTGAACTTAATAGCTTAGGAGGCTTTATTGGTGCATTAGGAACTATTAGTAAATATATATGATCTCATCCACATATTTAATGTTTATACATTTATAATTTTTATATGAATATTGAGATATAAGCATAAAAGTACATTTCTACTATAATTAAAAATATGCATAATAATCTAGCTGACAATTTTACTTTTACTCCATAAACAAGAGATTTATCTAATTATTAGAGTCAGCTACTTCAATAACTTGATTAGCAATCAACTCAATATAAATGTCTTAAAGGCATTTTAGCAATAGACTCATACGTCAAATATATAATAGATATGTTAATGAAAAGCTAACCAATTTTATAGATAATTGCGATTTTATTCAACGATATGTCAATAATATAATAATCATATGATCAATTACGTTAATCATCAATGGACAAACATCTATAATAAACCTGGATTCATTTAGCAAAATTAGCATAAGTATCACATGTTTTATTTCCTAACAGTCCATACGTCAATGTTCATCGATAATTTATTTAAGGGTATGATCTTGATGTTACATAAACAATATATACTAATCTTCATAATAGAAATGAATCCTTATCATTGAAATTACAATAAAATGATAGACAAATATTAGACCTGTAAATGAAACTAACTAAAATTATAGAATAAAATGATGATTTTGACAATACTATTGATTCTTCCGCTAAAATATTCGAATTAAAAGAATCTTTAGTACTGAAAGATAGGTAGATAGAAAAGATGAATTAATAATTCAATTATTAGATTTAGAAATATAACACTGTATACTAGGTGCTTAAACGCTAAAATTAAGAATTAAAGCGTGGCAAAAATATGGATCTTTATGCAATTATATAAAAATTATAGATATAAATAATCAGATTGAAAGAGCTGAAATAAAGAGATCAAATTGTAATAGCTTAATTAAAAGATAGATTGATATAGCCTTCACAATTGAAGAAAACTTCTTCTTATTCAAGATTATATTATTGATATACTTAATATATTATTGATATATAGTTTAATTAATAGTATGATAATCTTCTATATAATTAAAATTTAAAGTTTATATATAATATTTTACCTTAAACAAGTCCCAGTATTATTTAAATAAATATTAAAAATTGATAAAAATACAAGTAAATATTATACTATATCTGTTCATTATAAATATCCTTAAATTTTATTATTTTTATACTTTTGTATATAAAAAATGCAAAAAATGTAATATTTTTATTAATATATATTTTTTGGGAGAAATAGAAGTAAATAATATCATTAACTATCATCAGTTTAAATTGATAAATATTGAGAATTTTAGTTTTTTTTTAACTAAAAAACCTATTCATTTATATCAATATACTTCTCTGCTTTATAAACGTATTTTGGAATTGACGGTAGAGTCTTTTTCTGTACGACTTTAACTTTTACAAGATCACAGAGATATAATTTGTAATTTCTAGTTTTGTGTTGGACTTATACATATTTCTTTCCCATTATAAATTAATTATATATATATAATTACTAATTTTATAAACCATAATACAGTTAACTTTTAAATAATATAAAAAATGGATTAAAATAATATAAATAGATTTGAAATTATATAAAAACTTGTTATAAGGCACTAATTATATTTAAGATGATACAAAAATAGACTAATCTTGAATTTTTAATAATAAAGAAAACAAAATTAATCTGCTTTACTTTATATTATCTATTTTTCTTTGATAATATAAAAACTAAGACAATTATGATTTAAAATATATCCTATTATTATTTGAATTGATTAGATTTATAATATTATTAACACATAACTATATTATATATCTAATTTATAAAAATATTAAAAACTATATCATAAATCATGTTAATCATATATGATAATTAGATAATCATCATTAACAATAATTTATATTTAATCAAAAAATATTATAGACCTTATTATAAATATATTTATATTAAGTAAAAATGAAGAAGCATATCAAAATAAGTCGATTAAAAACATTTAAAACATAATATTTATAAACAAATACGTAAGAAAACAATCAGAACAATATGAATACTATAATATTTCAAGATGACATTAAGGCTATTCAAAATTACTTTATATTTATGAAGAATATTTTTGGCAAAAAATATAAAGATAATAGCAATAATAAATAAAAAGATGATAGAATTGATAATTAGCCCTTCTTTACTATACGTTAATATAAAAGTTAAAGAAAATAATTAATAAATGAATAATAAAAACTAAATAAAACTTCTAAAATAAGTACTTATAATGATAAATATATAAATGAAATGAGCAAAAACAAGTTAAACAAGAAATTTTTAAAAGGTAAAAGAAAGCCATTTGGATAAATAATCAAAGGAACAACTAAATCTAGGCATTCTTTTTTAATGTCTAAATTATAAAATTCGATAAAAAATTAATAAGCAATCAACACAATTGAAAAAATGAATAATATATAAAATAATAAATAATTTGTACCTTTCAGGAATATAGAAAAT
>Ga0169931_10015977_pt1 | contig 10006 bp, 7 predicted proteins | sample Kivu_15m_20L_FD_129675 | JGI IMG/M metagenome (GOLD analysis project Ga0169931, IMG submission 129675) | Freshwater microbial communities from Lake Kivu, Western Province, Rwanda to study Microbial Dark Matter (Phase II) - Kivu_15m_20L... | ecosystem: Environmental > Aquatic > Freshwater > Lake ... | reverse complement strand
TTATATTTTTCTTTAATGGCATTATCTGGGTTGGCGGTAATTATAAGGCGAAACCTTCCACCTTGAGTTTTTAGATAATCCATAATTTCTAACATTTGTTTTTGACTTTTTTCATTTAAAATATAATTTTCGGCGTCAAATATTACTTCAAATCTAGTGAATTCAGGCTCAACAATTTTTACTTCTGGAGTTTTATCTTTGGTGAGGTCGTTTAAAAAACTTTCTAATTCATCAACTAATTTTACAAAATTAACTCGACAATTTGATAATTCATCGGCACGAAAAATCGCCTTTGACTCCTTGGAAACATAACAATCATAGAGGTAAGATAAATGAGCCATTTGAATTGGTAATTGGAAAATTAGAGTTTGATTGTTGACTAAATTTTCTAATTTCTTTTGCATTAAAACAAATTCCGACATTCGACTTGGTTCGGCTTGCCAAAATATTGGATTTTCAGGCATATAAGTTTTGCCACCTTCGATATCGAGACCTTTTTTCGCAAAATATTCGGCGGTTTTTAAGTCTTGAACGCCAACTAATCTGCGGGCAAATGAAAGATATTCAAGCGCCAAAAAAGATTCATAGCCTCCAGTTGATTTTAGCATTTGCTCTTTATTGGCTAATAGTTGTAAATAGCTGATTTTAGCACAAGAATTGGCGAATAATAATGTTAAAATTATGATAAAATTTTTCAAAGAAAAATAAATTTATGGATTAAAATATGAAGTTAATTTACTAAAGATAAATTCTAAAAACAACCTAAATCATAATTTAATAAAATTCAACCACTCCGCTGGAAATATCATACATAGCTCCAACTAAAATAATTTTTTCATAAGCAATGAGTTCGTTAATTATTGGACTTTTTTCTTTAATTTGTTTTAAAACATTTTTAACATTAGCCTTAGAGACTGAATCGTAATATTGCGATTTATCGGCAATTTTAGCTTCATCAGCTTCATTTATAACAACACTTATTTTGTCGAGTAAGCCTGTTAAATGCCCCATTTTCAAGTGATTACAAGCACCCTTTATGGCTCCACATTCGGTATGCCCTAGAACTACAACAATTTTGGCACCTGCAATTTTGCAGGCAAATTCCATACTGCCGATAATGTCGTCATTTAAAATATTACCAGCAATTCGACAGGAAAAAATATCGCCCAAACCTTGATCAAATATGAGTTCGGCGGATGTTCTGGAGTCGATGCAACTCAAAATGAAGGCGAATGGATATTGCTCGTCACAAGTTTCATTGACTTGTTGCAATAAGTTTCGGTTAAGTTTTAAATTGGTGACGAAGCGATTATTACCAGCTTCAAGCATTTCCAAAGCGTGTTTTGGCGTAAGTTTATCGCGCATTGTTTTTGTAAGTGTTACCATGATTTTTTAATAGCTTTAAGTTGAAGATTGATATTTCTAGATTTGGCATTTATTTCAAAATCTTTGATTATTTCATAAACATCATAATCAATAAAAACCGATTTTGAGCCATCAATTATTAATTCTGAATTATCTGGAATTGATTTGAGTAGTTGCAAAATTTTTCCTTTATTTAAAAACGAAACTTCTTGCGCCAAAGTTATGGTAAATTTATTGCGATGATGCTTTTCGTTGACTTGCTCAAAGGCATTGCGAAAATTATTAATTAACACAAAAATTATGGCGATAATCATTCCTAAAATTACTCCTTTTAATAAATCAAAAACTAGCATTGCGCCAATGGTAACTAAAAAAGGAATAAATTGTTCATGTCCAAGTTTTTTTACTTGAAGAAAAATCTTGGGATTTGCCAATTTGTATCCAACAAAAAGCAAAATACAAGCGAGGCTGGCAAATGGAATCATGTTTAATATTTTGGGGATAGAAATCGCACAAATTAATAATAAAAAACCATGAAATATTGCCGAATTTTTACTTTTGGCACCAAAAGCCTGATTGGCGCTACTTCTAACAATTACTTGAGTAATTGGCAATCCGCCAATCAAGCCCGAAACTAAATTGCCGATACCTTGAGCCTTAAGTTCTTTGTTGGTTGGGGTGATGCGTTTTTGGGTGTCGAGCTTATCAATTGCTTCAACCGATAATAAAGTTTCGATAGAAGAAACAATCGCCAAAATTAACGCTAACAGATAAATTTTTGGATTATTTATCATTGAAAAATCGGGCAATGTGAAGTTACTTAAAAAATCGTTCACCGATTGAGTAACAGGAATTTGAACAATTTGATGATCGGCTAAATCATAAAAATTACTGATGATAATGCCAATAAAAACTACCACCAAAGGCCCTTGGATAAATTTAAAAAGGCGATGTTTTTGCATTAAATATTTGTCCCAAATTATCAAAATAGTTAAGGAAATTATTGAAATAATTACCGCCAGCGGAGTAATATTGTTGATGGTTTGCTGAAAACTTATTAAAATATTTTGCGTTAAAAATTCTTGAAAATCATTTGGATTTTGATTGTCATAGCCAAGGGCATGTGGAATTTGTTTGATGATAATGATCAAACCAATGCCAAACAACATCCCTTTAATTACCGAAGAAGGGAAGTAATAAGCAATTGAACCTAAGCGAAACACTCCCATTAAAAATTGAATGATTCCGGCAACACAAACAATAAGTAAAAAGCCTTGGTAAGAGCCAATTTCATTGATGTTATTAAAAACAATAACCGCTAAACCAGCAGCCGGACCGCTGACCCCAAGAGCGGATTTGCTTAAAAATCCAACTAAAATGCCACCAATTACACCAGCTATAATGCCTGAAAATAAAGGCGCTCCCGAGGCCAAAGCAATTCCAAGACAAAGCGGAAGAGCTACGAAAAATACCACAATACTGGCTGGTAAATCGGATTTAAAATTTTGTAAAAAATGTTTCATGATAAAAAAATAAGTTGCTAAAAAAATATAAAATTAGCAATTATTTGGTGGCGAGGTTAGAACTTCGTTAATAAATTCAGTAGAAAAATGGGAGTTAAAAGACTTAAAATTAATATGAGCTAAATTTAGGGAGTTAAAATTAAAATAACTTGCCAAAATTTTAGAATTTTCTGACTTTGATTTTAAGGATTCTTCGCTTTCAATTTCTGACTCAGATTCTGAATTGTAAGAGTATTTTTGAATAGAATTATAGGCGATTGCATGGGTGAAAATATTGGCAGTAAATGCCAAAATTAACGTAAAAATAACGATTTTTTGCAAGAAATTTAAAATTTTCATAATTAATATTTTATTTTAAAAAAAACTTTTAGTCAAACTAAAAATTTCTTTAATAAAATAATTTTGCAAAAAAATTAATTGATGCCAAAAAAGTGATAATGGCAATACCTCTTTTAAAATATTGTTCTTTGATTTTCAAATGAATTAAATGTCCAAAGTAAATGGCAATAAGAACTGGAATTATAGTCCAAGAAATTGTTGGGATAAAATTTAATGAGGAAGGGTTGGTAATTAAAATTTGGATAAAACGCAAAATATTGCAAAATACAAAAAATACCGCCATAGTCGCTCGCAATACGGATTTTGAAGAAAATTTATCGTAAAGGGCGTTGACCACAAAAGGTCCGCCAACGCCAAAAGCTCCTTGTATGAAAGTGCCGAGAATTAACAATTTTAGCTGTAAAATTTTTGGGAATCGATATTTGTCAAAAAAACTAAGTTTTAAAGCAAGAAGAAATAAAGTTATCGCCAGTAAAATTGACAAAAATTTACTATTGCCAATAGAAAAAACCAAGGCACCAACAATCGAAAAAATTATAGTTATTGGCATTATTTTTAAAAATAATTTTTTGTCAAAAAACTTGCGACTGCCATAGGCAATGTAAAGTGAGGATAGGGTTCCGATATATAAACCAGCTATAACCATTATTTTTATATCAACAAAAAAACTCAAGAAAAAATATGCAATTAAGCCACCGCCAAAGCCAAAAATACTTTCAAAAAAGAAGCCGATGGCGAAAAATAATGCGATTAAAAAAGCTGTCATAAAATTAAATCAAGAATTGCAATTAAAAATAAAAACTATAAATTTGATAGGATATATTTACAATAAATAATTATTATATTATACTTTAAAAATCAAAGCATTAGTTATAATGATTTTAAATGATCTATTAATTATTTTTTAACTAATTTTTTAAATAAAAATTAACGATTCAATCAAGCTAACTGCAAATTTTAAAATGATCAAATCATTTATAATTAATAAAATAACTCTTGTAACTATCATTTTTGCTTGTTGTTTTATGCTACCAAGGGTTGCGGTTAGTGCAAATTCAAATGTCAAAAAAATAAACAAGGTAAAAAAAAATAGTAAAAACTCTTCCAAAAATTCCATTAAGAAATCGAATTTAAAAGCTAAACAAGTCGAGATATCAAGCAATAATGATGATGATTTAAGCGATGATGAATTTTTAGAAAATATTTTTGAATTTGACGATTTATTTGATGATGATTTAGCCAAAAATCAACAAGAATTATCTAAAAATCAAACCATAAAAACCAATGAGCCAGAAAATATAATTAGCGATTTCGGGGTTTTGCGAGTCGTCATTGAAAACAAAAAAACTGAAAAAAAATATGATACTGACGAAAGTCAAATTTTCTTAAATCCAAAAATTTTTGATGTTAAGGAAAGTGAAAAAATTAAAAGCCTTGAAATACTTGAAAAGCCAATTCCGAAATCAAATTTTTCCATAAATCATCGATTAGTTAATGATTTATCATTTGTCAATAATTATGGAAATCCTCGCAATAATTTTCATGAAACCACTGGAGTTGTAAGGTTTTCAACAAATTTAGAATATAAAAATTTTAAATTATTTTCAATTTTAAGATTTTCCAGAATCGATAATAATCGTGATGTTGAGCGTAGATTTAACGACCCAAGAGGCGGTGGCTCGAGAACTTTTGAAAATTTTGGTATTACTTTGCCCGAGTTAAACCTAAAATATTCTTATGGAAATAATTCATTTGTAGCTGGAAAATTTACTTCAAATTTTGGAACAGCTTGGCGCTGGAATCAGGGAATTTTTATTCATAATATTGCGAGTAATTATGGCTTATTTGATAAGCTTGGACTAGCATTTGTAACCAGATATGGCGATGTTAAAAAAACTGGTTTGTATAATTTTTCTTTAAGCACTTTCACCAATGATAGAAAAAATTTTGACAATGCTTTATTTCATCGAAGAGAAAGCGATAGTAAGTCGCAAGGCTTAGCAGGAGATACTAGAAGCCTTAAATCTTATACTTTAGCGACCGATATAAATTTTGAATTTAGCGAAGATGAAAAACTTTCTTATCATTTGGCTTATGCAAATTTAGCGATCAATAAAGAAATGTCGGCAATTAAAAATGCAAAAATAAAAAATCAGAATGGTTATGTTTTTGGCATAAATTATATATTTCCAATTGTAAAAAAATTAAATGCCGAAACCTTAATTGAATATGCAAGAATTAGCAATATCAATGGCAATACCGATATTAGCAATAAGTTTTTAACTACAAATTTAATTTTTAAATATAACAAAAAATATAGTTTAATGCTTGGAAATTCAAAAAATAAAATTAAAAATAAATTAATTTCAAGGAGCTATAGCAACGCTTCAGAAATTAATTTGGGTTATGAATTTGATAAAAATAAATATTACGATAAAATTACTGCTCAAATCGGCTATCATCAGCTCACAGAAAAATTGCCAAATCAAAATCAAAAAAACCAATCGATGGCAATTTTATTGAGATATTTTAAAAATTTTTAATATGAATAAAACTATATTAGCGGTTCCTAAGGGTAGGATTTTAAACGATTTAAAACTATTTTTTGCAAAGATTAAAATTTTTCCTGATCCAGATTTGTTTAATGAAAATACCCGAAATCTTATTTTTAAAACCAATATTCCAAATCTCGACATTGTTAAAGTTAGAAGTTTTGATGTTGCCAATTTTGTTAAATTTGGCGGTGCTGATTTTGGAATTTGTGGAAAAGATGTGATTGAAGAATTTATTAGCAACGAATTTTTTGCCATGTTAAATCTTAATATCGGAAAGTGCCGTTTAGCAATTGCTGGTGAGGTTGGCGATGTAAATTTTAAACAAAAAGACAAAATAAGAGTTGCAACTAAATATGTTAATATTACTCAAAAATATTTTGAAAATCTTGGAATTCAGGCAGAAATTATAAAATTGAACGGCGCTCTTGAAATTGCTACTAAATTAAACTTATGCGATTACATTGTTGACCTCGTTAGCACTGGTCAGACTTTACTCAACAATAATATGGTTGAAATCGAAAAAATTCTTGATGTTAGTTCTTTTTTAATTGTTAATAGAACCTCATTTAAAACTAAAAATAATGAGGTGAATTTTTTGTTAAAAAATTTTGAATTTTATGATGAAAATTTATAATGAATAATATTTTTATACAAAATACATCACCAAATCATCACACCAAATCTTCAAAATTCATCAATTTTATTTATTATTTTAAAAAAATATTAATGATTTTGATATTATTGGTAATTAATTTTATCTCGATAAATCATCAGGCTAATGCTGTAAATGTGACTGTTTATAATAGCGTTAGAAATGTTACTAATGCTGAATGTATGCAATCAGAATTTGATGAAATTGAATTCGATAATAGTGATAATGAAGAAGATGACATTTCAAAAAAAACAATTCCACCTTGTTATGAATCTGATTATGGATCCAATCAAAAATGTGTAGTAAATGGTTTTGATCCATTTATGAAAGCATGGGATAATATTGATTTAACATGGAATTATGGAAATAAGGCATGTTTAGCCTATATTCTCACAACAGGAATTACCTTGCAAACAATTTTTATGGGTGCAAGATATGTATGTCCACAGCCCGAGTCAACTGTTAAAGGTGGAAAAGATTTGGAAAAAGTTGAAGATACTGGTCAGGCTGCCCAAGTTGCTGGTCAGGCTGGTAATCAAGCGGTTGGAAATGTTGCTACAGTTGGAGCGGCCGGCTCTGCACAGGTTACTAATATTAAAAAACTCAAAAATGTTGGCGAAAAATTTGTAAACGCAAGTCGATATAAGGCTTTGGCGCCAATCCAAGAATTTGCTGACAAAGCTCGAAAACATGTTAGAAAAGTAAGTGGAATGTCTTCACCATGGGCTTCTGCATCAATCGTCATTGATCCAATAATGCTTTTAGAAATAGGAGCCTTTTCTTATAAATGTTACTTGGGACAAATGAATTGTTGTGCGTCAGCTGCAGTTACGGGTTCAGCATATGCTACTTCCATCGCGGTTTTAGCTGGATTATATTATAATGCAAGAACTGCATATCTTGAAACCGAAATATGTGGAGAGGGTTATAGGGTTTGGAAAAAAAATGTAAATTCGACAGAGCCAAGTAAAATGAATGTTTGGACAAAGGAAAAAGGAGATTATGCTAAATGTCTTGAAAATTTTTATGGCGAAAAAAATCATGAATTGAAGTTTTCTGAAATTGAAAATCCTCGTAAAGAACATAAAGCCTTCGATCGTTTGCAAAGTTTTAAAAGTGCAAAATCAGCTGTTATGAATACCGCAGATGATGGCACTAATGATTGTAAAAAAAATTCTGACTACACCCATACTGATAATAATTTAGAAAGTCAATATTATAGGGAATTTTATTTTAAAGGTATTGAATATGAAGATTCTGGGCCAGGAGAATGTAAAAATCCAAAATGGAATTCCAAAACTCAAAAACATATTTTGGGCGTAGTTGGTGGTAACCAAAGATATTATTATAGAGGTTCAGCTGAAGCTCCAAATTATGCTTGCGAAAGATTTTTGTCAATGGGAGTTGGAAATAAGGAAGGTTTAGAGGCTTTTGAATGTTGTAAAAAAAGAAGCATGGGAGCAATATGTTTCGATAGAAGAATCACTGGAAATTACAAATTTTGTTCTATGGATGACGGGGAATGTTCAATAAATCTTGGAAACACTAACCACCCTCAAGCGGCTCCAACTAACTACGATATATCTGAAGCGGAGAGTGATCCGCGATATATTTGTGCAAAAACCTACAATCACTGCCCGTTTGATCATAATTTGGCTGGAGGAACGGATTACTTTCAACAATATCCAAAGCGACCTAGTATTACGACTAATTTTTGTCAATATATGAGACATTGTGTTAAAAGAGTTCCTTATAGTAGAATTGTTCCAAAAGATCCAGATGGGTTTTTTGTATCAGATGTATGTAATAATTTAATTGGAGATTCACAATTTTTAAATGAAGAAACTAATCTAAAATTCTCACCAATTAAATCAAGAAATTTTTCTTCTCCACTAATACAGTGTTTTAAAGAAACATTGGAAAATAATTTTTTACAAATTGCAGGCGAAACAAAATGTGCTTTTGCTGATTTTAAATACGATCCAATTAAAAAGAAATGTGTGAATTACCTAGATTCAGGCCTTGAAAATACAGATTTCTTATTTCAAAAAGGCGATAAAAGAGGAATTACATTATTTCAAAAAATGCAAAATCAATTTCGTAATATTATAAAAATGGTTTTGGTTTTGGCGGTTGTAATGTTTGGCTATCAAATATTTTTTGCAGTTCCAGAATCGCATATCAATAAAAAAACCATATCGGTTTTTTTAATTAAAATTGGTTTGGTTTCCTTTTTTGCTCTTGGCGAGGCTTGGCATGGAGTTTTTATAGATCAGGTTTTGAATATTTCCAGCGACCTATCCGATATAACTTTTTTACCAGCCAATAAGAAAAATGACGGATGTATTTTTCCAAAATATAATTATCAATATATTGAAGAGCTTAAAAAAATGGAATTCAGTAATCGTGCTAACCTTGTAAATCTCCCTCCTGAATATCCACCCGGAAAAAATTATTTAAGAATTTGGGATACTCTAGATTGCAAGTTGGTAAGGGCTATCGGTTATGGTCCCGAGGTTTCCACTGCTAATTTAGCAAAAATGATTTTTGCAGGATTTTTAACTGGTGGAGTTGGAATTGTATTCTTTTTAGCGGGTTTTGCACTTGCCTTTATGTTGCTTTCAATAATTTTTAGGGCAGTTCAAATTACTATAATGTCATTATTGGCTGTAATTTTATTAATCTATATTTCGCCAATAACAATAACTTGTTCCTTATTTGAAAGAACCAAAGGAATTTTCGAAAATTGGTATAAACAATTATTGGGTTTTATTTTACAACCAATGATACTTTTTGCCTATCTTGGTATATTTATTAGCACAATTGATGCGGTAATAATAGCTGATGCAAATTTTAATCCAACCCCAGCAAATACTACAAAATTTAAATTGCCAACAATTAACTGCGATGGTGCTGAAAATACTAGCCCATATTGTATCTTAAATTTTCCAAAATTTAAAAATTATACTGGCTTAGAATTCTTTGATTTAGCTCTTCCTATTTTGACGGGTATGAATGATCAAAAAATTAATGCTATAGTTAAGGCGGCAATAGTTATGTTTGTGATGTATAGTTTTATGGATAAGATAACATTTGTCGCCAAAAAATTAGTTGGAGGTCAAGAGTTAAGTGCCGACAAGGCTCCGGATATAAGTGGAGCCATCAAAAAAATGGCTCGAAGAGTTCAAAAACGAGCTCTTAATACCACCAAAAGAGCTGCAATGCAAGGTGGTGGCTTGGCAATAAAAGGTGGACGCAAAGCTCTGGGTAAAGATAAGGGAGGAGACTTTAAATTCATTGATCACAACAAAAATAAAGGTAATGCTGGCTCTGCAGGTGGAAGTGATGGCAACGCTAAAAGCACAGACTCTGCTGGTGGTTCCGATAAGGGTGATTCTTCAAGCGGTGGAAGTGGTGGCGGAGGCGATAGCGACAAATAGATAATACCATTTTAACTAATAAATGAGCCATTTAGGTATTTATAAATTAAGCTTTATCTTTTTTTAGTCGTGCATGGGCAACGACACGTTTTTGGCTAAAAATCTTCAAAATTTTAATAGTCGTGCCTAAAC
>Ga0169931_10015976_pt1 | contig 10006 bp, 8 predicted proteins | sample Kivu_15m_20L_FD_129675 | JGI IMG/M metagenome (GOLD analysis project Ga0169931, IMG submission 129675) | Freshwater microbial communities from Lake Kivu, Western Province, Rwanda to study Microbial Dark Matter (Phase II) - Kivu_15m_20L... | ecosystem: Environmental > Aquatic > Freshwater > Lake ... | reverse complement strand
TTGCTGCGCACGCGCTTTGTCGCCGTCTTCACGCTGTCGAAGATCTTCATCGACCCTGTGTGGTACTTTTATATCTTCTGGTTTCCCAAGTACCTGTCGACCGTGCACCAGTTTTCCCTGCTGCAGATCGGCAAGACCGCGTGGATTCCCTTTCTGAGCGCCGACATCGGCAACCTCGCGGGAGGCGCGCTGTCGGCCTGGCTGATGCGTCGCATGCCGAGAGAGCGCGCCCGCAAAGTCGGCGTCACGGTCTTCGCCCTGATGATGACCGCGAGCATCCCCGCCGTCTTCGCCCCGTCGCCCGGGTACGCCATCGCACTCGTTTGCGTCGCCACCTTCGGTTACACGGGTTACTCCGCGAATCAGCTGTCATTTCCCGCCGACGTCTTTCCCCGCAACATGGTGGGTTCGGTCTATGGCCTCGCCAGCATGGGCGCAGGCTTCGGTGGCATGCTCTGGAGCTGGCTCTCCGGCCGTCTCATTGACCGGGTGGGCTATGGGCCGGTCTTCGTCGCCTACGGTGTCTTTCCGCTCATTGCGCTTGTCCTCGTGTTGTTTGTGATGGGACCGCTGCGCCCCGATCCCCGCTTCGCCGCAAACACGCCCGGCTAGCGCCGCCCCCGATTGCTCCCTTTGCAATTTCGGTTAGGGTATTACCCATGACTCGCGCCTTGCCATTGGCCTCCTTCGCAATAATCTCGTGTGTTGCGTTTGGCTGCGCCGGGCCCAAGGTCGATGACATGGGCTACCCCGTGCTCGAGGTCGAAAAGGACGATGAAGCCAGGACGCCCTCCGCGCCCGAGGAGAAGCCCACGGTCATCACGAACACGCAGTATCGCTTTGCGTGGACGCTGCCGCCCATGTGGGTGGTCAAAGACCCGGTCGAGTCTCTACCGGCACTGGCGCAGTTCGAGGGCGGCGCCGCACTTGCCGCGCGACACGACAAGCTCGCCAATGCGCTGTTGCTGGTGATCGAAACCGGTGAGAACGCAGAGGCGACCCCGAATAACCTCGCCTCACTCGAAAAAGCCGCCCGAAAGAAGTCTCTCGATCAAAAGATCGCGGTCGATGCGCTCGAGGCGATGACCCTTGATGGCCGTGACGCCGTACGGTTGATCGGCAGACAGGGCGGCCGCGACGCGCCCCGCCTCGTCATGATCTTCGTCCACGCGGGCTCTCGCCGCTTCGAGCTGCAGTGTCAGCGCGCGGCCGAAGCCGACTTTGCCTGCAACACGGCCTTCGATGGGCTGAAGTTATCCTCGAACTGAAGGCATGGTGGTCAGACCCTTCAGCAGATAGCGCAGGAACTGATCGCCACACTCGCGATAGTTCCGGTGCTCGGGCCGCCGAAAGAACGCGCCCAGCTCCGACTTGGTCACCTTCAAACCGGACTTCTCGATGAGCGACAGGATGTCGCTGTCCTTGAGCTCGAAGGCGATCCGCAGCCGCTTGAGCACCATGTTGTTGCTCACCGGGACCTCGACGGGCTGAGGCGGACGGGTGTCGTCCTTGCCTCGCTTGTAGACCACAAGGCCGTTTAGAAAACGGGCCATCAGCTCGTGACCACAGACCCGGTAGCCCTCCTCATCGTCCTTCTTCAGATAGGCAACGAGATCAGCCGCGCTGACCTCGGCCTCGCCCAGGCGGAAAATCTCGCCGAGCGTTGTGTCATGAACGTTCAACACATATCTGACGCTCCGAAGGACATCGTTGTTGGTCATCCCCCGTGGTTTAGCACCTCCCCGACCCGGGGTTTTGGACCCAAGCCAGTCGCGATATGGTAGACCCAATCCCATGCCCACGGAAAATCCGGTCGCAACGGCGACCCCCGGACGGACCGAAGACCTCCAGATCAAAGATGCGCGGATCATCTTCGACACGCTCTGGGCCGAGCTGAATGCCCGTGGACGCGGGGCGTTGCGTTTCCCGAAAGAGCTCATCCTGCTCGGCGGTGCCCCGGGCGCCGGCAAGGGCACGAACACGGACTTCATCTCCAAGGCGCGTGGCCTGACCCAGGCCCCCATCGTGATGAGCGAGCTGCTCGACACGCCCGAGATGAAGGCACTCAAGGACGCCGGTTATATGATCGGCGACCGCGAGGTCCTGACAGCGCTCCTGCGCGAGCTGCACAAGCCAGAATACCGCGACGGTGCCATCCTCGACGGCTTCCCGCGAACCAAGGTGCAGGTCGAGTTTCTGAAGATGCTGCACGAGGAGATGATGCAGCTCTGGCGTGAGTTTCATGGCACGGCGCTCGCGACCCATTTCCGCAAGCCGACCATCCACATCGTCGTGTTGTTCATCGACGAGCACGAGAGCATCGCGCGTCAGCTGAAACGTGGCCGCCTCACAAAGGCGCACAATGAAAACGTGCGCCTCACTGGCCGTGGTGAGCTGATGGAGGAGCGCGCCACCGACTTCAACGAGACGCTTGCTGCGCGCCGTTACCGCGTATTCAAGGACAAGACCTGGGATGCGCTGGTCTCGCTCAAGGACCACTTTCACTACCACCTCATCAACGCGCAGGGTGCGATTGAAGAGGTCGAGGAGAACATCGCGAAGGAGTTCCGCTACCAGAGTTCGCTTGAGCTCGATCCCTTCACCTTCACCTCGCTGCGCGCCATCCCGGTTGCAAGCGAGATCGTGATTCATGCGAGGCAAGAGCTCGTCAAGCGCCTCGACGCCTATGCGCTCAAGCAGGAAGCGTTGTTCGCCAGGGTGGTCACGCTGATCGAAACCACGATCATGCCGGTCGTCATCCGACACGCCATCTCCGGATACGCCAACATCAACCTCGAAGAGGTCGTACTGCATGAGACCGACGCGGTCGCGATGCTCATCGACGTGTTCTCCGAGCGCGGCTTTCGCGCCGTCGTCGATGTGCATCACATCGAGATCCCAGAGTCCGTCGATCTCAAGACGGGCAAGATTCAGTGTCGCACCAAGCGGGTCTTCCGCATCGGCATCCGATTCAAGGGTTCGGAGATACGTCGCGGCTAGTCGGCGCTTGCGCCAAAGTCTGATGGCGCCCGCGAGACCACGATGATGGGCGCGTTCATCGCTCCCACGGGCACAAAGCCCGCAGCCTGAAGCACTGAAGCGAGCGGCCCCAGATCTTCGCGCATCAAGGCGACGGTGGTGATGCGAGGATCAACCTTCCCGGTTCGCGCGACCGCGTCTTTCAACGCGTTATCGGTCGTGATGAACGACCGATCGGCGACGGGCGCCGCAAAGCTCCAGGGCGCGACCAGTCCGTGTGCCCGGGGAACCCTGGCCAGCAGCGTATGCACGGCATCGTAGCCAACGCTATGTCGGTTCCAGTCGAAGCGAATGCCACCTGCACGATCGCCAAGATCGAAGTTGAAGCGCGCGAATCGCATCCCGCCCGGAGCCGCGCTGCCATAGCGGAAGTTGGCGAGCGCAAGCACGGTGGCGACGGCCATCACCACGCGGCGACGGCTCGCCGACATATCTCGCATGCGATCGAGTCCGGCGACGACCGCCAGCACCAGCCCCGGCACGGCGAACATCGCGTAATGAAAACGCAGTTGCATATCCGGCAACCATCGCGTGATCGATAGCAAGGCAAGACCAGGCAAGGCGAGCAGAATCCAGCGGGCACCGAGCCAGATCAAACCGCCCGCCGTCAACGCAAACACGATGGCGAGATCGATCTTCGCCCGAATCAGCTCGCTGCCAACCGCCCCGCCTTGCTCTGCAAGGTGCATCGATGCCGACCTTGTGTTGCCACCGAGGCCCTTCATGACGACGAGATAATAAATCGCAAAATACGCGACGAATCCGGCAGCAGTCGCGATCCGCCCTCGAAGCGTCCAGGTGTTGCTCGTGCTCGCAGTCGGCGCCGCAATCAAGGCCATCGCCGCGACGAAGCCAAACTCTTCGCGACACAGGGTCCCGAGGACGAGGTACACAATCGCGCGCCGGTCAAACCCCGCGTTTCTGCTCCGCAAGAGCGCCGCAGTACAAAAACCGACACCCAGCAGATCGGGACGCGCGTCGAACAAGAAGCCATTGAGCACCAGCGGGGACGCGACAATCACCCCCGCCCCCCAGAGCGCCTTCGCCGTTCCGTGTGACGGTTCAAGCGCGCGCACGATCATCAGAAACACCCAGCCGAGACAAAACACCTGGGCCAGTATCAGCACGGCAGCCGCTGGCATGAGCCAGGCCAACGGCGCCAGCGCCAGCAGGCCGAAATGGGCGTGCATCGAAAACGTGTTCATGTCGACGACGGAATTCCAGACCTGCCCGTTGGCGACGCCCCAGAGCCCCCGCGCGTACAGCAGCGTGTCGAAGGTCTGGTTTCGACCCTCGAAGGTGGTGCGCCAGAGCAAGGCCGCGCACACCGTCGCCACGATCACGGCGCCAAGGAGCGCTGGCCCCCGCCGTGGGTGCGAAATCAGGTCTGGGGTCGAGGTCACCAGGGCGCCATCGTAACATCCCTGCGCGCGAACCCGCACCGCAGGCCGCCGACACGGGGCGAGAAGGAACCGGACGCGCATACAGTCAGATTCACGTCCTGCCGATATTGACCCTGTGAACCGCGCCCTCCTCGCTGCCCTCTTCGCCACCTCCGCGCTCGCCGCGGGCTGTGTCGATCTCGGCTTGCCTTTGGAGCGGGCAGGAGGCGATGCCGGGCCTGATTCACAGTCCTTCGTGGACGCCGGGCTCCCGAACAGACCCGAGGTCCCATCCCTCGCCTTCAGCTTCGATACCGATGACCAGGGCTGGCGGCTCGTCCTCGACAGCGAGGGCAAGGGGTACCCCGAGCCCGAATGGACGCAGCAACGGACGCTTTCCCCGGGCGGCGCCCTCAGGGTCCCCTTGAAACTGACCAGCAGGGGCGAGCAGATCTTTGTCGGCATCCTGGGTGAGACCGAGGAGATTGGCCTACGTGACACGGTTTCCCGTATCACCTTCAACCTCTGGTTGCCGCCCAACCACAAGATCTCCTGGTCGCAGGCCTTTGTCTTCGGCTTCAATGCGCCCGACAGGTGGCAATCCATCAACTCGTTTCAGTTTCCCCTTCGCGCAGGGGACTGGACGACCTTCGTCCTCGAATTCGAGAACGGTTATCAGGTCGCACCCGGCCTCACAACCATTGGGCTCGAACTCAAGGCCAGCGCACCGATGGATGCGGACGTCTTCATCGACGATGTCGTCGTCGAATTCGTGACACGGTAGTCAGTTGATTCGGCGCAAGGTCAGCAACACGCGCAGGGTCAACCACAGGGCCGACGCCTTGTCGCGATCACCCGCTGCAGGCTTGCCACCCTTGTCAGGCGCGCCGGGATACCAGAATCCGTCCTCGGACTGGCGGCCGCGTACATAGGCCTCGGCGGTGCGCACGCCCGAGTTTTCCTTGCCCAGACCAATCGCGGTCACCGAGTCGAGCGCCCCGAGCACATCCACCCAGAAGCGAGGCTCGGCGATCTCTTCCCAGTGGGAGGCGTGCTTGCGATCTTCGTAACGATCGGGCTGCAGAAAGCGTGTTGCGATGAGCTCTGCCGCACGGCGAGGCTCGCGCGAGATGCGCCGCGATTTGGAAGCCGCGAAGGCGCGCAACACCATTCCCGTGATGAGATGGCTCGACGGCCGCGCTGCGGACTCGGTGCGCACGCCACGCCAGGCCCATCCGCCGTCGTGCTGTCGATGCGCGAGCAGGAATTCGAATCCCTTTTGCACCCGGGGATCTTCATCGAAGCCCGCACGACACAGCGCCGAGAGCGCCCAGCCCTGAAAGTGCAACGCGACCATCTTACCCTTGGCGGCAGGCGTTTCGCCGAGAACGAGATCTGCGATGCCACCGTCGTCGCCCATGCTCTTGAGCACGAACTCGCTGGCCTTGTGCAACACGGTTGGCTTCTTGGAGCCCGCGGGCGGAATCGACAGCCCGATATCGCAGAGGCGATCGATGAATCGAACGGTCGCGAGAACCGCAGCGAACTTCGCGCTGCCCATCTCCTTGTCGACCGCATCCGGTGCCATGGCGCCCGTCTTGCCGAGCTGCGACGTGAGCGCAACGACCTCGGGATCTTTCCACAAATCTTCCAGAGCCGGCGCCTCGCTGTCGTCGATGAGATCGCGGCGAACACGCGCGACGATCGCGGGCGTTCCTTCACGGAGCAGATTCGGGATTGGGTCGCGAGCCAGACGTGCGCGCCAGCCAGACATGGCTCGGGGAGGCGGCGTTGGTGCCGGCGCCGGAGGGGTTGAGGAAAAGCGCGCCCGGTTCATTGGGACCAAGGAGGTTATCCGATCCTGGGGATAAATGTGAGGGTCCTTCCGAAAATTGCAGGAAAGATCGGAAGTAACCCGCATCCGGCTGTGCCTTCCTGCTGACATCGCGCACCAACGGGGGTATGAACAGCGGCTCCATGGCTCAGCTCGACAAGCGAGAGACCTTCCTCAACCTGCTGGGTGAAGGCTGGGTTTCCATCTGTCTGGATGCCCGGGCCAACGGGGTCGAGCTGCCAGATCACCTGCGCGCAGAGCCCCGCCTGATCCTGCAATACGGGCTCAACATGCCGGTCCCGATCGTCGATCTCGAGATCACGGGCGAAGGCATCCGGGCGACACTCTCGTTCAACCGCACGCCCCACAATACCTTCGTTCCCTGGCAGGCGGTCTATGTCATCATGCCGACCGACTCGGGTAAACCCGCGATTTTATTTGCAGAAGACGTTCCGCCGGAGCTGCGGGCAACCCTGACGGCCGAGGCAGCCGACGACAACCCGCAGGAAAAGCCCCGTCCGCGCCGCCGCAAGGCTGGCGGCAAGGCCAAGGAAGAAGAGCCCGAGTCTGCTCAGGCGGCCCCCGAGGCCCCTGCCGGACGCAAGCGTCACCTCAGCCTGGTCCCGGAGAGTCCCGGAGCCGAGGTCGCACCACCGGCCGAGAAGGCGCCCGATGAGCCCACGCCACCACCTCGGACGCACACGAAACCACGGCTGACCGTGGTGAAGTAGTTCATTCCTTTTCGACGCAGTCGACCAGGAAGCGGCACAGTTCGTCGTGCCGGCGCCGGGTGTCCTCGTAGCCGATCTGGGCGAGCTCCATGGCGAAGTTGCCGTCGAACATGATGTACGAGAGCAAATCGGCCTCGTCTCCGGCGTCGGTCGCGAGCCGGCGCAACATGCGAATGCCGGCACCACCACCCGAGCCCTTGAACCGGCCCGAGCGTACAAATTCAGCGGCCAGCTTGCCCAGATCGACGGACGGCGCGAGCACCTTCTCCTCGACGATCTTGTACGGCGAGCAGCGGCCACCGGTGGTGAGCTGCCGCACCCGCGCCTTCAGTTTCTCATCGCCGAGCTCCTCGATGGCGCGCATCAGGTCATTGAGCCGTCGCATGCGATGCAGGTCGTAGTCGAGGTGATCGAGCAAAAAGGCGTTCAGGATCTTGCCGATCAAGAACGCTGCACCCGGTGAGCTCGTGGGGCTCACGAGATCCACCGGTGCCGAGCGCTCCTTCTCGTTCATGAGCGCCACCACCAGCACCTTGTCGGCACCGAGCCGCAGCGCGGGCGAAAGCGGCGTATTCTGGCGCAACCCACCGTCACAGTAGAAACGTTCATTCACCTCAACCGCAGGAAACAGGAGCGGAATCGCCGCCGAGGCCAGACACTGTCGCGGCCCGATTCGGACGGGCAACGCGCGAACGTGGGGATCGGCGCTCCAGGGCGGCACCGGTTTTTCACTGTCGACGAAAACGACTGTTTTTCCCGAGGCGATGTCGGTCGCCGATATGGCGAGGGACTCCATGTGACCCGCCTCGAGGTTTCGACGGATGCCGGTCCAGGGCATCATTCGTCGCACAAGTTTCTCGAGGTTCTTCGTCTGTATCACACCCGGCAGCCGTCGCTCGCCGGACTCCATCTCCTGCACCTGAGCACGACCAAGCAAAAGGCGCGGCAGGCGAATGAAATCTTTGATGCCAAACGAGACGATCTCCTCGAGGACAAGCTCTTCCCAGCGCTGCACCGCCAGCTTGCCCTGCTGCCCCGGGATATCCGCGAGGGACGCCAGGAAACAGGCATGGAGCGCGCCCACGGAGGTGCCGCAAATGATGTCGATGCCGATGTGTCCACCCAGATCACCGGCGAGATCTTCACGCAGGTATTTGATGACACCGGCCTCGTAGGCGCCACGTGCACCGCCACCCGAAAACACGATCGCCAGCTTGGGTCGGTCGGAGCGACGTTTGGGCTGGGTGGGACGACTCATGACGCCCTTTTCAAGATTGTACGCAAACGTGGGACGACACTGAGCATGAAAAACCGGTGGGACTACGAAACGAAAATTCTTTGTATCAGATCTTCGTCAGCCGCATCCAATTCCTGTAGGATTGAATCATGGCCGGACAAAGTGAACTCTTGTCGTCCTTGACGTTGTCCCCCGGTGGGGGGTTCTTGCTGGAGGCCACGGGATCGGCGCGGATATTGACGCCCGAACTCCTGACCGAAGAGCAGCTAATGATGCGAACCACGGCGGAGGACTTTGTCACCCGCGAGGTGGAGTCCCGCATCCCCGAGATCGAGGAGAAAAAGCCCGGCGTCATGCGTGGCATCCTCGAAAAAGCGGCCGAGGTGGGCCTGCTCGGACACGATGTTCCTGAAGCCTACGGCGGCCTCGGCGGCGACAAGACCAGCGGCAGCCTCATCTTCGAGGCCGCGAGCAGGCTGGGCTCGTTTGCGGTCAGCTTCGGCGCGCATATCGGCATCGGCAGCATGCCGATCGTCCTCTTCGGCAACGAGGCGCAGCGCAAGAAATACCTTCCGCTGCTCGCCTCGGGCGAAAAGATGGCCGCTTACGCCTTGACCGAGCCAGGCTCGGGCTCGGACGCGCTCGCCGCCTCAACCAAGGCCGTGCTGTCCGCCGACGGCAAACACTATGTTTTGAACGGCACCAAGCAGTACATCACGAACGCGGGCTTCGCGGACGTCTTCACCGTCTTCGCGCAGGTCATCGGCAGCGACGGCAAGCCGCAATTCACGGGCTTCATTGTTGAACGCAACACACCCGGCCTGAATGTCGGCCCAGAGGAACACAAGCTCGGCATCCGAGGCAGCTCAACCTGCCCGCTCATCCTTGAAGACTGCGTGGTCCCTGTTGAGAACGTGCTCGGAGAGGTGGGGCGCGGCCACAAGATCGCCTTCAACATCCTCAACCTCGGTCGCTTCAAGCTCGGCGTCGGCTCACTCGGCGGCGCGAAGTACTGCATAGAGCTTGGCGTGAAATACGCCAACGAACGCAAGCAATTCGGCAAGCCAATTGCGGAGTTCGATCTCATCCGCAAGAAGATCGGCAGCATGGCCGAGCTGACCTACGTCACGGAATCGATGGCCTTGCGCACGGCCGGATTGCTTGACGCCCGTTGCGCCAAGATTGATCCGACAGCCGCGAACGCGCAGTCGCTCGAGCTCGACGCCATCGAGGAACACTCGATCGAGGCTTCGATCATCAAGGTGTTCGGCTCCGAGATGTTGCACTTCTGTGCCGATGAGACGCTGCAGATCTTCGGCGGTGCTGGCTACATCACCGACTATCCGATCGAGCGGATCAGCCGCGACGCGCGAATCAACCGTATCTTCGAGGGCACCAACGAGATCAACCGACTGCTCGTGCCGGGCACGCTGCTCAAGCGCACGATGCAAGGCAAGCTCGGCCTGATGGGGCTCATCGGCAAGATTCAAAAAGAGCTCGCCGATCCGTCGAAGATCGATCGAACCATTCCGGCGGGACCTCTTGGCAGGGAACGTCACAAATGTGATTTCGCCAAACGCGCAGTCGCCTACGGGGCCTCGCTCGGTGTGCAGAAGTACATGCAGAAGATCTCCGACAAGCAGGAGCTGCTCGGCGTGCTGGCAGATTGCCTCATCGACATCTACGCGATGGACTCAACCATCACCCGCACGCTGCAGCTCATCGCGAGTCAGGGCGAGGAAAAGTCCGCGATCCCGATCGCCATCACGCAGCTTTACGTGTC
>Ga0169931_10015975_pt1 | contig 10007 bp, 7 predicted proteins | sample Kivu_15m_20L_FD_129675 | JGI IMG/M metagenome (GOLD analysis project Ga0169931, IMG submission 129675) | Freshwater microbial communities from Lake Kivu, Western Province, Rwanda to study Microbial Dark Matter (Phase II) - Kivu_15m_20L... | ecosystem: Environmental > Aquatic > Freshwater > Lake ... | reverse complement strand
GTGGTGATGAGCACATCTTGATTCGCGACGACTTCTCGCATCGCCTCACGCTGCTTCTGATAAAACTCTTCATCCATTGCCCGGGCATAACCGCCTGCCGCCTCTGCGCCCGCGCCTGCCGGGGCCGCGCTCGACTCGACGAACTTCGCTCCCAGACTCTGCACTTGTTCCTTCACGGCCGCGCGCACGTCGGTCGCTGAAACAACCGCGCCCAACCGCTTGGCCGTGGCGATTGCCTGCAAACCGGCGACCCCCGCGCCGAACACGAACACCCGCGCCGGCGTGATCGTGCCCGCCGCGGTGGTCATCATCGGAAAGATTTTGGGAAGCGTGGTGGCCGCCAGCAGCACGGCTCGATAGCCCGCAATCGAGGCCTGCGAGCTGAGCACGTCCATTGCCTGGGCCCGGCTGATTCGCGGCACCAGCTCCAGCGCGAACAGTGTCACGCCTCGCTCGGCCAGTTCTTTCACCGCGGCCGGCTGACTAAGCGGGTCACACATCCCGATCACGACCTGTCCCGAGCGCAGGTTCGCCAGGTCCGCTCGCCCTGCCACGGGATTCGCCCCCAGAGTGCGAACCTGCAGCAGGCAGTCGGCCTGCAAAGCTGCCGCTCGCGAAACTACCTGGGCTCCTTTCTCCGCGTATTGAGCATCGGTGAACCCGGCCCCCTCGCCGGCCCCGGCTTCCATCCGCACGGTCCAGCCTGCCTTCACCAAGGGCGGCACGGAGGCAGGAATCAAGGCGACGCGGCGTTCACCGGGAAAAGTCTCGCGAAGGGCGGCTACGATCATTGGTTGGCTGGCGTCTGAAGGGCAGGGAGAGGGCCTCTCGGAAACCGCAGATTGTGGCAGAATTCGTAACTTGCGGAAAGCACGGGCCCAGGCCCCTCGATCCGTCACAGCCACAATTCCTGCCAGCATCCGTAAACTTATGCCTCTCCCCGCCTTGAACGTTTCGCACCAGGCCGCTAAATTGGTGGTTTCCCCCAGGGACGCTGGAGGCCGCGTGGAAGGTACCGGCTTCGCGACCCAGGTTGGAATTCACGCGTGCGAACCCCTCGCGGTTTCGCTGCCACCCGAATAATGACCCTGACAAACGACGAGTGAAAGCATGCAGACGGCAACTGTCAGAAGCTACATGGCCAAGGCCGGCGAACTCGAAAAGCAGTGGTTCGTCGTCGACGCCACCGACAAGGTCGTCGGCCGACTGGCCAGCGACATCGCCATGATTCTGATGGGCAAACACAAGCCCACCTACACCCCGCACGTCGACACGGGCGACTTCGTCATCGTGGTCAACGTCGAAAAGATCCAGCTCACCGGCAAGAAGTGGGACCAGAAAGTCTACACCTGGACCACCGGCTATCCCGGCCTCAAGAGCGAAACTGCTCGCACCCGGTTCGAACGCGACCCAGGCTCGATCCTCACCGAAGCCGTCCGCCGGATGCTGCCGAAGAACAAGCTCGCCCGCCACATGCTCGACAAACTAAAGGTCTATGCTGGCGACCAGCACCCGCACCAGGCCCAGAACCCGCAGTCCAAAGAGCTGGCCGTAAAGTAAATCACCCGCGTATCGCATCGCGGAAATCGAACAACCCCACCTCACCGCCGGATTGAGAAAGCAAAAAGCGATGGCAGAAGCCAAAGTGAACAAATCGAATGACACCCTCGGCACCGGACGCCGCAAGACTTCGGTGGCTCGCGTCCGCATTCGCCCCGGTAAGGGCAACATCACGATCAACGATCGTCCCTTCGAAGTGTACTTCGTCAACGATCAGGATCGCCGCAACGTGCTCGCCCCCCTCGACAAGAGCGGCAAGCGCGACAGCGTCGACGTCACGATCCGCGTTCACGGCGGCGGCTCGACCGGCCAGTCGGGCGCCGTGATGCTCGGCCTGGCCCGTGCCTTGGTGAAGTTCGATACCGAAACGTTCGATCCGCTTCGTCACAGCCACCTGCTCACGCGCGACAGCCGCATGAAGGAACGCAAGCACTACGGTCTGCGTGGTGCCCGTCGCGGTACGCAGTTCTCGAAGCGTTAATTCGAACTGCCTGGAATTCAAGAAGCCGCGTGCCACGCCCCGTGTGGCACGCGGCTTTTTCGTTTTTGGTTGCCCGCGCGAAGCTTCATCGCGGCCGCGGCTGTTCTGCTTTCGGCCTAGCACTTCCCGCCAAACGCCAGGCTCGCCGCTCCCACCAGCCCCGCGTCGTTCCCCAATTCAGCTTTCACAATCCTCACGCCGCCTGCAGGCACCATCGTCGCCCGCGCCGTGCGCGCTTCCATCGCCGGCAGCCATAGCTCGAACTGCGCATCGCCCAACCCGCCCCCGAGCACAATCACCTCGGGCATAAACGTGTGCAGTATCGTCCAGGTAGCCATCTCGAGCGCCCGCTGCACGCGCTCGATGATCGCTGCCGCATTGGAATCGCCATCTCCAAACGCCGCCAGCACCGCGCGGCTGTCTGCGAAACCAAATGGCTTTCCTGCCTCGGCGACTGCTGTCCCCGAGGCGATCGCTTCCAAACAGCCGCGCGTGCCGCAGTAGCAAGCATCGCAAACCGCATCGACCGCGAACTGCGCGATCGGCATGTGCCCTAACTCAGGATGCTCGCCCCGCGTCCCCCGATAGACCTGCCCGTCGATAACAACGCCGCCGCCAACTCCGGTGCCGAGCGTCAGCATCACGACTCGCGAGGCGCCCCGCGCCGCGCCGGCAAACCACTCCCCCAGCGCCGCGGAGTCCGCGTCGTTCTCCAGGTAGGCCGGCTTGCCAAGCGCCGTCCGCAGCGGAGCCACGATGTCGCAATTGCTCCACGTCGGCAGCGTGTAAGGGTTGTCGATGATGCCCCGCTCGGCGCTCACCGGCCCCGCACAACCGACTCCCACTCCGCACAGCTCACCGCGGTTCCAGCCGGCCTGAGCCAACACCTCGTCTCCTGCAGTCAGCATCCGCTCGACGGCCCGGCCAAAGCCCTGTTCAGCCTCGGTCGCCAGCGACGTCTGGGCGTGGATTCGCCCCACGCCGTCGACCGCCGCCACGGCGATTTTTGTCCCGCCGATGTCAATTCCCAGGGCTCGCCGCTCGCTCATGAATGCTCCAGAGTTTTTCGTGGGATGCTCGAAATGACCTCCAAGTTGCTAATATCGAGAGAAGCCGCCTGGACCGCAACCAACCCTTGGCCCAGAGATTGCCAGCCCCGGGCCAAGATTCGCCCGCTCCCGGCGAATACGCCTTTGAAACCCCGCTCTTCGATTGCAAACCACCCACAGGGAATTCGTGCCATGAACCACCGCACATCCGCTTCCCGAAACACCATGCTTGCCGCGCTATTCCTGGGGGTTCTCACCGTGGTGGCAGCCGGCTGCGACATCCCCCTGTACCGGGCCACCGAGACGCTCACCGACGTGTTTGCGACCAACTCCAAGCCAAAAGTGATCGTCGAGACTTTCAACGGCTCGATTGACGTCTCAAACGGCAGCGATAACGAAGTCGTGGTTGAAGTGACCAAGCGGGCCAGCGGCTTCGATCAAAGCGCAGCAGATCGCAACCTCGAAAACCTCGAAGTCACCATGCTCGCCGAGAACGAGGGTGAGGTCATTATCCGCATTAAGCGCGTGGGCAGCACCGTGGGCGATTGCGGGGCCTCGGTCATCGTGGCCGTGCCGCCCGATGCCAGCGTCGAACTCAAGTCCAGCAACGGCTACATCGTCAGCGAGGGACTTCGTGGCAGCCTCAAGGCGGACACCTCCAACGCCAAGGTCGACGTTGTCGATGCCGCCGGCGACATCGAGGTCGAAACCAGCAACGGCCCGATCCTGATCGAAGCCAAGGATGCCCACGTCCACGCGGACACATCAAATTCAGGCGTCCGCTTCCGCGGCACCCTGGCCTCGGGCGACCATCAACTCTCCACGTCAAACGGCCCGATCGAAGTCCGCCTGCCAGCCGACAGCGAGTTCCGCTTCGTCGCCCAAACCTCGAACGGCGGCGTGGACGTCGAGTTCGACTACGAGGGGGAAGAGTCGCGCCGTCGCCGCAAGCGTTCCGGCACCGTGGGCGACGATCCCCAGTTTTCGCTGCAACTCGAAACCAGCAACAGCTCGATTAACCTCCGCAAGGACCATTGACCCGGCGGCTCGCGTCAATTTGCTTGCTACCGCCATGCCGCAGCAGTAGGCTGGCGATTCAGACGGCACGAGCGACTTCGCGCCCATGCTCTCTACGGAACGATCACCGTGGGCCTCTACAGCAACTTCATCTTTCCGCATCTGCTCGAGTTCCTGCTCGGCAACAAGCAGGCGATGGAGCATCGTCGCCGCACATTGGCCGACGCACCCGGCGAAGTACTCGAGATCGGCTTTGGCACCGGGCTGAATCTTGAGTGTTATCCCACGGCAGTCGACCGACTCACGATCATCGACCCCGCCAAACTCCTGCCGCGACGCGTCGCCAAGCGAATTTCCGCGGTTCATATGCCCGTCGAAGAAGCCTTCCTCGACGCCGAGCATCTGCCGTTTGAAATCGCGCGCTTCGATACGGTTGTCTCCACCTGGACGCTGTGCACCATTCCTGATGCGATCGCCGCACTGCAGGAAGTCCGCCGTGTGCTCAAGCCAGATGGCAAGCTGCTGTTCCTCGAACACGGCCGCAGCGGCGACGCTTCGATCGCTCGCAAGCAGGATCGCTGGAACGGCTTTCAACGCGTCGTCGGGCTCGGCTGCAACTTGAACCGGCCGATCGACGAGCTAATCACCCGGGCGGGCCTCAAGATCCGCTCGCTCGACCGCTTCCAGATGCCGGGCACTCCCAAGCTCGGCGCCGAACACTACCTCGGCGTGGCCAGTATCTGATTCTGAACGTCACTCCTCGCCCGGACGATATTTTGTCACGAGCGACTCGCTGATCTCGGCATCCGTGAACGCAGCTCGCTTGAACTTGCCCGCGGCGAACAGCGCCGCCTGGTCGTTGTAGTAGGGCGAACTGGGGATCTCGCTCTGACTGTACGCGAGCACCGTGTAACCGCGCGGCGGCTCGCTGAACTCGACCATGAACACGTAGCTGTCTCCGCCGCGCGAAGATTCCTTGCCGTCGGCATCCTCGTGAAAATCCAGCACGCGGAAGCAGCCCATCAGCCCTGATCCGCCAGATAGCGGCAAATCGACCGGGCCCTTGCGAAAGCGGTGCGTGTCGCCCCAGGCCACGTCGATCGTGCCAAACCGCCGCTTCAGATTGTCCATCGCCTCGCGAAAAGTCGTCCGTGCAAGGTCCGGGTCAGCCAGCCCGCGCGGCGTTTCTGTCGGCTCGTCCGTGTTCCAAGCCACCGCGAACTGCCCTTTGGCCTTCTCATAGCGCTTCCACCACTCGGTGAACAGCGTCGCCCCCCGGCTGTCGGCCGCGACCTTATTGTCCCAGGCCTTCAGCAGCGAGGCTGCCGCGGCGAACTCTTCGCTCTCCGACGAATCGCCTAGCGCCGCCAGCAAGTCGTCCTTCACGCGATCCGCCACCAGAATCCTGGGGCTGTGCTTCCGCTCGCGAATCTCCTCCAGCGAGAGCTTGTCGTCGCCGCCGATCAGCTCCAGACTGTGCTGCGTGCGCAGGCTGGCCGTGTTCTCGCGCAGATAGTGCGGAAACTTCCCTGGATCCAGGAGCGACTTCAGGTTCGTGTAGTACGGCGGCGAGTTGCAGTTCTGCACGTAACCACCCGGCGGATTCACCAACTGCGGCAACTCTTCAGTCCGCAGGAAATCCGTCCAGATGTCGTCCGTGCACTTGGCGGGTATCGCCTTCGTCGTCTGCCGCTCGTGCGGCAGTTTCGGCACCGTGCCGTTGTACAAGTAATAGATATTCCCCGCGCGATCGGCATAGCAGATGTTGAACATGGGGATCTGGTTCATCGCCACGACCTTGCGAAACTCGTCGAAACTCTTCGTCTGCGTCATCTTCAGCCACTGCTCGTACGCCCGGTAGTTTTCCCAGCAGGCGCTCCGCAGCACGAACGCCTTCCCGTCGGTCTTGTGGATCACGGGACCCAGCGGAGTGTGCCAAAACGTGAACTTCTGGGCCTCTCGCGAGTTTCCGTCGCGCACGGCAATCTCGACCTCGTCGCGCTCCAGCGGCACCGACCCGCCATCGAACAGATAGTGGTCCGGCCGATCGGAATCCAGTTCCAGCTCATAGATCTCCTCCATGTCCGGATAGTTCACCGTGTGCGACCAGCCAAGATGCTCGTTCCAGCCCGACGTAAGCACGGGCCGGCCAATGAACGTCGAGCCATAGAAGTTCATCTTGCCCGGGACGATCAGGTGGGCTTCATAGTACGTGGAGACTGGCGCCCACGGCTGATGCGGATTCCCCATCAGCAGCGCGCGGCCCGACTGGCTCCGGCTCGGCGCGAAGGCCCACATGTTCGAGCCGACTTCCGCTTCGCTCCACGGAGACGCGGCCGCCGCCGTCTCAACACCTTGCTCCTTCAGGAAGCCCTCGATGATCTTGCCACGGTTGAACGCAAACCGCATCACGCCCGCCTGTCCATAGGCTACGACGTCGTGCCCCGTCACTTTCGGAGCCCAGGCCGGTGCGTTCTGTGGATGCCGTGCAACATACTCGTTAAGCCCTGCCGCGAAGCCTTCGCACATCGTGCGATAATCCGGGTCGAGCTTGTGATACGTATCGACCGCGCGCTTATAGATGCGGAACTGCCTGCTGAAGCGATCCGCCGCCAGGTTCTTGCCGTCCCCCGGCTCACTCTCATCGGCGCCGAACGTAATCGCCAGTTCGCCGCGCGCCCCAACGATCCCCCGCAGGATGTTCGGCAAATGATCTTCCGCCTGGCAGTATCCAAACCCGAACGCCACGGCTTCCAGCGTCTCGCCTTGGATGTGCGGCACGCCGTATTCCGTCCGCCGAATCTCGACCTGCCCGGCCAGATCCTTGGCGTCCGTCGCCAGCGAGGTTGTCGCGCTCGGCAAGATTGCCGCCAGCGCCGTCGCGATGAGCAAAACGTTCCGGGAAGCGTACTGCGTGACTCGCGTGATCATGACGGCGCCGCCTGTGGTTCTGATAGTGTGTCGCGGGCTCGGTCCAAATCGAACCTGTTCGGCAGCTTATCTTGCCCGAGCGTGCCATTCAAGAAAGCCAGGCCGGCGCAGAACCGTTACCCCGTTATAAGGCCTGGATTCGCCGGGCGACTTGGCCGAGAGAATCACCCGCTGGCTCGCTGAACCAGCCGTTTGTGGGCGCCGCCGCTCGCATTGGCAGCCGCACGGCTCGCGGGTACGATTGAGTCGCTCGGCAACTCACAGCGTGAGTTGCCCCTGGGCCGGATGGCGAAACTGGCAGACGCACGGGACTTAAAATCCCGTGGAGGGAAACCTCCGTGCGGGTTCGATCCCCGCTCCGGCCACTTGTGGCGCGCGAGAGCGTCTCTGCGCTGCTACTTGAATAGCGCAGCTAGTTGAACAGAAAGTGGCAGATGTCGCCGTCCTGCATGACGTAGGCTTTGCCCTCGACACGCAGCTTGCCGGCGGCGCGAATTTCCTTTTCGCTCTTAAACTGCTCCAGGTCTTCCAGCGAATAGACTTCCGCCCGGATGAAACCCTTTTCGAAGTCGGTGTGAATCACGCCCGCCGCCTGCGGAGCGGTCGCGCCAACCGGCACGGGCCAGGCTCGCACTTCCTTTTCGCCGGCGGTGAAGTAGCTTTGCAGCCCCAGCGTGCGATAAGCTTCGCGCGCGAGCACCGCCAGCGCCGGCTCGGTCAGCCCGCTTTCTGCGAGCATCATCTCGCGATCGGCTTCGTCGAGCTCGGCGATCTCGGCTTCGAGCTTCGCGCACACCGGCACCACGCCCGCGCCAACCTTCGCGGCGAACGCGCGTACCTTCTCGACCATCGGTCCTTTGCCGTGCAGATCGGTCTCGTCGACGTTGGCCACATACAGCACGGGCTTCGCGCTCAGCAGTCCGTAGGAGGCGCTGATCTTCGCTTCGCCTTTGTCCCATTCCCCCTTGCGCAGCGGCTGGTCGCGCTCGATCTGCTCCTTGCACTTTTTGCGCACGGCCACGCGAGCCGCCATGTCCTTATCGCCGCCCTTGGCCGCGCGTTCGGCCTTCGGCAGCGCCGTGTCGATCGTCTGGGAGTCGGCCAGCATCAGCTCGATCTCGACCGTTTCGATGTCCGACACGGGGTCGACCTGGCCAGACACGTGGATCACGTCCGGGTCTTCGAAGCAGCGGACCACTTGCAAGATCGCGTCGACCTCGCGAATGTGCGTGAGAAACTTGTTCCCCAGCCCCTGGCCTTCGCTCGCGCCTTTGACGATCCCGGCGATGTCCACCAGCTTGAGCGCCGTGGGCACGATCTTTTGCGGCACGATGTACTGGCAAATCCGCCGCAAGCGCTCGTCCGGCACGGGCACGATGCCTTCGTTCGGCTCGATCGTGCAGAACGGATAGTTGGCGCTCTGCGCCTGCTTCGACTGCGTGAGGGCGTTAAACAGCGTGCTTTTGCCGACGTTCGGCAGTCCGACGATACCAGCTTCCATGGTTGTTCCGAAATCGAGTGAAACCGCAAAAGCGTCAGCATACCGACTTTACGGCGATTCGTCAGCGGGGGGCAGGGCCGCGGTTCAACCCCCGGTGCGCGACCGTGGCCGCAAACCGGGCGAAACTGCGGGCATGCCATCGACGCGCGGAGTTCGTCGGGGCAAAGGGCCGGAGCGGCTGCCGAGCGTTTCAATTTTCAAAGAGCCAACTGATTACTGGCCAAAAACTTTCCCTGGCTGTTTCCCGCGTTCGCATTTTTCGCGCGTGTGGATTTAGAAACTCGTGCAAATGATGTTTCACGCGCACACACCCTCGTCGACATGCCACATTTCGGCCCAGGCGAGGGGCGTTCAGATTTCGCGGTTCCTCCAGCTTTCCAACGCGCTGCGTGCTCGTGGCCGCGCGGCCACGAGCGAGACACAATTCGGCCTCAGCTTACCCTATCCGAACTGCTGGCCAGATTTCAATTCCCTGTGGACACTTGAGCGGTGTGGCCTGTGCATCGTCGAGCACCGTGATCGGAAACGACTTATGGCGACCGCGCACCACACATACGGTCAAGCGGACTAAATTGGTGTGATTTTTTCTCATGCTCTTATTCTCCGTCCGCAGCGTTTGGCAATCTGCGCGCGGCGCGAGCAGCAACGGGCAACGGTGCATTCCTGGCGATTGTTCTGCGCATTGCCTTTGGGCTGTGGTCTGTCGCCTGTTGCCTGTGGTCTTTATGGTCTGTGGCCTGCACGTCGTCGGTAACCGGTTCACCCTACGGCAAACGCTGGCCATATTTCAAGCACCGAATTGCAAGCCAGCGACGCGAGTGTGGATGCCGATCGGCGAAACTTGAAAGCGCGCAAGAGCTTCCAGCAATGCCCACTCACACTCGAGCGGCGGCATGCGTTGAAAATACGCAGTTTGCCGCTGCTTTCCCTGTCCTGCTCCCTCCGCCCGTCGTGGGGAGGGCCGGGGAGGGGGGCCGAATGCCGCGTAGCGACTACAATCGCACCGGGTAGCACAGACAACGGTCGGTGTGCGCAGCGACCCGAGGGATCTGTGAACGCGTGCCCCAAAGGAAAGGCTTACGCTTGGGATCGCGCGACCTGAACCCTCTTGGGCCGCAGGCAAGTTGTCAGTGCCGCCCAGCAACGAAGTGTCGCCCAGCAACGCAATGCCAACCGTTCCTTCGGCCGTAGGCCGGCAACATGTCAGCCTCGGGCATCGCCCGGGGGAAACGTGCGATCCATGCGCCAACCAGCCCTGAAAGGGCGACACTTCTCCTGACACCGGCAAAGGTGTTGCCCCTACAGGGCGAGATCCTTGAGGGGAGAATCGCTCTCCCAGGGCGGCTGCCCTCGTTGTACTACACATCTTCTAGTTAGTTTTGGGCGTTGGGGCCGAAGAGACGCCAGCAGTTGGCGAAGTCGTGAGCTCGCTGTAGGCCGATCCAGAGCGTCTGTGGGCCGGGCGGTG
>Ga0169931_10015974_pt1 | contig 10007 bp, 11 predicted proteins | sample Kivu_15m_20L_FD_129675 | JGI IMG/M metagenome (GOLD analysis project Ga0169931, IMG submission 129675) | Freshwater microbial communities from Lake Kivu, Western Province, Rwanda to study Microbial Dark Matter (Phase II) - Kivu_15m_20L... | ecosystem: Environmental > Aquatic > Freshwater > Lake... | reverse complement strand
AATCGCTGCCTCACCGCGTTCTGGCCAAGTGTGGATAGAAAGGTGAGACTCTGCAAGTAAGACGATTCCCGTCAGACCTTGCGGTTCAAACTGGTGAACTTGGGGGTCGTACAGGTTATCAAGCTGAAAGTGTTCAATCGTTTTCTTGAAGGCTGCTGTTAAACCTTCAAAGTCATTGAGAGAGGCGAAGGTGGCCCCACTCAGGTGAACCAGTGCGTGTACTCCGAGCAATTCATAAATACCTCAATTATTCAGGTGTGTCCTCAAGACACTCTTTGATTTTATCCCGGAGTTCGACGATTGTGCCTGCACCAATATGATGCCCCTTATACTGCCCTTGTGTGCTGAGGATAACGTAAACAGGGAGATCAATCGTGTAATCCGGGTTCAGAGCATATCGCTCCAGACACTGATAGATCCGGAGCTTTGTCAGATTATTCTCGTGAGCGATCACGTCGTCGAGTTTAACCTCTTGATACGCAATTTCAGGAAAGTTTTCGAAAGTTGCTCGATCATGCTTGCTCATGTGCTTGCAGATGTCGCAGTCCTCGTCAAAAACTTTCGTGACAATGTACCTTTTACCCGTCTCGGTCATTTGATGAGTGCCTCCAGCTCGGGATGTTTCTCACGCACAATTTTAGTGAAGCGTGCGATGTGAGAGTTGACTGCTTGTTTGGTCATGTTGTGCTTGCGTGCCACCTCACCTTGTCGAAGAGGCTCGTGACCAAGAAGACCGTAACGGTCGCAAACGATCTGAGCGCGTTTGGAACTCAGTGAGCCACAGCCATCAACGATCAGCTGATGAATGAAGTCGGCCTTGAATTCGTCTTGTACTTCAAACCGCACAGTATCTTCCAGGTTGTGACCCCAGTCACTCTGCTCTAAAGAAAGCTGGTAACGAGGCACCCGGTTGTCTTTGCGTGCTACCCCTTGCACTGCACCGCGCACCTTAGGATAAACCCAGGTCATGAACTTATAATCACTTGAGAGGTCAAATGTTTCGATAGCTTTTACGATACCGAGGAGACCTTCCTGCACGAGGTCCTCGCGGCTGTGGCGAGGAGACATCCAGGAGTATTTATTAACGATTTTTTGCACGAGCGGAGTGTATTGCTCCACGATGGCAGTAATTGAACGGGCATCGCCATGAACGGCGGCGGATAGTAGATCTTTTTCCATGACTCTATTATACGTCATTTCAGGGCGTTTGTAAAGGGGTGAGGAGGTAGTGGTAACCGTACCTTGGGCTTGGTCGAGAACGGGCATCCCTAAATTGTAACTGAACTAATTATAGCGCGTTTTGTCCAAAACGTAAAGGGCGGTTTACCGTACCTACAGCTCGAACTCGCTCAGAGCTGCTTCAATTATCTTCATTCGTTCTTCCCATCCGATGCCGCCTTCTGCGCCTTGGTCTGGGTTTACGCATCTCTCAGCCTTCTCGGCAGTAAGTCTGCGACAGACGAGAGCGTTGAGGTCTTCATTTTTTCCGGGCTTTCCGGTGTACCAGTAAAGCTGACCCTCAACCCAGTGAGCCCCACAGACGGGGCAGTTTCGGTTTGACATTTGTCGGATTCTCCGAAGTAGATGACCGTTACTCCCGCCTCGTAGAGTAACTCATTTGCAATCAAAAAGTTTGCCTTCCACCTCTCAGGAGAAAGGTTTGGATTTGGGCAGATGACTTTGGAGACCCCTGCTTGAATAAGTGCGGAAGCGCACTGAGAGCAAGGTGGCCATGTAATGTAGGCAGTTGAACCTTCTGTTGTCGATCCGTTTTTTGCCGCATTGAAAATTGCATTTTTCTCTGCGTGGATGATGGTGGCGAGTTTGAACTCGCGATCTTGGTACCGAGTAAGAGAGTCCGACAAGTTGGATGGTAGTCCATTATATCCCGTACTGAGGATCCGTCGGTCTTTGACAAGAACACATCCACACTTTGTAGAAGGATCTTTTGACCATGACTGGACTTCCTCTGCAATGCGAAGAAACCTACGATCCCAGTGTGACAGGAACCGACTCACCGAGACACTCGATATATTCGCTGAGGGCATTGGCAAACTCAATGTAAATTGCTTTCTTTGATTTAAAAGTGACGCCGTAATTGTCAGAAGTGTGGGCAAATCCGTCCCAGCAGGCTTCAAGTTCGCTCAGGCCGTATTCGATTTGCATGTAGCTTGCAGGCACGCCCAGCTCAGGATTGTTTCGAGCGCCGATGCGAATTTGGTCAAAGGCGAGGTCAGTAGCTTTCATCGATTGTCACCAGATCCAGAGATAACTCCACGCTCTTGACGTGAAGCGAGTTTGTTAAGGTTAGCTTGAGCGATTGTATTCAGGTCGTAGTCAATCTCAGCCGCGAGCACCGCCACATACCAAAGCACGTCACCCAACTCCTTGGCAACCGCGTCACGTACGGGGTCGGTGAGTACCCCACCGTGGTCACGAATGACTTTCTTGAGCTTGTCAGCGACCTCTCCAGCCTCACCTGCGAGGCCCAGAGCTGGATAGGTGAAGTTGACCCCTCGGTTTGGGTAGATGGCTGTAATCAAGGCTGAGCCCTGATAGTCGTTGAAGTCCATGGTTTGAGTGTAAGCAGTTTCAGTATAGGTCTGGAGTTGACGCAGTAAACTACCAGCCCACCTCAACCTCTTTGGCGTAGCCTTGACCGACCATCTCTTCCCACTCCATGCTCACGGCACCGAGAGTGAAGCGAACGGTTGTGGGGGTTTTACCCGCGAACTTAGCGATGAACCGCAGTAAATGCTGGAAAAAGGTAACCTCGGTTACAAACTCCTCAACAACAAGTGTGGGAATGAAAACCATGCAGGACATTTCGTGTCCTTCGCTGACGAAATAGACAGTGTTGGGTTCTCGACCGCGAATGAATGAGATCGGGTGAACGATCTCGTCTAAGTCACGACGAGTAGAGACAAGAAGGGAGTTCCAGTCTGACTCTTCACGTAACATTAAGTTCTGAACTTCTTTCTCAATCTCTTCTAGAGAGACGTTATAGCCATAGTCTTCACACGCATCAGCAATGACGTTCACGCCCGTCAGGTAGACACCGTACAGGTCGCTCTTGCCGCGTTTTGAAACCAGATTGGTTAGGAATGAGTTAGGATCCGTGATTTTTGGCGCCATAGCTTTTTTGTGATGCCTGTGGTAGGTCGTGGCGAATAAGATAACCGCCATTCTCGACGGTTTTCGTTTGGTCGTGAGGCATAACTTCCCGAGTATTGTTCTCGACTCGGCCCATGTTCATGCTGCCTTTTCTGGCAAACTCCGGGTGGTTCTTCAAAAGATCAAAGACGTTTCTCTTTGCCTCAACAGAGAAAGATCCAAAATACCTTTGGGTGGCATCATCAGTTTGAGAACCTCCTGTATTGAGAGGGCCCTCAATGTACTCGGGTGCGGTGTTGTCCCTCATCGGTTCTTCACCTTCTTTCGGCTGGTCCGAATCTTTTCTGGACTTCACCTTGCGGGTGCCGTACTTGTTCTTGAGGTTGAAGTCTCCAGCAGCGTTGCTGTACGGTTGTGTAGGGGTGCCCGCCGAATTGATCGGTGTGGCAGCATCTTGAATGCCGCTGCTGAAGAGCTCGTCCATTTTATGTCAAAGGCAGACGGAGACTGGGTACGAACGCATTCTCACCCACACGACGAATACCTACAACATACTTCGCTGTAAAGTACTCTCCGGGTTGAGGGATAATGTAATTGAACTTAATGATTTGCCACAGGGGCACCAGATAGAACGAGTGTTCCAGATCTTCGGTGCCTTTGGCGTAAAGTTTGCACAAAAGGCGTGGTGTATAAAGCTGACAGAGAGTCTCAACTTCTTGAACTGTTCCGATCTTGTCGTAAAGACCAGCCGGATCGTCAATGCACTGAAATCCCTCTGATTCCAGTTGTTCTTTGAGTCGGGACTGCTTCTGACATTCGTATGAGAATGCGTCCACAGTTTCGTCGGGATGTGTAGTCTGCATCATAGTTTTACCCCCACTTCTCTAAAGATTTGTACATCTTATCTCGGGCAGACGCACGGAACTTCTCTGCCTTATCTGGGGAGTATTGACGATTCTCAATCCACCGATCATAGCAGTTAGTATCCACGCTTGTCAAACGTTTGATGTCCCGTTCATCAGAGAGTTCTTCCAGAAGTTCAGTCCCCTCAAACTGCAGCTCCTCGCTGGCATGTCGCATGTTCTCCCAGTTCTCGATAACGTAGTTGGCACTGCCACCGATCTTGAAACCGTCACGCATCACAAGTTTCTCCATCATGTCTTTGATAATTTCGACTGTGGTTGCGTTGCCAGTGTTCCTGCCAAACTGTTCGAAGTAACTTACAGCTTTCTTGATTGACTCCCAACGAATCTCCCTGAATCCCTGGTAGTAGTGAGTGGACGGTCGTCCCGCATTCTCCCACCGTGTCTTCATCTCAGACATCAATCGCAGACCTGAGGGATCTACACCCAGGAAGTAGAAGTGATCTAGACACTCTTGAAGTATCTCCGGTGTGAGCTCAGGAATTTCCGTGTTTCCTGTCCGAAGCATCCACGCGAATGCCATGCCATTGACGAGTGCTTGAGTAACATCCGCCTTGAAGCGGATCCTCTGCCGAGTCGTCCAGTACCTCACCTCGACCTGAAGTCGATTAATTGCCGGGTCACGAACGTCGTTGATAACTTCCCAGAATCGATCCGTTGCCAATCGCAAGCACCACAGATAAAGCGCCTCTTGACTGACCCCGAGTTTGTTCGCAAGATACGGGATATGTGCTCGGGGACGCAGATCCGGCGAGCCCTCCGATAGGGTTCCCTCCAGATTCTCGCGATTCTTGGCCACTTCGTACTCGCGATAGGTCGAGATGATTTTGATTCGATCAATAATACCCGGATCTAGATCGTATGCAAATTTGCTATTCCAGTCGTTTGAGTTAACCAAGATAACGGTCTTCGGCCAAATCTGCTCAGCATTTTGAAACTTCTCCTCTACTTGGAAAAGTCCGTTGGTGATAAGGATTTTGGTTTCCTCGGCTGCGAGGAACTTTTTGAGGCTCGCGAGGCTCGTGTCGTCTTTGTACGCGATGTCGCTGAGGGCTGCTGCTTTGAGTCCAAATCGGTCTTCGGTGGACTTGAAGGTGTGGGTGACGAAACCACAACGTTGTAGTGCTGCGGTGAGACCGTTAAACAGGGTTGATTTCCCGAGTCCGGCGTCCTTGCCCACGATGACTCCTGCCATACGTGCTGTGTGGTCGATAGGTTCTGTTCGACCGGGGGGCAAGTGGTTAGATCTGCCAACTCCAACTCTTCCGAGAATGAGTCGGAGCATTTCTTGCTCGGCTTCGGGGAAGATTGTGAAGACGTCAGCAAAAGTGACGTCACGAAGCGCAGGGTCAAACCAATCCCGGTCAGGAACCCAAACGCGAGGGTTGAGAACAACTTCGCCACCCCAGCGGCCAGCCGGATCAAAGGTGTGTCCATAGTCAAGTACTTGGTGAATGTTTTTTGTTTGGTTGACCCGCTTCATCTTGAGCAGGCGCTCGGTGAAACTTTGCAAATCGTTGTCACCACCCTTCGGTCGAAATAACGGAGTCCAGAACTCTCGCACATTTTCATCGCAGAGGTCAGGGTGAAACGCTGCCTCAAGATCCTCAAAGTCTTTCTCTGTAGAGATATCCTGTAACGGCTTGAACGCATAAGGAGGCTGAATACCTTCTACTGTCGGAGGTGAGCTTGGACGCAGAATACGGTGATTGACATGATCTCCCCCTTCTTCAAGCTCGACTGTGAATCCTCTTGATTTCAATAAAGCCACGCCAGCATTGTAGAGAGCGCTAACTTGAAGTGGCTCTTTTTTATCTTCGTTTTGTTTTTTAGTCGACCCGAAGGATCGCGCTTTCTTTCTATCGTTGACTTTACCGATAATGTCTATTTCTTGTTTTGTAGTTCCGGCAGCCCCAGAAAACGGGTCACTCATAGGCTTTAGGTAGTTGTTTACGAGTCATTATAGCAAAAAGGGCCGAGAGTAAATCTCGACCCGAAAGTAAGTGTAAGTGACGAAATTAGAAGTCGAGAGCAAAAGCCTCGGGGTCCTCAGCAAAAGCAGTGCATTTCAGCAGCACTTTTGCAGTCGGGAATCCGTTGTACTCACCGTGTTCGATGACACGAAGGGTCGCAGGATTTTCACCGTTGATTACCGGCTCAGCAGCCAGTGTTTTCTTCAGAGCGTTATTTGGCTTGACAATAGCCCAGTCGGAGACTTCAGTTTCCACATCCATCCACTCACCATCGACTTGAGTGCGAACAGGAGCAGTGAAGGCTTCAGAGACTTTCACTTGCAGGAAGTAGTCGGTGCCGTACTGACCACCTTCCTTCACGCGGTAGGTAGTCACGGCATAGTCACCGATCGGGAGATGGGCCACCTTCACAAAGGGACCCTGCAGACGCTCACCAGAGTTGGCATTTTCGCCACGCTTGGAAAGGTCGCTCGCCACCTGAATCTTTTCAGCAATGGCTTCGGGGTTTTCGTCGAGAAGCAGATCCAGCAGATCCGCGGAAACCTTATCCTCATAGTCCGCAGAGCGGATGGGAATCGGCAGAGAGTAGAGCGTACCGTCGGCACTGACGGAGACCGAAAGCACGGGCTCAGTGTACTTACCGATAGTTTCTTCTTTGAAAGCAAACTTGGTTCCTTTCGCAACACCGGCAACAGTGATTTTGCCAGGGCTCACTTGCAGGGGGATATCACGATCACCCCAACGAACCACCAGACCTTTCTCCTCAGTGGAGAACACAGTCGGGGAGTAGAGACGCTTGAACACGCCATTCGCATCAGCACGAACAGTGAAGGTCGAACCCTCACCCTCGAAATCTTCGCCTGTCAGAGCGGAGAAGATGGCACCAAGACCCGTCTGATATGTTTCAGGAAGGGCACGATTGGGAATGGGCGTGAAAGCGCGTGTGTAGTTTTTGCTCTCGAGGCGGGCACGATTGCGATCGTCCAGCGCGGGAGAGATCTTGAGAGTAGCATTAGCCATTGGATTAGTAAGCTGTGGAAGTCAGACGCGACTCCCCGGTCTATTCCGGGGCACCCGACGCAATAATTATACCCGTTTGCGGCAAAAGTAAACTCAACCGATGTTGGCAGTTCGCATGGTCTATGATGCCGTAGGCACCGATCCGCCCAGAGTCCAAGCGTATTTGTCCCACGCTTCGAGGGTGGCGTTGGGTCCCACGAGATTATTCTTTTTGGCGAATTGAAGGAAGATTTCCGCTTGCTTTTTGTTCATTGGAGCGCCAGCACCGTAGATGCGACTGGCTTGGATGCCGAGCTCTACTTTTCCGTCGCCCTGATTGTAGTCCACGCTTTGAACGATCCAGTCCTCAAGGTATTTCCCAGTGAGGGAGGGAATGTAAATAATGTCTTGAGGTTTAATACCCATTAACACGGGCACGCAATATGTGTTGAGGTTCAACGTTGACGACTTCTCCTCGTTCAGTGCGTTTTGTTTTGCCACTTGATCGGGATTGTCTTTATTTCCAATACCGGGAGTGGACCGCCCGCCGCTTGTTCCTACTGGTGCGTTCGTGGGTTTCAGTGTGTTGGACTGTGCGTTTTGCGGTTGCGCTGGCGCTGTTGTAGTAAATTGACCATACCTGTCACGAGAGGGGAGTGCTCTTGTTTGTTTGTTCGGGGTGTTTGAGTTGGTTTGCTGCGGGGGTTTCCATTCGAAGTTTCGTGTGATTGTGTTAATCAAAGATGGGCCGAGCAGGTAACCGTATCGTACTTTTGGGTCGGGATATCCACCCACGGGAATATCTGTGGCGCCATTTTTTACGACGACGTTAGAATCCCAGCTGAACGGAGCATAAACAACGATACCTGCCTTGCCGATATTGGTTGCCGTCGCCATGTTGCCATTCTGCTGTGCGATATTACTAACTTGCGCACCAAACGTGCTGTCGTTCGCATAATTGGTTTGGAACTTGGCCTTCTCCATACCCTTCAGTGCTTCGTCCTGGTACGTGACCAGATCTTTGTACTTGTCCAGACCAAATTGTTTCTGTGCGTAGTTTACCAGCTCCACACCGTTGACACCTTTTTTGGAGTCGTCGGCTTGAGCAATGTTTCGAATATTGGCATTGATCAGGCCAGCCAACTCGGACTGCATCTTGACCGTGACCGACATGTCGTTGCCGTACGCAATCGACTGCCCCGACCACACGAAAAACAACGGTAACCGTTTACCGTTGGGATAGAAGTACTCGATGACAATCTGTGTCGCCATCAGATCTTTGTTGCTCAGGAATGACTCGTACACCGTCATGCCGGGACCCGTTGGGTTCCAGCGCATTTGTGCAGTCGGGCTTTGCGTCTCCCCTTGCAAATTAACTTCGATGTCGTATACGAGTGGTTCGCCCTTGGGAAAGTTGAGGTCGCCGTTGTACGCAGAGAGGTTGATCTTGCCCCACAGAACGCGGACTCGGGCTTGAATGAGGTTTCCTGCCATGGTTTATACGAAGAGAGTTGCGCCGCGAGCATCGCTAACCCAGTCGCTCATGTACTGAACCACGGTGGCTGCCAAGTCTTCCATGCTCTCGCCTGGTTGTTGTTGGATGCTAATACTGTTGTTGAGAGTATAACCGCCAGCGCCTCTAGTGTTACCCGCGCTGGCCTGCAGCGAGGGCCGCGTTGGTGACAAGTAAGCCTGCGGGAATCCCTTATAGCGAACATTCGCCGGACGACCCGCACCAGGGTTGGGGACATATCCCCCCATACCTTCGTCGTACTTTATGGGACTGCTTGGTCCTTGATTTCTGGCCAATGCGCCCGCCATCTTGCTGAAATTAGGCATGTAACCGCTCACAGCGGAAATGATGCCGTTTGCAGGGATGATGGTCTCGGAGCTGTTGGCGATGACGAGACTAGATCCGGGTGGCTTATGTCTGTTTTCGTAAGCAACCGCCCTGTGCAAGCTGCTGAAGTTTTTTCCGGGTTCGCCGTATGCGTTGGATTTCGTCGGGGTTGAGGCAGCTTTTCCTTTATCAGTTCCCCCGCGCCCCCCGCCCTGAGCGTTGAGCTGGCGGGTTAGGGCTACCCTTTGAGCCCGGGCGTCGACGACCTTTTGCCAGCTGACATTCATCAAGTTTTTCAAAAGAGCGTCTTGTATTTTTATTGGCAATTTTGACAATGCGATACTTAACTCATCTTGTTCGTTTTTCAATCTATCTGCTGCTGTTTTTACGTTATCTTCGAGCGGTTTGAGCACCCTGCCCATTGTTTTGGGGTCGGTATTTGCTGCGGTGAGTCTGGTTCGTGCTTCTTCTAATGCGGCATCAGCTAGTTTAAGATTCTCGAGAGCAACATTCCTCTCAAGATACTCTTTCTTAAAAACATTCACCAACGGGTTAGATGCGTACCCCAGAGCATCAAGCCGTGTGTCTATCTCTCGCGATTGTCCAAAATTATAGAACAAATCACCAACACCGTATTTCTTGTACTTGTCGCTTAAGTCTCTGTTTTTTGCAGCAATCAACTGCAAGTCAGCAGCTTGTTTTTGTAACGCAGCCGCCTCTGCCTGGGCTTTTCCTGCGGGCGTGAAATTTGAATAGATGACATTTCCTAGCGTACTACCCAGCATGGTACCTGCAACAGTACCCAGCGGCCCAAAGAAAGACCCCAATGTTCCCCCCAGAACCGAACCAACCGCACCTGCGATTGCTTTTCCTGTGCTTTGACCGGTTGCTTTAGCCAATGCAAAGTCGATACCGGCTCCTAACACTGCCCCCCCTGGAATGAACTTTCGAGCCGCGTTTACTACTTGTAGCGTTTTCCCTAGAACAGGCACGGCTAATGCGGCACTCTTTACCACCGCCGCCATCATTCTGGCCCCTTGAATAGCTGGCGCTGCAGCTGCGGCCACTCCGGCACCGGCAGCTGCTCGAGCCCCTTTCATAGCGGGGGTGGGACCGAGGCTAAAGAGTCCCGCTAATACTGCTCCGACCCCCCTTCTT
>Ga0169931_10015973_pt1 | contig 10008 bp, 6 predicted proteins | sample Kivu_15m_20L_FD_129675 | JGI IMG/M metagenome (GOLD analysis project Ga0169931, IMG submission 129675) | Freshwater microbial communities from Lake Kivu, Western Province, Rwanda to study Microbial Dark Matter (Phase II) - Kivu_15m_20L... | ecosystem: Environmental > Aquatic > Freshwater > Lake ... | reverse complement strand
TGAAAATAACCCCTCCACAACAATCACTAACGTGAAATCAAAAACCAAGTTGCACAGATTCGACGCTGAACTGCACCTAGCCTGAGGTCAAACGAAGATGCTCTTCCATTGAAAACCTCAGCCTCGACGAGGCCACGCATCCCCCGCGAGTTTCCAAGAATTTAGGAGCTCCAGGATGCGTGTCAAGGATTACCGATCAGCAAAGATAGGCATTTTGGAAAAACTTTTCTGGAATGCGACAAGCTGTCTACAACCGTAGCGTCGATGAGTGTACACAAAACTACTCTTTGTAAGACGCTGCGTTCTGTCATTCGCGTGGATTCAATGCTGCATGCCTCGAGCAGCCCTGAAAACTGAGTAAAAGTGTCGCGTTGGAAAAAAAACCAGAAAAACTTTACGGACCCGCTCGTAGTTGCTTGCGGAAAATACCGAGCCACAGCACGCCAGTAGTGGAAATCGGTCGACCCTTGATGGTGGATTCCGCTACCAGCACCCTGTCGTCTTCGGGAAAGGAAGCAGACGCGTTTGACTCGCAACGCTCACGACTTCTCTATACTTTCATGAGTCAGGCTGCCGAAAGGAACCATCGGCGGAGGTTCTCGCGTGAATTTCATGACACGCATTTTGCAGATCGGCGAAGAGCGGCACGACGAATCGGAAAGCGATCCGTCGAAGGCTGAAATTGTACGAGCTTCGTCCGCGGCGGAAGGCTTCGAGCGGATTTCGGGGCACCAGTTCAGCGAAGTGCGGATTGTCGGGTCTGCAATGTTACCGCAACGCGAGTTTTTGCTTGCCCTTCGCTCGGATGCGATGCTTCAAGACATGCCCGACGGAGTCGCCTTGCTGGATCAGCAGCGACAAATTCTGTGGGCCAATCGACGACTTGAGCATTGGGCCGGCAAGGGAAACCTCGCCGGCCTTGATTTTTATGAGGCGCTTTCGCAGCCCGAAGTGATGGGCCCTGATTTTTGTCCTTTTCATACAACCCTTGCGACGGCACAGCCGAGCGGGATGACGATTCGGACGCCGGACAATCGCTTCTTCCAGGTCCATGCGGCGCTGATTGGCCAGCCAGCTCAGACGCCACAGTTGGTCGTGACGGTCAGTGATATCACCGTCGAAATTCTGCAGCAGCAAAAGCTGGCGGCAATTCATCTTGCCGGCCGGCAGCTTGCGGACCTCCGACCTGACGAGATTTTCCTCATGGATGTCGATCAGCGGATTGATCTGCTGAAGGAAAACATTCGACACTATTTGAATGACTTGCTGAACTTCGAAGTCATTGAAATCCGTTTGCTCGAACAGGCAACGGGCTACTTGATGCCCCTTCTGAGCGTCGGAATCGATCAGGAGGCAGCGGACCGTCAGTTGTTTGCCCAGCCCAATGGCAATGGTGTTACGGGCTATGTCGCGGCAACGGGAAACAGCTATCTCTGTGAAGATGTTCGCAACGACCCGCTCTACATCCCTGGGGTGACCGGTGCCCAAAGTTCGCTGACCGTGGCGCTGATGCTGCATGACCAGATTCTGGGAACGATTAACGTCGAGAGCACAGAACTGCGAGCTTTCACGCAGAGCGATGTCCAATTTCTGGAGATTTTTGCCCGCGACGTCGCCCATGCTCTCAATACGCTTGAATTGCTGGTCGCCCAAAAAGCGAACACGGCCCAGCAGAGTTGCGAAGCGATCCACAGCGCGGTCGCACTTCCGGTCGACGAAATCCTTAACGATGCCGTCAACGTCATGGAAGGATACATCGGGCACGAAGGGGAGATGGTTGACCGCTTGCGCCGAATTCTGCAAAACGCGCGAGACATCAAGCAGATGATCCATCGCGTTGGCCAAACGATGACTCCGCTCGATGCGGTCCCTGCAGGCGTCAAGGGTCCGCAGCGGGCGATCCTCGAAGGACGTCGTGTCCTGGTTGTCGATCCGGACAATCAGGTTCGCAATGATGCTCATCATTTGCTTGAGCGGTTTGGCTGTATTGTCGAAACCGCCCATACGGGAAATGAAGCGGTGATGATGGTGCGCGGGAGCCAGGAATTTCGCTACGATGTGATCATCAGCGACATTCGACTGCCGGACTACAGTGGCTATCAACTGATGTGTCGACTCCAGCAGTTCATGAGTCCAGTCCCGATGGTCTTGATGACGGGATTTGGATATGACCCCGGACATTCGATTGTCAAAGCGCGGCAAGCAGGCCTGCACGCCAAAGCGATTCTCTACAAACCTTTCCGACTCGATCAATTGATCGACGTCGTCGAGACAATCGTACAAACGTATCAAACCCAACACGTGTGATCGCCACTGAAAGCCTCTCCGAAAAGGGGTCTGACCCTTTGGAGGCAAGTCGATTTCATTGGTTTTTAGGCCTTGCCGGAGAGGGTCAGACCCCTTTTCGGAGAGGCTTTCAGTCATCAGGTCGATAGTCGATGGGTCCTTTTGGTTTTCTTCGCATCGCAGTAGCATCCCCTCGCGTTCACGTCGCCAATCCCTCTGCAAACGCGACGGAAATTCTCACTATTTGCGATCAAGCAGCAGACGCAGACATTCTTCTTTTTCCTGAACTGAGCGTCACAGGATACTGCGCCGCGGATCTCTTCCATCACCGCGACCTGCTCGAGAAATCGCTTGTGGCAATTGCCCGGATCGCGGAACAGACGGCCCGCTTTCAAGGACTCGTGGTGATCGGAGCTCCGCTGCTGGTCGAAGGCGGTCTCTATAACACCGCGATCGTGATTTCCCACGGCCAGCTCGTCGCTGCCATTCCGAAGTCATTCCTCCCAAACTACCGCGAGTTCTACGAATGCCGCTGGTTCAAGCCAGCCGCTGCCGCACACAGCACCCTGTGTTCGATCGCTGGACATTCTGTCCCCTTTGGTACGGATATTCTCCTCCGCTACGGCTCGGCCACAATCGGCATCGAATTGTGCGAAGACCTCTGGATGCCGATTCCACCCAGCAGTCGCCAGGCGCTTGGTGGCGCACACGTTCTTCTCAACCTTTCGGCCAGCAATGAACTGGTGGCCAAAGCCGACTGGCGAAGGACGCTCGTCCTTTCCCAGTCAGGCCGAACGCTGGCCGCTTATGCCTACAGCAGTTCTGGTCCGAGCGAGTCGACCACAGACCTGGTCTTCAGCGGCCACTGCATGATCGCTGAGAACGGATCGCTGCTGGCCGAACGACGTGATCTCGGACCTGCCGCCAGCGGACCTGCACCGCAGCGATGGATCTCGGCCGACATTGATCTTCAGCGGCTTGTCCACGAACGCATCGTTCAAAATACATTTGGAGAGTCCACCGAGGATCCACGGAACACCTTCCGAATCATCGAGCTCCCATCCCCGGCCGAAGCTGCACCCGATCAGTGGACGCTTCGCCGCACGATCGCCGGCCAGCCATTTGTCCCTCCCTCGAGCAGCGACCTGGACCTACGCTGCGGCGAAATACTCTCGATCCAAGAAGCGGGGCTGGCCAAACGCATCGAGCGTCTCCCGAAAGATTTGCCGCTGGTGATTGGGGTTTCCGGTGGTTTGGACAGCACCCTCGCATTGCTTGTCGCCGTGCGGGCCTGCGAGAAACTCGGCTGGCCTCAGAGCCGGATCCATGGATTGACGATGCCCGGTTTTGGGACCTCTGCCGACACGCTCGCCAGTGCGCAGGCCTTGATGCGTCTGGTCGGTGTTTCGAGTACATCGATCGATATTCGCCCCTTGGCACTGAAAACTTTTCAGGATTTAAAGCATCAACCTTTTGGGATTTCGACGACCGGGCTGTCGCTCGACGAATTCCTCGATCGACTTCAATCGCTCGAGAGTGGCAAGCAGGACCTGGTTTTTGAAAATGTTCAGGCCCGCCTGCGAACCTATCTCCTTATGAATCGTGGATTCGTCCTCGGGACCGGAGACCTCTCGGAACAAGCGCTGGGTTGGAGCACGTACAATGGCGATCATATGTCGATGTACAATGTCAATACCTCGGTCCCAAAAACTCTGGTTCGCTTCTTGGTCCGCTACGCTGCCGATCATTTGTTTCAGGGAGAACTCCGCTCGATCCTCCACCAAATTGCCCGCGCGCCGATTTCCCCTGAACTGCTTCCGCTCTCAGCCAGCGGAAAGATTGTCCAAAAGACGGAAAGCGTCCTCGGGCCGTATGAATTGCACGATTTCTTCCTCTACCACTTTGTTCGCTTCGGAGCCCCGCGAGAGAAAATACTCTACCTCGCCAAGCACGCTACATTTGCGGAGACCTATTCGTCACAAACGATCAGAGAAACGCTGGATCTCTTTCTGCGTCGATTTTTTTCCCAGCAATTCAAACGCTCCTGCGTCCCTGATGGACCCAAGGTTGGCACCGTCAGCCTCAGCCCTCGCGGGGATTGGCGAATGCCCAGCGACGCTGAGGTCGATGATTTTCTCGAGTGATTTCCGCCGGAACCTTAGGGAATCTTCGTAAGCCACTCGTCCATCGGCCATCCCAAGGCTTGTCGTACTTTCCGTGTCGCCTCGCGGACCTCCAGCGCACACTCTAGTCGCTGTAAATCGCACAGCGCAAGGCTCTCTGGATAAGCTCGATCAATGACTTCTCGAAGCCGCTCGTCGAGCGTCTCATCCCACCAGCATCCGCGGTGCAATTGCTCGACCATCCGCGACTCCATCAAGACGCGCAAACGCAAGCATGCTGGCCCGCCACCATTGGACATGCTCTCCCGTAAATCGATAAACTCAACCCGCTCAAACAACCCTCGCGGACTGCTGTTCCTGCACAACCACTCATGAACGGGAACGGAGCTGCGGCACTGGACCGGGCAGACGATCACGATCCCTCCATCATGGCCTGGAAGGAGCTGGCTATTGAACAAATAGCTCGCGACCGTTTCGGCCAGCGGGATCTCCTCTGCGGAAACCGCGACAAGAGTCAATTCCTCGCCGGTCGCTTCCTTGAATTTCATCTGGACTTGGGCAAATACCTCCGCTCCATCAACGAAGGCATCTTCATGGGCGAGCATGAGCTTCCCATGACTCGTTGCCACAACATCGTTATGAAACGCGCCTGCATCAATCGCACGAGGAGACTGCTGAAGAAAAAAGCTGCGTCCGCTGATGATGCGATGGCGCCGCGCAATCGCGGCAGAAGCGAGCGCCGATTGACGGGATGGAAAACGATGCCCTCCCCACATCGATGCTCCACCAGGTTTATCGAACGCCTGGTGGACAAAACACTCAATTCCCCAGACGCCTGATCGATCGCAAATCCGCAGATGATTCGCCGCCCCTTCATCGCGCATGTCCCACCCTCCTGGCAATGGATCATGCAGCTCGACTCCACGGCAGTCTCGAAAGAGATAGCGCAAATCCGCAGCCGTCTGCCCCGGCTCGATCGAGCGATGAAGGCTGGCCTCCAGATTGCTGAGAGTCAGGTGCAACTGCCGATCCGCGGTGTCAGAGGCTGGCGAAACCGTAGCTGCATTGGCGGTCCACATCGCCGATGCACTCCAGGCCGCAGCGAGCAAGCGAGGCGCCTCGTCACCCGCCCGTTTGAGTACGTCCTCATCGGAACCCGCGAAACCAAAGCTCCGCAGCCAACCCATTGCTGGACGCAGATGAGGCGGGAGGATCCCTTGGCGCATCCGTCGCGGATCGGCCAGTTCGGACACTAGTCGCATCTTTGCCAGCCCCTGCAGCGCTGCAGCACGAGGATGGCTCACCTCCCCTTGGTGCGTTACAGAGGCAACGTTCCCAAGTCCCAATCCCCCGAAGTGATGCGAGGGTCCAACGAGTCCATCAAAGTTGACTTCGATCAAATCCGTCATCATGGATTACTTCTGCTCGCAAACTTACCACCGGATCATTGCATGCATCAATCATCCAAAAACCCGCCGGGCGATGATTACCGCTGGCCCCCAGGCCGCCAAAGGGAAGTCCTCCGCTGGCGCCTGTCGTCGGCCGATTCCAATTGACAATCCCTGCCCCAATGCAATCGCGAAAAGTTTCGAATTGCGATCGAGTGCCACCAAACAACGCAGCAGCCAGACCGTAGCGTGACTTCCGCGCCAGAGCCACCGCGGCCTCGAAACTACGGCAGCGATAGACCTGCAGGAGCGGTCCAAAAACCTCTTCATCCTCCACCTCGTGTGCTCCTTCAGTCATGTCGATCAATCCAGGGCTGAGCAGCGCCGGACTGCGACCACAGCGCGCTATCGCCACCAGCGAGCCCCCACCTGCAAGCCGATACCTCGCCTCGGCCTGCAGCACCTGCGTCGCGGCGTGGGAGGAGATGAGCGGACCAATAAAGGGTTCGGGATCATCCCCCGGGAGACCACTGCGAAGACGCTGGACTCTCCCCGCCAGCTCGACAAGGAGCGCGTCGGCGTGCGGATGATCGACGACGAACAACCGCCGCGTACACGTGCAACGCTGACCGGAACTGGCAAATGCACTCGCACAAATCGCCCCTGCTGTAAGCTGCACATTCCCCGGCTCCAGCACGACCAGTGGATTATTTCCTCCCATCTCCAGCGCGAGCAGCACATCGGGACGGCCAGCAAGTTGCCGATGGATCGCTTGCCCCCCTCGATACGATCCGGTGAACATGACCCCTTGCGTCGCCGGATGAGCGATCGCACTTTGGGCAACTCGCGGCCCCCCTTGGACAATCTGCATCACGCCGGAGGGGAGGCCTGCACGCTTCCATGCCTCGACCATCAAGTGGCCCACAGCCGGCGCATACTCGCTCGGCTTGAAAACGATCGAGTTACCAGCGAGCAGCGCGGGAATGATCTGCCCGCCGGGGAGATGCAGCGGAAAATTAAACGGTCCTAAAACCACGACCACGCCGAGCGACCGGTAACGAATCTCGGCTGCGGCCCCTGACAATTCCCCCGAAAAATCAGCTCGTCGTTGCTCGAGCGCACGAATCGAAAGTTCGACTTTAGCGACCGATGTAGCCACCTCCGCTCGAGCATCGGTGGGTAATTTTCCAGTCTCCCGCGTGATCAACGAGGCCACCTCCTCTCGCTCCGCGGCAAGCTGTGCCCCATAGGCCCGGACGATCGCCATCCGATCCTCCAAGCGGGTCGCCCGCCAGCTCGGAAGCACCTCGGCAGCAGCTCGTACCGCACGCTCTACCTGGGCATCGCTCGCTTCGCGTCCTTGCCACACGATGCCGCCTGTTGCCGGGTTCAGGCTGGTCAGCACGCTTCCTTCCGCCGCGTCCTCCAGAGTTCCCTCCGGCTCTCCGTTCCCGTCATGACCTTGGAGACGCTGGGCATTCATCGTGATGTTCCCGGTGATGGCTGAACAGGAACTCCCTCGAGCCGCTCTTCGCTGGAGGTCATGCACGGATAGGGATCGAGCGTCCAGACGCGATCTCCAACGATCACCCCTAAGGCCAGCGCGGTGGCTGTCTCGATGCGTATCCCTCCCTGGGGATGGGGTTCCGCGGGAGCGAGGACTGCGGCAAACCCGCCCGCCATCGAAGCGATAATCTGAGCGGGACCGGCGATCGTCTTCTCGATTGCTGCGACTTTCCCCTCACAGCAGCGATTCACGGCCGCAAGCTGCGAGATTGGACACTCGAGCGTCGGTCCACCGTCAAAAAGATCCACTTGGTCTGTTTCGTAAAACCCTTCTGCTTTGAGCATCGCGAGCGCGGGCTCCGTCTCGGGATGGACGCAACCAATCGTGCGACAAGCATCCTCCGAGAGAAGGTTCAGGTAGATCGGATACTCTGGGTTGAGCTGTTCGATAAAGGTCTTCGAGATCGTCGAAAGAGCGTCGGCCGCTGGAAAATCACAGCAGTAAAACTTCCGCCCGAGCGCTTCCCAAAACGGACTGACCCCACGGCTGTCACTGACCCCGCGCATTTGGGCAATGACGCGGTCGGAAAAGCGATGAGGACGCTGTGCAAGAAGCGCAAATCGCGATAGCGACAGCAATCTACCGCGACCACTGCCGCGAAACTGGGGAAGTAGAAAAAGACTTCCAATCTCCGACGGTCCATCATGGATCCGCTGCAAATGAAGCGATTCGCGAGTGCTTTCGACCCCCAATTGGGGACAGACACGAACCGTCTTGATCCGTCGATAAGCATAGACGGGCTCGTACCCGCCAGTCTTCGCCAGCACCCCGGACATCCCGATCAGCTGTGCCGAGGCGAGGTCCTCCATCACAAGTACATACGGTTCACCCGCAGGGCGCTCGCTGCGACGAGTAAAGGCGAAAACGCTTCGTTCCACTCTTTCATGCAAACGAATGCGGTCAATCTGCAAACTGGTTAAACCATGATCTGCCTGACGCGTCAGGTCATAGAGCGCATCGACATCATCGATCCGAACTGCGCGCACGACTTCCATCCGTCGCTTACTCCCCTTTACTCTTTTCTTCCTGGAACCTCTTCAGCGTCCGCCTCATGACTTCGCAGGCGACATCAAAATGCTCGACCGCTGTCGCACAGGGAGGAGGTAGAAACCGAACTCTCGTCGGATCGCTGCCGCAAATGAATCCAATCAGCCCCTCGGCGTACATTGTATCGACAATCCACTTGGCAGTCTCGGCCGAGCCATCCGCGGGAGTCCAGGCCAACATCATCCCGCAACCGTAGGGTCCGCGAACCAGGCCGGGAAATTCCTTACCAAGTTGCTCAAGACGCTGCACAAATTCCGCATGGAGCCGCATGTTCGATCCCGATGGACCGAAACAGTGGCTCGATTCGAATGCGTCGAGCACCGCCAGTCCACATGCGATCGATGAGGAGGCCCCCGTAAATGTTTGGCTCAGGATCGGGGATTGAGGTTTCATCTCCGTCCGATATAGCGTGGCACAAACTTGGGTAATCTTCCCCACCGTCACGATGTCCACGTAGGGATCGAGTTCGAAATGCTGGAACGCAAAGGGGCGACTCAAGCGACCAAACGTCTGAACCTCATCCATGATGATCGGAATCCCCTTGTTGCGGAGGAGCGAACAGAGTGGGGCAAAAAAATCATGACTCCCTGCATAATATCCTCCCTCCCCAGTCACTGCTTCAGCCCAAAAGGCCGCATAGCGCTGCGGGTAGCGCTCCAGGTACTGCTGCAAGCGATCGAGCGCCCGCCGCGTGCTCCCGGCAGGATCAGCCGGATCGAGGAAGGGAAGGTAATCCACATCGATCGTCAGCGGGAGTCGATCGCGATATTTGGCACGGTCTGTGAGCGCTGCCATCGCCAGCGAGCGACCGGCGAAAGCATTCTCAAACGCCAGCACGCGGTCGGCGGGGTACCGATGATAGAGAGCTAGTTTCAGCGCATTCTCGTTCGCCATGGCACCGCTGGTCGTGAGCAAACAATGCTCAAGCGGGGCACCACTGCCTCGCGCTAGCGCGAGCAGCCGTTCGCAAAAATAGAGGCTCGGCGGATGCTGCTGCAGGTTCCCCTGCATGACCGTATCTTCGAGCGCTGCATCGATCCCTGCGGCCAGCATCCGCGGATCGCTATGCCCCAGCCCATGCACGCCGATTCCCCCGATAAAATCGAGTTTCACACTGCCATCCCCGAGTTCCACCCAGGGACCATGTCCAAGCCCTGCCGCCAAGTAGGGAAAGACGGGAGTCCCGCCGCGGGCATGCCCAAGTCGGGTCAGCAATTCCTGATAACTTCGCGAGAGTTCCTCGTGGGGAGGACGCACCTCGCAAACGGCCGCCGCATGCTCCTCGAGCGCCGCGACAAGCAGCGTCTTGGCTTGTGCGATGCGCGGATCATTGCGGAGACCAGTGGCGGCCAGCTGCCGAGCATTCCGCGCTGTGGAATGAGCACCACTCTCAATCGGGGTCGTAGGACTTTCTTCCATCTTTAATCCGTATTGGCAAGCGAATAGGTTTTTCGTGCGTTCGCCCCCCAGAATCGTTCCTGTTCCTCCCGACTCCACGGGGCGGTCAATGACTCGAGGACAGCAATCCACTGATCATACGCGGTGCGGAGCAAACAGACGGGCCAGTCACTGCCGAACATCAAACGCTCGCTCCCGA
>Ga0169931_10015972_pt1 | contig 10008 bp, 9 predicted proteins | sample Kivu_15m_20L_FD_129675 | JGI IMG/M metagenome (GOLD analysis project Ga0169931, IMG submission 129675) | Freshwater microbial communities from Lake Kivu, Western Province, Rwanda to study Microbial Dark Matter (Phase II) - Kivu_15m_20L... | ecosystem: Environmental > Aquatic > Freshwater > Lake ... | reverse complement strand
CTGGGCGAAGGCGTGAAGCAGCAGCTTGTCGATGTCGGGCGGCTGCTTGGCCAGCACGGCGAGCATCTTGAGCCGCACGGCGGTCTCGTCGTCGTTGGGGCGCAGCAGCTCCTTGAGCTTGGTGGTGCGCACCGGCGAGCGGAAGAAGGCCTTGTGCTGCTGGGCCAGGTCCTTGAACTCCAGGGTGAGCCCTGCTTCCTGGATGTCGAGCGAGGCCCGATCGGCGGTGAACTCATGGCCCGCCAGCAGCAGGTCCAGCAGCCAGTTGTCTGGCTCCGGTGGCTTGGCGGACGGCAGGTAGAGGAGGAAGCGTTGATCCAGGGGGGCGCGGCTGATCGCCACCTTCACCGAGAACTCGTTGCCCTCCACGCGCAGCTTGTCGGCCGCAGCGGGCTGGTAGTGATCGAACTCCGAGGTCCACTCGCCATTGGGGTCGTACCAAAGCACCACGCGCTTGCGATCCAAAGCCGTGTCGAGGCTCTCGTGGATGCGAGTGGCGGCGGCGGGGGTTGCGGGCATCAGATCAGTTGGTGATGAAGCCAAGGATCTGGCCCACGATGTCGAGCACCGGCTCCAGTTGCGCGTCGCTGAGCTGCCCGATCGGGTGGGAACGAGCGCCTCGAGCCCGCCAGTCAAAGGACTTGATCTGGTGGCAGAGCACGTAGCTATGGGCAGTGGGGCGGTCTGGAATCGGTCCCAGATCCACCGCCAGGGAGGAACCCTCGTTGGTGGCGGCGGAGGTCATCGCACAGCCCACCACAAGGCCCACGGCACGATGGAAAGGACCCGTGGACAGCACGAGGAAAGGATGGTGATCCTTCATCTCGCGACCGGCCTGGGGGTTGTGATCGATCCAGATCACCTCGCCGCGCTCCGGCACCCAGGAGGGCGGCCGCCGGGGCGGCGTCATTCGATCCCCTCGGCCCCGATGGGATCCCAGGCCATGGCCTCGATGGGTTCGCCGGGCATCGGCCGATAGGCCTCCAGCCTGGCCGCCAGGCTGATGCGGGGCGCCACCGGCCGGATCAGCACTCCTTCGTTTACCACGCTGAGCTCCACGGTCTGGTTGTCGCGCAGGCCTGCCTCCCGTGCAATGGCGACAGGAAGGCGCACCCCGAGTGAGTTGCCCCAGCGGCGGAGATCCTGGCGGGGGAGCGGGGCGGCCATGGGGTACCAGATGTGTAACCGTTAGTTTAGACGTCTGATCTGGACGTTTAGACCCCGAGCCTTACAAGGGGTGCTCTGGAGCTGGCTGGCGGAGGGTTGCAACCCATCACCACTCCGCGGGCTCGATGCTGGTTTCCCGGGGCCGCACCACCAGTTCGAGGTCGAGCGCGGCCAGGATCAACAGGAGACGCTCCACGGTGAAGCGCCCCGGTTGCAGCTCGAGCTGAGAGAGCCGGTTCTGACTGATGCCTCCGGCCTTGAGGGCCAGCTCCTGCTGGTTCATCCCCCGCTGCCGCCGCGCTCCCCGCAGCAGTACACCCAACTGAGCCGGTGCCTGGATCACCTGCTCGCCCAAGGCCATGGCTTACGCGGATTCTCGATAAACGCATGTTATCAGGATTCTCGATAGATAGCATTTATCGGGAATCCGGCTGAGAGGGGCTGGTATTGCCAGATCGGCCAATACGTGACCAGTATTGGCTGGCCGCAGCCCTTTGCCAATACCTCCCGCCATGGCGCTGCCGAACCTCTGGGGCCTCTACAACCTGCGCTCCTCGCCCTTCTTCCAGGCCACCCTGCGGGCGGATTCGACGGCCACGCCGCTGCGGCTGTTTGTAGGGCGCCAACGGGAGCGGCAGTTGCTGCTCACCACGATCGGCAGCAGCGCCAGCTCCCGCCAGGCGGTGGCAGGGCGGCCCGGGATCGGCAAAACCACCCTGGTGCAGACGGTGAAGGCCGATGCCCAGGCGGAGGGCTACTGGAGCTCTGACGCGATCATCCCGATCAACGCCAGAGGCGCGGGCACCAGTGGCGCGGGCACCAAAGCTGCCAGCGAACACCTCTTGGGGCAGCTGCTCTCCGGCGTCTATGACGCCGTGTTGGCGAACCTCCCGTCCGCAGCGGGTCCTGAGGTGCAGGCCGCCCAGCAGTTGGTGCGCAGCATCCGCCTGCGCGGTGGCGGACTCACGGTCTCGGCCTTTGGCCTCGGGGTTGGCGGCAGCCAGAGCGAGAGCGTGGCCACGCCACCGGGGGCACTGCTGCTGGATGGGCCGCGGGTGTTGCGCAACCTGCTCCGCTACGCCATCGGCCAGGGCGCTCGCGGCATCGTGCTGCACCTGAACAACCTGGAGAACCTGAGCGAGGCGGATGCGTCGCGGGCGGCGGATCTGCTGCGGGGCATCCGCGATCAGGCCCTCCTGCACGACGGCCTGCACCTGATTGTGGTGGGCACCACCGATGCCGTGCGCACGGTGGTGCAGAGCCACACCCAGATCCGCTCGGTGTTCAGCAATCCCTTGGTGCTGGAGCCCCTGGCGCAGGGGGATGTGGAGCAGATGCTGGCCAATCGCTATGAGGCGTTGCAGCTGGATCCGGCCAAACCCTGGCGCTCCCCAGTGGAGGCCGCGGTGGTGCAGCGGCTGTACGAGCTGTTCCGCGGTGATCTGCGCGGCTTGTTGAAGGCTCTGGAGGATGGGATCACGGCGCTGCTGGGGCTCACCAGCGCCGGGGCTGACGTGGCGCCGGTGGGGTTGGAGGATCTGCTGCTGACGCTGCGGCAACGCAACCAGGTGGAACTGCAGGAGCAGCTGGGCGACACCGCCTGGGAGCGCCTGCTGGCCTGGGCAGAAGTGGACTCGGCCTCGATCCAGACCCAGGCCCAGCTGGTGGAGTTGTGGCAGGTGAAGCAGCCCTCGGTGTCGCAGACCCTGCAGCAGCTGATCGAGGCTGGCGCTGTGGAAGCTTTGCCCCGTCGGGGACGTGAGGCCATTCAGTACCTGATGACCGGCACCGCGCGGTTGGCGCTTTGAACCTGAGACGACTCCGATCAGCAAGGGCAGCATCACAGAGCGCTGGGGATTGTGAGCAGAAGCTCGTTATTGTCGATGAGGCGGTACTTTGGAAGCTTCCCTGACAATTCTTCTGTGCGGGAAAGAATCAAGGGGACACCTTCTCCGCGGCGGTCCATGATGTAACGGCGATGGCTGACGCCTGTAGCAGCCTCTACTGGGCAACGCGCAAGCAGGCTGGCAATCAGCTCGTTACGGCAGGCCTGGCGCAGCGGCAGGCTCTCAGGGGTCATCGTATTCGGTAACATGCCTGGTGAAAAGATTTCGAGGCGATCATCAAAGAGACGGAGTCTCACCTTGCTGCCGGGGATGGAGTAATCCCGATGAGCAACGGCATTCGTGATGGCTTCGAACACGGCCAAAGCGTCAAACTGCGGTCGATCAATCCGGCCTCCTTCCAGCGTCTTCGCAGCCCCCATGCGACTGTTGCGAGCCACAAACCTGCAGGCAGCTGTGATCTGTTGATCCAGTGGGCCAGTGAGATCGGCAGCATCAAGCTGGTAGATCACATCTTCACCTTGGGGAGCCACCTCTGTGCCCGCATAGGCAACGGCCTGGATGTAAGCACCCCTCAGAAATTGCTCAGGATTGAGGCAGGTCAGCAGCAATCCCGCCACCGAAGGGTGGAGAGATCCGTCTTCTGCCTCGACCACCAGGCCTGTCTTCGACTGCCAGCTTGCGTCTGGTGATAGCCGTGGCTGAAAGCGCTCAAGCAACACGGTATCCAGATCCTCGTTTTGCGCAGTCACAATCGGTAGCTCATCAAATCGGATCAGTCGGCTCTGACTGCGTTGCTGAAACAGCTGCGCCAGGTAGTCAGGCGGAATTGGGCGCTTCGAGGAACCGACCCGGTGCATGTAGCCAGCAGGGCTCTGATGCACAAACAAACTGGGTGCGATATCAACTCTGAGGATGGCGTGCTCTACACCAAGGGAATCGGGCAGCGTGAGGCGCTCAATCACTGGGGCAAGCGGAGGCTTGATACTGTCCTCAACGGCCTGGCGCACCAAGGCCTCGACGACATCAAGCCGATCAACAGGGATTCCCAGGACATCGCGCGTTTTGTCATCAATTCCAAGTAAGAGAGTGCCGCCGGTTCGGCTGTTGGCAAAGGCAGCGAGCTCATCAGCCAGGTCGTATTGGGAAGGACCACGCACAGACGCACCGGCAAAGCGAACCTCCTTGCATTCCAGGAGGCTGTCTTCTCCCAGGCTCAACTTGGCGATCAGTTCGCTTCTGCTCAGGCGCATCTCACACCTCCCGACCGAGTCGGGCCCAGCGACGGGCCAGGGCATCCCGGCCACCTTCCATCACTGCACAAACATCAGCTTGGATCACTGAGTCTTGAAGGGCTCCTGAACCCTTGACATAGCATTGACCCCGCCCAAAGTCCATCACAGCAACCAGTTCTGCATCCCCATTGACGACAACATTTGGATTGTGTGTAACGATCAGCAATTGACGACGCATCTTGTTAGCACGAATCTGAGCCACGACAAGCTCTGAAATCAGCTTGTTGTCAAGATCATCTTCAGGTTGATCCAGCACAAGTGGCTCATCGCCAAATGAGAGCAGGAATGCCAAAAGGGCAGAGGCCCTCTGTCCCTGCGATCCCTGCTGAATTGGCTTCCAGTCCCGACCATTACCGCGATGGCTATAAGAGATATCTAAGTCATCGGATGGCAGCCAGCAGCGCATCGCGTCCTCGAAGCCCGGCTTGTTTAGCTTCTGGTTAAGATTCTTGCGCAGCCTGACTCCGATACTGGGTGCAAAATGATCATTCAGAATGGCTAGCTTTAAGCTGGCCACAGCCTCCAATCTGTCGGGGGTATTGGTGACATCATCTACCATGTTATTGATGTCGTTCTCGAAGCCATTGTCATCGAGATCCAGAAGCTGGCGCAGCTCAGCTCGAAGTAGCTCGGGATCATGTCCGAAGGGATGAATCCCGATGCGAACATAAGAGTTGGTTGCGAGAACACTGTCGAGAAAGTCTTGGCGTGCTTTCGCTCTTTTCTGAGTAGTCTCAAGGATCAGTTGCCATTGCCGATCGTTGGCCTGCTGAAGCTCTGTCTTCTCGATCGCAAGGCTATCCAGCTCCTGCAGTACCGCTTCCAGCCGATGCTTCTCCTGAAGCCCACGCTGCATCAAGCCTAGATCCGCCAAGCCCCGTGCGCCAACCTCGGTATCGCGGTGTTGCGCAGCCGGTCGGATCCCTTGGCCACGGCTGCGCCACGCCAGGAGGCCAGGATGCTCAGATTGAGCGTGTGCCAGGGCACTGATGCTTGCCGCAAGCTGCCGCAATTGCATTTCTGTAGTATGAAGGACTGCATCGATATCGAAACGCCAGCTCAGAGCGTCTTCATCTCGTTCAGTATCAAACAGCGATTCAGGCCAGTCATCCAGTGGAAGCTTGGCAGCCATCTCCTGCAAGGCTGTGGGAAGTTGCTCTAGTTGCTCTGTGGCCCTGTCCAGCTCCCGTTGTTGCCTGGCAACCCGTTGCTGATCGGCGAGTATCGTCCCGGGATCCAACTCAGCCAGTTCCTTGAGTCGGCGGCATAAGTCGTTGAGTTCCCGTTCTTGTTCGGGCCTTTGCGCAAGACGACTCTCAAGCTCGCGAAGACGGGCTCGCTGGCTCAGATAGGTGCTGCGAAGATCTTCAATGTGACGAATGTAGGGAGCCAGGCCGGCGGCCTGATCGATCATGGTGAGCAACGTTGATCGCCCTTGATCTGCGAGGGCTGAAATCTGACCCTGAGAGAAGAGCAGGATAGGGAAGCGCTCAGCCGTAATCGCCTGGCTCGCTGAAGGTTGCCAGCGGCCGTCGGGGCTTTGTTCATCGATGTGGCCGGTGAGAAGGGATGGTTGCCAGCGCAGGCGATGAGGAATTCCATCACGCTGAAGCTCCAGCTCAATCGCCGTACTGTCGCGCAATCCACCCACCAGCTGACTACGGCCGTTCACAATCTGGCGGAACGAGTCGAATTGCCTGTAGGCCTCAGCCCTCGGGCCCAAGCTTTCCAGTGGCTTGGATTGATTCAGCACAAGCCGTAGGGCATGTATCCAGGTGGACTTACCGCTGCCTCGGCCGCCGATAATGGCGTTGAACCATGGGTTGAATTCGAGCTCGGCAGGCGTTCCCTGACCCATGCAGCGTGCCTGTGAAATGGTCAGTTTGCTGAGCATCAAGGCTGGAGGCGCGGCTGGTGCTTCTTGATGGAGACTGCCTTCGGCTTCCAATCCACCAGAACGCACAACTGAGGTGTCGTTACCGTCCAGGAGAGCAAGACGCAATCCTTCCAGTGTTGGACGTTCCATCTTGACCCATGTGAACCGCGAACCTGGTATTGCGGCTCCCTGAAAGCTGTGACAGTCGCTGCCGAGAATTTTGGTGAGGCCTGTGGCCTCGGCACGAATCACAGTAGGGAAGGGACGATCGAGATTTTCCCACTCCACAGCCAGGAGTTTGCCGCTGGCCAGCAAGTCTTTCAGCGTATTGGCATCATGACGGCAGGCTAGAGAGTCGTCTTCGACGGCGAAAAGTGCTTTTCCTGATGGCCCTGGTCGATCGGCATGGGCTGGAATTGCGATCGCCCCTGCATGATGGATCGCGTCAATCGTATCGATCAGACCAGTACCAGTGACACCATCACTATCGCCGTAGGTTCCCGAGTACCTCACGGCTCCCAGCAGGCGGATCACATCGTTGCTCGTGCAATCAGGGGAGAAGACAGCAAGAAGATGAAATCCTCCCTGAACTGAGAGCTCCACTCCAGGAAACAGAGTCAACGGACGAAACCCTGGTTCAGAATCATCCTTCATCTGTTGATAGGAAGACTTCAAGCGATCAACCCATTCCCCTGAATTGTGGTCAGTGATTGCAACACAGTCGATCTGAGCAGCCATATATCTGCGCAGCCAACTCTCTGGGCTCATCTCACCTGATGCACCTACCCGTGAAGACCAATAAGTATCTGTAGATGCTGGCGTATGGGTATGAAAGTCGAATCGCCACCAGCGAGCCCCAGGGTAGGGCCAGCTCTCTGGACTCGTTGATACTGCTGTCGATGCCACGGTGGCACGGCTCGTTGCGCGGGTCGCTTGGGGTTCCAGCATGCCCTCAGTTCTCCTTCGCGGCCAGGCCAGGGGTCGGCGCCAGCACGTCCTGAAACTTGAGATGCTTGCACGAGGCTGCGCTTGTCGGTGAGGGGCTGGTCATTGTTGACCTCTGTGAAGCCGGTACTTCTGCAGCCGGCTGTTCGGCGTGTCCGGCAAGGTGTAAGCGATCTCGTCGCGATCGAGAAGCTGGCGAATCGTGCGGTTGAGGGCCCTGGAGACGGAGTCCCGGCCCAGGGCATGGGCGATTTCAGACTTGCTCAATGGGCCGTCGGCCAGGGCTTGCAGCACCAGCTCGGCGAGTCTGCCCTCGGCCAACGACTCTGCCCCTGACTCTGCCCTTGACTCTGCCCCTGACTCTGCCCCCCTGGGCTGACTCTGCCCCTGGGCTGGGGCGAGGGATTCCGCCAGGGGCAGCGTCACCCGAAAACGCAGGCCCACCTCCTCGAACAGCGGCGGCGGCAGCTGCTGGCTGGCGGCTTCCTGGAGGATCACGGGGATACCACTGCCCCACTGCTCGATCAGGCCGAGTTCGCGGAAGACGCGACCGATGACGCGATTGCGCAGGCGGCTGATCCCGCGCGGCAGATCGTCGAGGCTCAGGCCAGGGATCAGCACACCCGGGTTTTCAATTTCGATCCGATCGTCGAAGTAGGGCTTGCTCTGGGTGAGTTGTGAACAACGCAGCAACGGATCTCGACATGGTGGCGGGCTCATTGCTGCTTCAGAGGCATTTGCGAAGATCAGGTGCATCCCTGGGAGTCTTTTGCACGGTGATGACTTGAGGTGTGACGCCCCAAGCTTTTTCCAACTTCTGTTGATCACGTGGTTTGATCTTGCCGGTTGAGACGATGACTGAACGTTCTATGATCGAACGATTTGATTGAGGCAAGCTGGCCAGATGGGAGAGCGCATCAGCATATGCTTGCCTATGTTTTGCAACGTAGGCTATCTGTGCATAGGCATCTTCAACATGAGTTCCCTTTAACTCGACCAACAAGACGTAAAACCTCCCTGATCGAGACAGGATAAACATACCGTCACACTTCTTCTGATGATCTTTGAAGGCACACCCATCGAGGGCGACAGCAACAGCGACTTCATCTCTTTTGGGTCTAAACACAACGTGAATTCCCTCATCAAGGAAACACAAGTCACCGCAGCATAAGTCGCATGGCGATCTATTCGCTAAACAGATGCATGGCGCCAGGTTCTCCGGGACAAGTGGTGACTGAGCCGGCTTAGCCATCCTTTAGCCTGCCTCCTTGGGAGAAGCATGAAGCGCATCCCACTCGAGGGAACGCATCATGTGAAAAAGATTGGAGACATCATTAAAATTGTCGATGAGTGTATCCCCTGTGAGACCCTCCTCTCTATCCATCAAATCAATCTCACTGTCGCGAGTAATCTGATAGACGGCTGTGTCATTGGGGTCAAGTGGATAAAGGTTGCGAATATGCGTCCAGTCCTCGATTTCGTTGGCCTCAGGAAGCAGCTTGTCGACAGCGAATCTCTTGAGAAGGTTGTTGACTCCTTCAACAACAACGGAACTATGTGTTGTCAGGATGAACTGTGTATTAGGAAAGCACTTGAGCAGATCGGAGACAACCCTTTGCTGCCAGGCAGGATGCAAATGAAGGTCAACCTCATCAATAAGGACCACAGCAGGGGACTCTAATGGGTTCTCCATGTCGGGGTTGCCAGCTGCCATGCGTCGAGACAAGTCAATGGCAAGCCCAATCATTGTCTTGTATCCATCGCTAAGCTGAGAGAGCTCTAGGTCTTCTCCGTCTTCCGTTACTATTAAGCGGGGAGGTGGCTTAACAGCAAAACGAGGATTTGAAAGAGAAGGAAAGAGGGTCGTCAAGCACTGTCGAACCCCACGAAGATGTGGATGCTCAAGATCGAAATCACGCATGGCATTGCGAAAACGCAATTCTTCGGCTTCTTTGTTATAGTACCAAATAAAGGCTGACCTAAAGTTGGATCCGGATGTAAGGGCTTGATCTAGGGCATCCACAATGCGGTCATTCTCGGCATCAAAACCACGCCGTCTCTCCGGAATATCCAACAATGCTCTACTGACGCCATAGTATGCAAATATTGGAAGATCAAAATCCTCATCCTTTGCCAGAGGATCAAGAATAGTACGATCGAGATAGTCGCGTAATCCTCGCTTCCCGACAATGCTTTGCTTGAGTCTAGCGCTCTTGGGAACCCTGTTGCCATAAGTAATGCAATCCCATGAAATACCATCAATCGTTTCTACAAGGATTCGCGCATAAGGCAGAGTCTTTCCGGCTGACTGCCTGATTTCGCCACGCTCTTTAAAATCTCTCCCCTGAGCTTTTGGCAAATAGGAAATAACTGATCCAAGTGCTATCGCAATCGCGTCAAGAAAAGTGGTCTTTCCGGCACCGTTTTCACCAATGAATATGGATAGGCGACTTCCAAGGTCAAGTGATGCGCTTTCTTTGCAGCGAAAGTTCTCAATCTCTAGGCGTTTTATTTTCACAAGACCTCCATTCGAATGCGTTCACAGAATTTCGAGCTTGCCTGACGCCAACTAACTGACTTTACCTCAGTCCTCCTTCGCCGCCAGGCCAGGGATCGGCGCCAGCACGTCTTGGAGCTTGAGGTAGTTCACCTTCACGCCATCATCGAGGTCGAGCTCGATGCGTTGCTGGGCCAGGGGCAGCAGGGCGTCCTGCTCCCAGGCCTGGCATTCCTTGAGCACCTTGGTGATCTTCTCGGCCTCCTTGCGGGCGGATGTGCGTTCGCGGGCAGGCAGCTCCTCGTTGAGCTGATCGAGGCCGAGCTGGGCCAGGCGGGCTTCCAGCTTCTGCAGGTAGGGCCGGAAGTAGTTGTTGAGCACCTG
>Ga0169931_10015969_pt1 | contig 10009 bp, 5 predicted proteins | sample Kivu_15m_20L_FD_129675 | JGI IMG/M metagenome (GOLD analysis project Ga0169931, IMG submission 129675) | Freshwater microbial communities from Lake Kivu, Western Province, Rwanda to study Microbial Dark Matter (Phase II) - Kivu_15m_20L... | ecosystem: Environmental > Aquatic > Freshwater > Lake ... | reverse complement strand
AGCGAGACGTAGAGCTCCCGTTCCGTCGCCCAGGAAGCGGCTTTTAGAATTCATCAGGCGCTGGCTCAAACGAGTCGTAGCAGGGTAGTTCATCGAGAGCCTCCTGAGTGTCGAACTGCCGGTTGTGCGGCTGTTATCGGATTGGGTATTGGTCTAATTACGGATCGTTTGGTGAGTCTCATTAGTTCACATGTGCGGTAGGGGCACTCAACCTTCGCCTTTTTTCTCAGTGACCGCGCGAACGAAATAAAATCAAGTAGTTAGTGTATATGAGCCCGTTCCGATATGAACGCGTTCACTGAGAGAGCGCTACCATCCCGCGCGCTCACTGAGAAAAATCGTTAGGCCCTTTCATCCATCGCACGAAGGGAAGATCTCCGTTATCGCACTGATAAATCTTTAAGGCCTTGAGGTGAACTTCCATGTATCCTTCGTTGTAGGTTAAAACCTACGCTACCCCACGTCAAATGGCATCATTCTAAACCCTTCTTCAGCTCCGCTTGGAGCGTGGAACCGCTACCCGGAGAGGGCCGTATAGACCACGCATTTCGACCCTAATCTGACCCTTACCAAGACCTCTCCGAAAGGCCGCCTACCGCACTTCAACTACTTACAAAAAAGCGATCGATCTTCCTAGCGATTAGTCGGTCTGAGGTTTGACTAGCGGAGTTCCTCTCTTATGCTAGCGGAACGGATTTAGGTTTTCTCGGTTTTTCACAAGGAGCCATAACTATGGCAAAACTAGATGGGCTTGAGCAGGACAGGGTAGACAAACTCTTTGAGGCTTTAGACCGTTTCAGTGGGCGAGAGCTCATGCCCCAAGGGACGGTTAAAGTGACGAAGCGTGGATACGACGTATTCTTGTCAATCTCAACTTCGGAGGTAATCTCCATAACGAAGTTTTCCGCCGGGAAGTGGGGCGTTTACTCAAGCAAGGTCGGTGGTGGTGGCGCATGACTGTCCAGGGGCTCAGAGTGGGACGAGGCCATCGACTCATTCCGTGGACGCGTCGTGAGTAAGCTTAATCGGCTGCTTAGCGATAAAGAGCTGAGAGATGTTATTGAGCTCATTCAATAAAGGTCTTGAGGTTTCTCCGTTTTCGAATGTGCCTTGTTTCTGACAGGGCACATTCTCTTTTTCCGAATACCCAGCTCCTGTTCCGTCAGCAAGGAAGCGGTTCTTAGAAGTCATTAGGCGCTTGTTCAAGTGAGTCGTGGTAAGGGAGTTCATCGACCCTGAGATGAGCCTGTCGAACCATAGCCTCTGGAGTATCGATGAAGTTCGGGATTGGAGGTGGCGTCTGAAAGTCAGGGATACCGTAAGGAATCTACTTGTGTCGAAGATACACAAGCCCCGGGGCTATCGGTGATTTTCAAGGACGAGACGAATATAAACGGGGACTTGGAGATTCGAAAGCCAGAAGACTCAAGCGGAACGCCTCACAACTCAGCCTGAGAACTGAAATTATAAGCCTCATACAAAAGTGATAAGTCGCTACATGCACAGAAGTAGTACGAGGCCCCTTATCTGGGTAGCGCTTTACTCACAAGTAAGTGTTCCTTGTCGATAGTCAGGATAGGGGCCAACCGCGCATCTCATTCGTTTCCCGTAATCGCTCAAGCTCAAGAACTAGCCCGCGTCAGCTTGCGTCTGGGCAGTGGCAGTGACATGCGCGAATGTTTGGCGTAGCACCTGTAGCCCCCCCTGATGGAGAAGAACAGCGAGTGCCTGTGCCTGCTTTCGCTCGAACTCCTGGTCATGGGTCCACTCCCGGTAATGTTCGAGGGTGTGAGCGTATTCGTGAACTAAGATCCGTATGAACTCACTTACCTTAAAAAAGGTGTGGTAATCGGAGTAGTCTATGTCTCGCCAACCATTGATGACTGCTGAACGCACCGCGTTGATATTCCATGCTATCCCACCACCGCGCCAGGCATGAGCGGTACTGGTATCGTCAGAAAGATAGAATGCCACGGTCGTTGGCCGCTCGCCTGGCTTATAGTGGGCGTCGAGCAGGGCAACGAGGGCCACGGATACTGAGTGTAGTACTGTCAGGAGTTCGCGTTTGTCTGTAAGTGCCTCTTGAACCGCGGGCTCAACGCTCGCCAGCAGCTCCTCAAGCTGATAATCCGGAGAGCAATAGGTCTGTCGAATGGAGCTAAAGCCTGAGCCGTTACCACCGTGCCTCTGCTCCTGTTCCTCAATCATCCGACGCAGAGAGCCTGGCAGGGTGCGCTTCTCTTCTTTAGAGGTAAAGGGGTACTCGGAGCGCTGATACCTATCGCGTAACTCACGTATGGAGTAGCTCAAGTGACCGAGCCGTACGAACGGTAGCTCGCACAGGAGCATGATTAACTCGCGTGATCCCTCGCGTGCTGAGTATCGCTCGATGTTTTCGATACCTTGGCCCGCCATGATCCTCGCAGCGTCCTGCGCTACCCCCGTATCGAGGGGGTACATCCTCGGCGGTTGGACGAAATAATCGTACGGTAGGGCGTGGAATGGAAACGCTTCGTCGTGACCTCGGCGAAGCTGCTCACCGAGTTCCGAGAGGAACACCTCTACTAAAGCTCTGCGGATAGCTCGCTCGAGCACGGGCTTAACCGTCTCGTAAGCTGCTATCGCACGTCTCGAGCGAGTCAGTTCAACCTTGACAGGTAGATCAACTACGACACCGCCGGTTGACTCAAGAAGATTCCAGATATACTCGGGGAGGTCATATCGACCAAGCTTACTTACGAACAGGCCGTGCTGCGTAAGTGCTCTATTACAGTTTCGGAGGACGGTGAGGGTCCCGAGCTCTGGGATGAGCTGCTCATGGAGTATGGGGGATTCCGGATTACATGCCATCCCCTGTACCGTGACCAGCGCTTTACGTCGATCGAGACCCCCAATCAGGGTCATAACGCGCGCACGAATCTCTGCCGCGCGGACCCGCGGGATCCTCGTACTTTGGTTGCGAATGACGGTGGTGCCCCGATATCCTTCGTCTGTTCGAGCACATTCAATCGAGAGATCGGTTATGAAACCATCCTGTCGGTGAGGTGTTATTCGAAGATACCACGTTGGCCCATCACCGCGGCCCGTCTTAACACACACCTCTCGAGCATCGTGGAAGATAGTGTATAATCCCTGCCCAAACTTTCCGATAAGCTCCGCGTCAGTTTTTGAAGACTCGCCTGGCACCAGAAAGTAGTTCAGGAGTTCATGCAGCGACATACCGATCGGGTCAACCACCTCAAGTTGCAAGTTGTTTGCTGAGCTTGCAAAGATTCGAATCTCTACCCGCCTCTGCTCCTGGGGTAGCTGCATCGCTGCTAGTGCATCCACGCTGTTTTGCACCAGCTCGCGTAGGTACAGGTCCGGTTCATCGAGAGTTTGAAAGTGAATAGCGTGTGTAACTTCCCGTTTGATGCTGAGATCGTCGGTGTGTGCCGTGATCAGCGCTACCTCTTCCGCCAGCTCCTCAGGCGAGCCGTTAAATGTGCGAGCAGATCGCTCGCAGAGCCGCTTCCATTGAGTGATTTTCGAGAGCATGATCACGGTGCTAGTGCCGGGCGGAAGGGAAAAGTCAGCCTCCCTGTCCTCTGCGAGCTCATGGGGAGGCCTCGTGGCATACAGGTAAAATCCGCGCAACTCCTCCGATAGCTCGCTGACATCGACCGGGGACCCGTACCGAATCATCGTGCTCAGTGTCGCAGTGTACCCGTTGTTGAAATCGATGATCGTAGAGCGTGCCCTGGTCGAGAAGCGCTCGGAGGTCTCCTCGGGTTCAGTCAAGAAGCGCTCTTCAAAGAAATCGATAGTCTTCGCTGCCAGCTCTCCGGCTCTCACGGGGTCACCTTCGGGAAGGATATCATTCAACAGAGAGAGTATGGGAAGCTGCCGAGCAATATCGAGATGTGCTATGCGCTGAACAATCAGGGCGATAGCGGGTTCTGCGAGCGCCGGGTGTAGATATTCAAACGAGTAAAAGCAGGGTAAAAGTCTCTCGAAGTGTTGTATGTCGAGATCTCTGTACTGGATGGCACGAAAGATAAGTCGTTCCGTTGATTGGCGATCGAGGGAAACCTGAGAGAGTAGGAATAGCTCCAAGACCTTTGCATGCTCTACTGAGAGTGCAGGTGCATCGTTTAATCGCAAGGTATTCCACACGGTCTGAGTGAAGGTGACGGTACGGCTGCTGATATTCTGCGTACTAAACTCAGCGGGATACTGTTTCACTATTGTTTTAAGTAACTCATACTCGATTGAGTTACCTGTCGTTCTTTCAGCGCTTACAGCATTGATTATTTGAGTCGGTATGCGAGGTAGCAGGAGTGGGCTTAAGCTCCGAAGGTTTACTGGAGATGAGTTGTGGGTGAGGTGCTCTGGTATGAGCCACTCACTCTTGGTAGCGTGGGGGCTAAATGCTACGAACTCTCCCGCACTGTTGAATTCTGCGATACCAGAGCGGTGTTCGTCATCGCTCGCCTCAGCAAACCATCCGCCATCAGGGTGAGGCACGAAAGCAGAACGGATGATGACCGGTAAGGGCTTGTGAGTCGGAAAGTGCTCAAGGGTAGAGGTATGCTGTGGCTCAAGCTGTCCGAGGCCCCTGATGGTAAGTTTCTGTTCCGCCGAACAACATCCACAGGAGGAACGTACGACATACCACGCATCGAGCGAATATTGGTTGGCGGGTGAGTTGGGCTGGATTACAGTCGCTCTCCCAGAGGCATCAACATAACCTACTAAGACTTGGTGTCGATGGTATCCGAGTGCATACGAGTACACCCCTATGACAGGTGTGTCGTGGTCGACTGGGCCAGATAATTGAAGTGGGAAACAGAAAACCGCCTTCTGCGCCCAGTTGTTCCATTCTCTCTGGTATCGAGTAGGCTCTCCGCGTACCCCGGAGGGCCATTCAGCTCGATCAAAGCGCCACAGGAGCTCACCGTCGGCGGTGAGGAGTTCGTACTCGTCACGATAATCAGCGTGTTCCTCCTCCTTCACTGATTCGCGTCGCTTCAGTGAGCTGTCCGAGCGCGGGCTTTGCCGGATAATCAGCACTTCCCCCGAGGATAGTAAGAGTAGTCCAACCGCTTCTAGGCTGTGCGGCAGCTTTTCGCCGTCGATCGTGACCTGGTCATGCTTACACGTAATCTGCCGTCCTGCCGCATCTCGTATGTTACCCCGAGTGACAAGGGCGCTCGTTGATGAGGGTTGCTTTTTTACTTCGGCGCGCGCGGGTGGTAGCTCGGAAGAGAAGAATGTGACCCGTAGTTCTCCCCACGGAGCGAGAGTCGGTAGTGGCACAGCAAGAGAGGTGGAGTGGCCGGCGCTAATAGTACCATCCGAATAGACCGTTACCCCCTTTCCCTCGAATACTACGCCGTTTGAGCGTTGATAGTGCACGGTATCTCCGCTTAGGGCCGCATAGCTCTTTGAATTTCCGTAGCTATCTCTCCGGGGTAGTTCGTAGTAGCGCTGACCTTCGATCTCGCGGAACTCCAGTGTAGCACCCCTTAAATGCGGCGGTCGATCAGAGCCCTTGAGCAGAAAGAACGAAAGGGGTGATATCGGAAGCGAGTGGAGGATACCTCGCAGCTTTTCGTGAGCTCCAAGTGCTTCGAGAGATTGGGCCAAGGTAGTGATAACCCGATGAGCTGTAGAGGGGTCATTGTCAATAGCCAGGTCACGGAGCATTCCCCAGCCATCTGCCAACGCAGGCGAAGCAAGTTTTGTCAGGATGGCATCGTGAAAGTGCGCGGCGATCTCCGGTGCACGCTCGGCGATCCAGGCAGCTTCAGTGCGTGCTAACAGCGGATGTGGAAATCCGAGGAGTATATAATTCGCTGCCGCCCAGCTCACGAATTCATCGTCAGCTTTACGATCGTGGTGTACAGTAGAGGTGGTCGACAAGGCAGCTATCTCTCCGTACCCATATGTAATGGCTTGTGAGACAAGGAGTGAGATAAGCTCTGCACAGTCGTGTACATCGATCGTTTCGGAGAGGATAATTACTCGATCGCTTACGATAAGATACCTCTCACTATCAGCATTGAATGTTGCTTGATACAGCTCGATCTCTCCCGATGATGTAAAGTTCTCGATCCTTCGTATACCGGGGATCGTTCTTAGATCCTGGCGTGCGATCGTCGTTGCGAGGAGAGCTCGGGGTGGACCATCGCACACCAGATGTAAGAATTGAGGATCATTTGGAAGGATATCGTGTTCGGCATAGGCCTCTGTTATCCGTGCACGCGCATACAGGACTATGTTGGCGTCGCGTGAAGCTAAAGTAGAACGACCTTGGAGTACCTCAAGCGCACCGAAGAGGGTGTTGATTACCGCATCTCGTTCGAGTGAAGGGGGTTGTTGGCACACGAAATCCACAACAGTGCGTAAGGCTGATACCGTAATATGATCGACTGCAATCTGATCACGCTGCTCGGCAAGGATAGTGTGTGGTGGTAGGTCAATTACAAGTATGTCGGCAGTGATCGCCCCAGATACCGTAATCGTTTCGATCAGAACACCCCCCACCTGGAGCGCTACGAGAGCCTGCTTATGGGACGTAACCCGTTCTGTGCGCCAACTCACAGCCGCTTGTGTGCTACACAGGTGCGCCTGTTCGGTAATCGCCGGTTTACCACTTATTTTAGGTACCAGAAGTTTTTCGAACACCACCGTTGGTGACATCCCTATCCCATGGTCTTTTACCAGCACGAGACCCGGAGCCGTATCGACCACTATCGTCGCGGAGCTTCGACCATCACTAGTGCGAGTTGTCCCTCCAGTCGGCGTCCAGTGCTCAAGCCGCTGGCCGTTTAGCTCTATGGTTGCGGTGTTGTTGTACTTGAAGGTCGAGCGAAGAATCTCTTCGACAGCTGCTGTATTGAGGTGCTGGGCCTGCACCTCGATCGTCGTGCCGTGGTCGAAATCGGTTGAGAGCGGCGAGATTCGACATTCAATCTGACCGGCATGTTTTCTAAAGGCTATCTCAATACCGGCCTCCTCATCTGCTCGTTTCGTGCGCAGTGTTATGCGATCGGACTCGGTCTGGAGGTGATTCAGTATCTGGTAGAAGCCGACTCCGAATCGACCGATCTGACTCTGCTGTTCAGCTAATGCGTCGATGGCGTTACTGACCAGCTCTACGATGGCGCGGTAGAACAAACCCGACTGGTTGCGGATATCCGTATCGATTCGAGCAGGGTAGACATCGTGCTCGCGCTCCAAGACGCGCTGCACTTGATCGAGATCGATATGAGCGGAGACCTGCTCAGAGAACGTAGCACGGCGTTCCTCGGGAGCAAGGATGCTACACAGAGTTCGAGAGAAAGCCACGAGATGGCGTAGATCTACCCACTGTTCAAGACCGATTATCTCCCGAAACTGAGCCCACGATACCTGTTCCTCGTGAAGCGTAGCAAAAGCCTTCTTGAGAGTTGCCGTGACGGCGATCTTCTCCTCAAGTGGTAGGGCATGGAACGATTCGCGTGTGTGCCCCAACTTTCCCAGCAGAAGCGAAAAAGCGCGCGCACCGTTACCTTCGATGTGGTCAGCGTGCGATCGTAGCTGTGTGACCGCGGTATTGTCCGTGCCCATGGTAGCCGTATCCTCCCTTACAAGGTCCTTGCCTTTATAGTTACAAGTAAGAAGCAATTCATTAACACAGTTCTACACAAACTATTTCTCCAAAGCAAATTTTTAGGACAGTGTTTTAAAGAATGCGCTTCGTAGGATCGAGTGGGTGCCAATGACTGCTGATGGGGCATAACCCATTGTTTTCACCAATAAATCACGTATTTCTGCGTGAACGTACCCGACCTAGCAACTTTCTGCCCCGGCGATCGATATCTAGTAGTACGGTGGAATTCGTCGTCACTACCGTTGAGATTCGAGACCGGCTACCCAGCGGAAACGGAGGACTCCACGATCAGTTTAAGCGCGCATCATTTGCGATTGTGATCAACATTGCCGAAAGTCCTGATAAGCTCAAACAAGCCGATAAACGGCCGCTCTTTCTCAATAGCTTAAGGGTCCGTCATGGAGTGTGGTGCCCTCTTTGATTTGTTCAACGCTCTTGAGCCACCTCTCCCCGCACGAATATCGCGCCGGAAAGCTTTTGCTTACACGGATTGGTGCCATGCTTTCTACACTTTGCCTTTAAGGGCGTGTGACCACACTTCTTCGGGTATGTTCACGTTTACGCGCATGTTCACATGCGGAAACGCCAATTCTACTCACTTGATTCACCGATAAGCCAAAAAAATAGGCCGCGTTTTATTGCAACGTATCAGAGCTTTAAGTGTAACAATATGAATTACAAGGGCCCTGAGAGGGTCGAACATATCGACCCTCTCAGGGCTTTGAGGGACTAGAATCCGAACTGTCGAATGGCAGTCGCACCGTAACCTGCCACGCAACTTCCAAACGGCCCCGAAACCCTTATTCCGAGGCCGGTAGCAGCACTCGTGCCCGAATTCTTGTCATAAATCACGACAGCCTGGACGTATCGGTTGTTCGACTGCATGTACTCAGTAGCTACCTCTACGCGCCGCCCTCCCTTACGAGTCATCCCCATCAGCGTTCCATCGTGAGAGGTCGAGAGTGCGACCTGATTACCCATCATTTGAAGCTGATGACGGAACACAAAAGACGATGCGAATCCGGTGCAGTTTGCCTGAACCAACACATACCGGCCTGCCCACAGACCGGCGTAATCCCTCCCTCTCTTGCTCTGAAAATCGAAGCTTGCGGAGGTTTTGTTCTGTGCACGTGTACGGGCTACTTGAAGGGCGCGCTTGGCGAAATTTTCAATCTCGAGATCCCGCGCTGGCGCAGCTGCTTCAACTGGTGTTGATGACGCAGTCGGCGTCTCTGCTACAACGGGGCATGGGAGCGCGGTCAACAGACTTGCCGCTAATGCCGCCCCACACACCCTCTTAGAAGCAATTTTTATCTTCGAAATATACGCATCTACTCTATTGTTCATACTACCTCCAAATAACAACCAATTACTGCGACCATTTTTTTATGTAACCTGCGAAGCTTTTGGTCCTAAAAACGTGCATTGTTGAGCACGAGACCAGAACCTTATACTCTCTAATCGCTCGCTTCCTTGTTTTTGCATCTGTAAAAATATACCTTTTTTAAAATACCTATTACATGTGTGTATACAAGTGGTTATATATGTTTTCGAGGCAGCTAGGATGCCATTCACGCCATGCAACGGTGAACCAAAGGACCACTTGGATTCAACAGCCCGGGACGCCCTCATGGATACATTTCGTCGATGCGACCGCAGAGGCATCGGACAGGACCCTTTACGGCTTTCAGTCACGTGAGGAAGAAACGTGCTATTTATGGAGGAATCTAGCCCGTTTTTCAGGTACTCAACGAGTAAGAGCTGAATCATTACCCTTGGTGCCTTGCTCGTTGTAAAGGGGTATCAAAATATCCAGCGACTCTTCGTCTCGGCACTTGATAACGTTAGCAGTCCAAATATCATAAATGTGTAAGTGGAAAATGTACATTTATATGATTCCTTTTTGGACTGTGTCTCATAAAGGTAGTCTTTCTCTCTTTTCGTAAACCGAAGGGATGCTCGTGCACAGCTAAGAGTCTGTAGGTAAGAGATCTCATTGTATGGTATAAAATCTTGAATCTATTACCTTATTTGTTCAGGTGCGCATGATATGGTGGAAAGGGCAGGGTCAGATTTTGCCGTAGAACGTCCCGTCACGAGGAGCGGGCACTGAGAGTGGTTTTGGCCAGCGGGCGGCTCCTTGTAGGTGCGAAAGAGAGACGCATGTACTTGTACAGTATGGTAACTCTGGATACAAAACGACTCTACTAAGCGACCATCCAAGCTTCTGATAAAAGCCCAGTATGGGTTCTAAACCCAGCCTCATTCATTTTTGAAAAAAATGAATGAGAATTGCTGGGCGAGCGCAATCTTGGCGTAGCCAAGTTGCGCCGTAGAAGACAACAAACTTTTATGTGCCAAGCGTGTGAAATT
>Ga0169931_10015968_pt1 | contig 10009 bp, 19 predicted proteins | sample Kivu_15m_20L_FD_129675 | JGI IMG/M metagenome (GOLD analysis project Ga0169931, IMG submission 129675) | Freshwater microbial communities from Lake Kivu, Western Province, Rwanda to study Microbial Dark Matter (Phase II) - Kivu_15m_20L... | ecosystem: Environmental > Aquatic > Freshwater > Lake... | reverse complement strand
GCCGTAGTCGTTGGAGGTGGCGGTGCTTTTCGCACTAACGGGTCTAATTCTGAATTTTCAACTATAACTTCTACGGGTGGCGGTAGAGGTGGCGGTGCTAGCGGTAACACGGGTGTTGGCACGGCTGGCGGTTCAGGCGGTGGTGGTGGACACACTGTGGGTTCTGCTGGTGGTGCTGGAACGGCTAATCAAGGTTTTGCTGGCGGTGCGTCGGGTGGTAATTATTCTGGTGGTGGTGGCGGTGGTGCTGGTGCTGTCGGTTACGCAGGCACAAGTTCTAATATCGGTAACGCCAATCAAACTGGGACAAATGGTGCTGGTGGTGCTGGCGTGGCGGTTGCAATTACGGGTAGTTCTGTAACTTACGCTGGTGGCGGTGGCGGTGCGTATGGTGCCGCTGGCGGTGCTGGCGGTGGCGCAAATGGCGCAACCTTAGGTGGTAGTGCAGCAACACCAAGCGCAAATCTTGGCGCAGGCGGTGGTGGCAGTAATTCAAGTGGTGGCACTGGCGGTAGCGGTGTGGTAATTTTGCGATTTCCAACTTCATCAGGAACCATAACTATCGGTGCAGGTTTGACAGGTTCAACAGCCACAGACGGTTCAGATACGGTCGCAACCATTACTGCTGGTAGCGGAAATGTGAGTTGGGCATAATGGCACACTACGCATTTCTCGACAACAACAATGTCGTAGTCAAAGTAATCACGGGCGTAGATGACAACATCACGCAAGACGACAATGGCACACCTGTCGGTGGTTCTACCGAAGCGTGGGAACAATTCTACGAGTCGCAGTCGTGGCATTCAGGTTTGACTTGTAAACGAACTTCATACAACGCTCGTGGCGAAGCAGGCGATTATCGTGGCAGATACGCAGGCATTGGATATTCGTATGACGCTGACGACGATGTGTTTGTCGCACCGCAACCGTTTCCGTCTTGGTCGCTTGACGGGAATCACGATTGGCAACCACCCGTTGCTCGACCAGCAAAAGGTATATGGATCTGGAACGAAGACACGCAATCTTGGAACGGCACAGAGTTTTTGTCGTGAGCAAGTCCCGATGAGCAAGCAATATATTTTTCTCGCTGGAACGCCACGCTCGGGTTCAACGCTTTTTACAAGCATTCTCAATCAAAACCCTGACATTTTTGCATCATCAAGTTCGCCTGTTTGCAACACCCTTTATTGGTCACATCGTTTATGGCACGACCAAATTGCTTTGCAAGCAAACCCGAATCCGACAGCGGTTCAAGCCGTTTTGGGTTCTATTATTCCATCGTTTTATTCAACCCGACCCGAGCCAATCATTATTGATAAAGCGTTCAGTTGGGGAACGCCCGAAAATCTCGCAGTGCTAATCAACGCTCTTGGTTATACACCAAAGTTTATTGTAATGGACAGACCACTTAATGAAGTGTTGAACTCGTATCACAACCTGTTGCAGAAGTCGCCACAATTTGTTGGGGATATTAGTGATTTTATGGATTTGGGTGTTATGGCGCATCAAAACCTGTTGGCACAAATACCCGAACAATGTTTTATGGTTTCATATCACCGTCTTTGCAACGACACAGCAAATCTGCTTGCAGAGTTTTATGACTTTATTGAGCGACCAAATTACCAACACGACCTGTCGCACATAATAAATACCTGCACAGACGACGACAGTGTGTGGGGTTTGACTGATATGCACAAAATAAGACCGACGATTAAACCCGTAGAACCGTGAGTGGGTCGCTATCTAACAAGGTGGCTGATCGATCATGGTCGAATGTTTGGCGTGTCGAGTGATCGTGGCTCACGATATTCGACGCATTGTCGGTTGCGGTTGCGATCCCGATAGCCCGACTTGGGTCTATATCGAAACAAATGGAATCGTCAAAGGTTTCAGCCAGTCGGCATGGCGTATGATCGATGACGGTAAATAGATTGACTGCTATTGTTTGATCAACAGAAAGTGAGCAAATTCATGGCGTTAAACGATAAACAAAGGGCGATGATCGCGTCTTATTTACGAAGCGTTGTCGGCGCGGTGTGCGCTGTTGTCGCGACGGGCAACTATTCGATCGATGATCTCGGGAAGGCGGCCCTCGCGGCGATCTTGCCGCCATTAATTCGTTGGGCCAACTCGAACGATCTTGCCTTTGGTCGCGGCTCTAAATGAATTTGCCGATTCGCCCGGTGAGACTTCCGGCTGATCTTCGTAATGTTAAGAATGGCGTTCTCGATGATGGGCTTCTGGTGGGGATTAAGCCGTTCGGCAGACTTCACCGGGTCGCGGCTGATGCTTGGCATGCGATGAGATGGCAGGCCCATCGAGACGGAATCAGGCCCATGAAGCCGACTTCGGCGGCTGACGCATACAGATCATTCGATCAGCAGAGGGCGGCATTCTTGTCGAGGTATCAAAGAGAGCCGATCCCCGGCGCATCGACGAGAAGATGGAATTCTGAGATCTGGTATCTGAGGCAGGGCGCGCCTCTCGCCTCACCGGGCACATCGAATCATGGTCTCGGTCTGGCGGTCGATGTCTGGTCTGCGAGCGGCGAAAGGCTCGAATGGCTGTTGGCGAACGCGCTGAAATACGGCTGGTCTTGGGAGGTTCAGAGTGAGCCTTGGCATCTTCGATTCTGCGAGGGTAATCGCCCGGTCGAGGCGATCGAGAAATGGCGCATCGAAAGATCTGAGAAGTAAGGTTTTCGCATGGATTCGGGTCTAGCGGCAATCATCGTCGGCGTGATCTCGACGGTCGGCGCGATCATCGTTGCGATGATTCATGCCGGGCGCAAAGAGAACAAGAAAGACCATGCCGAGGTTCAGACGACATTGTTCAGAATTGCCAGAGGCATCGGTAGAGTTGATGCTAAGTTAGACAAGCACATTGAGGATCATGAGAAGGGATTATGGCATGGGGAAGTTACTAGACGAGATTCATGATGATCACAAGCCTCGACAGAAGGCTCTCGATCTGATCTTGGCAAGGCTCGAAGAAGAGGATCGAAATGATCTGATCTCTGCCCTGCTCGATCCGTCGATCAAGACTTCTGGGATTCATAGGGTTCTAAATAAGCGCGGAATGAAGGTGGGCTACGACCGGGTGGCTGATTATCGGCGAGAATTGTTGAGTCGTCAAGAGGCCGAATGATGAGTATCGGCGACGAGATCCGAGAGTATCAAGCGGAGTCTGCGGCGATCGTTCTCGCCAAGATCAAGCGCGAAAGAGACATCGCACAGAAAGAGAATCTGCGTCTTGCGACCGAACTCGATGCGATGAAACAAGCCCTCGTTCTGGTCGAGAAGATAGAGGGTGCGACGATCGAGCCGCCGAAATGGCTGACTCCGAAGAAGCCGAAGAATTCTGCCGCGACCCTCGTGGCGATGCTCTCCGATACGCATTTCGACGAGGTCGTGAATCCTCATGAGATCGGCGGCCTCAACGCCTACAACCGGGAGATCGCGGTCATGAGATTAGAGAAGTGGGCGACGAATCTGATCAAGATGGCGAGGCACTATCTCGCCGGGATCAACTATGAAGGGATCTTGATCATTCTTGGTGGCGACATCTTCTCTGGCGACATTCATGACGAACTGAAAGAAACGAATGAAGACACGATGCTCGGTAGCGTTCTGTTCTGGGCAGAAGAGATCTCGGCGGCAATCGGTCTGCTCGCAGAAGAATTCGGCTCATGCCATGTCGTCTCGGTGATGGGGAATCATGGGCGCACGACTCGTAAGCCTCGCGCAAAGTTGCGAGCCAAGACGAATTTCGATTGGCTGATCGCGAAGATGATCGAGCGTCATTTCTCATCGAACAAGAAGATCACATTCCAAATCCCCGAATCTGCTGATGCGCTGACGAAGGTGTATGAGACAGGTCTGCTCATCACTCACGGCGATCAGGTGAATGGCGGCGGCGGAATCGGTGGGATCTACCCTCCGATCATGAGGCTTCGCGCTCGCAAGCAACAGAATCATCAGGCGATCGGATCAGGATTCGATTCTCTTCTGATGGGCCACTGGCATTCCTATCTCAGCACACCGACCCTCACCATAAACGGCTCGATGAAAGGCTTCGATGAATACTCCGCGATCAGCAACTTCGGATTCGAGCCGCCTCAGCAGGCGATGTTGATCGTCACACCTGAGAGAGGGATCACGATCCAAGCACCGATCTTCTGCCAAGACCGAAAGAAAGAAGGTTGGTGAAGATGTGTCGATGCCGCATTCAGAAGATTGTGATCTGCGATCAGGAAGACGAAGATGATTGAGAGATCTCGCGTGATGGTCGTCTGGCATGATGCTCATTCGGCCTCTACCGGCTGGTGCGAAATTGGCGACATCGAGGATTCCCCGGTCGTGGTCGAATCTCTCGGCTGGCTACTGCCTGATCGCAAAGCGGCTCATATAGTTCTCGCCCAATCGATGACGAGTGATGAGAGCATCGATTCAGTTCTCTGTATCCCTGTTGCGATGGTGAAGAACATTCTCACATTCTAAATTTGTCTCGGCTATCGTCTTCGATGCCGTAGCGTTCCCTTCTCCGCGCGGTGGGGTCGATCGTCGGTCGCGACGACGACGATCTCGCAAGAGGCCCTAGAAACAAGGCCGTTTCGATAGCCGTGCCATGCGCCCTCGGATCGGATAGATTGATCTCATCGATTCGAGAGAGGCTCGTATCGCAGACCTGAGGAGGTTAGAGATGAGTGAAGCAAGAACAATGATGAGTGATGTCGAGATCGACATCAGGCATCGAGAGATGTGGGATCAGGCCATCGCCGAGCATGGTGCGGCGAATCTCGTTCCGCAAGCGCAGGCGCAGAAGATCAGCGATGAGATCCGCGCCCGGTATTGCGTGGCGTATTGGAATCGTGGCATCAATCTGGTGTCGCATCTTCGACAGATGATGGTCTCGGAAGATCTGATCGTTCGGCTTGTCGAAGAGTCGGGCATCGAGGTCTCGAAGGATGAGTCGGGCAAGGTCATCATTGAGAAGAAGGCGAAGCGCAAGCGCGACGATCTGACGAAAGATCTGATCTCTTGGCTCGATGCGAATCCTTACAAGGTGATCACGGTTCGCGATCTCTGCGAGATCGGCAAGGTGGCCCACATGACGATCAGGAAGTTCATCGTCGATCGACCTGACTATTTCAGACCGGGCGAGAAGCGTGGCGAATGGGAGATCAGAGACCCGAAGGCTGAGCGCGAATTCGATCGCAGGCAGAAGTGAAAGGTCTTCATCTCTCACCGATCTCGATCGCGAAGATGCGGCGCATCGAGAAGTATCAGAACGACAATGATCTAGTTGTGATCAGGATCGAGACCGACCGATCGATATTCGATGATGTCGAGATCACAGGCATCGAATCGAAGAACGGTGTCGGCTGGGTCGAATTCTGGGGTCTCAACTATCGCGGCTATCGGGAATGGCACATCGAGATCGATCGCATCGAAAGGCTGGCAATCGAATGAAGACATATCGGATTCAGGCGCATCTTGGCGGCAGATCATCTCGCGCAATCTATTTCGAGGAAGAAGATGATGCGAGGGCCATCCTCGGCGGCATGATCATCGTTCTCGATAATGCCCGGCATCAGATCTGGGCGACCGGGCAAATCGTTCTTCGATCGGAAGATGGGTCGATCATCAAGACAATGGATCAGAAGGTTCGATGATGTCTCTCTCAAAGAAACATTTCGAGAAATGGGCGCACATCATGGCCTGCCTCCGATTCATCGAGCCTCATTCGGCAGGCATCAGAACTATTCAGCAGAATCTCGAAGATCTCTTCGCCGAGCAGAACAATCGATTCGATCAATTCGTATTTAGGCAGGCGATCGACGATCAGATCGAAGAATTCGAGAACAGCAAGAACCGTGAGAGACCCTCTCGGTAATTTCACATCAACGAAAGAAGGTAAAGAAATGACCAATCAACAGACCATCCAACGAATCGAGAAACCGCCTCATGGGTCTCTCGAATGGCTCGCATTACGAGACCGCGATCCGATGGGCAGAGTCAGATTCGGCACTAGCGAATCGGCATCGATACTCGACAGATCGATCTATGAGACGAGGGCAGATCTGATCGCCAGAAAGATTCACGGCTCGACTATCTCTGTCGAGACTCCGGCGATGAGATTCGGCAACATGATGGAATCGATTCTGGTCTCTGAGGCCTCGAAGAAGATTCGACTCAATTTCGAGACCCCCGATGTGATGTTCGCAAGAGATCGATTCATCGCGACCCTCGATGGCTGGAATGAGACTGAACGAATGATCGTCGAGGCAAAGACGACTCAGAAGATGGCGGTCGAGACTCTCGATGATGTGCCGGAACAATGGCTCTGGCAGACCACGGCTCAGAGGTGGGCTTGCCATGCCGAAGCGGTGTGGCTCGTCGTTCTCGATCGAAGATTAGAGATCTCGGTGATTGAGATCCCCTATCGAGAAGACATGGTGAATGCGCTGATCGAAGAGGCGGCTCGACTCGGGCATGATCTCGACAATCAGAAGATTGAGCCTTACATCTCCTCGATGGCGGCATCCCACATCGCGAAGATGTTCCCTGCCGACCCTGAGAAGAAGATCGATCTCGATCGTCGAGGCCTCGATCTAATCTTCATGTGGGAAGACGCGACGAGGCGGAAGAAAGAGGCTGAGGCCGACGAAGAATTCGCCAAAGATGAACTAGCGCGAATCATGCTCGACGCGACTACCGGGCTGTTCGATGGGCGAGAGATGATCACTTGGAAGGAACGCAAGGGTCGGGCGAGCCTTGATCAGAAGCGTCTGGCAGAAGAACATCCTGAGATCATCGAAGCATTCACGAAGACAGGGTCGCCCTACCGGGTGATGCTCAACAAGGCGGATCGCCCATGAGATCGCACATCATTAATTATCAATCATCAACAGAAGGAGAATGAGAAATGTTCGACATCGCAAACTATGTGGATGTAGCAGAGAGGATCAGGCAATTCAGAGGCCAGCATCCGAACGGCTCGCTACAACCCCTGAATCCAGAGAAGCCATTCGAGATCACGACGATCACGATCGGTGGCAGAGAGATCGTCTTCGTCGTCTATGCGGCGGCGGCGTATCGATCACCAGAAGACACGCGACCCGGCATCGGTATCGCATGGGAGAAATTCCCCGGCGAATCGAATTTCACTCGCGATTCGGAATTAATGAACGCAGAAACTTCGGCATGGGGTCGGGCCATCGTCGCGGCTCTCGCGGCAGATACGCAGAAGATCGCCACCGTCGAAGAGATCCGCAATCGTCAGCCAGACAAGGCAGAGATTCGCCCGGTCGAGCAGAAGGTTGAGCATGCGAAGGTGACGACGATCCGATCTGGGTCTCTCTCCGACAAGCAGAAGAATCTTCTGATGAAATTGATGCGCGAACGAGGCATCGAAAAGACGACCGAATTCGCATCAAATTTCTTCGACATGAAGATCGAATCTCTGAACGATCTCGCATCGAAAGATGCGTCGGCTCTGATCAAGCATCTTCTCGACGGAGGCGCGGCATGATCACCGACCATCTCGAAATTCGATACGACTTCGATTTGTCGAATGTCTGTTCATGCCAGATCTACGACGAAGACACCGACACCTTCTCGCCTGCGAACGAATGTCTTGGCGACTGTTGGGAACACAATCTGATGTTCTTCGCAGAGGCGATCAAGCCTCTGTTCGATGCCGCCGAATCGTGGTGGTGGCGAATCGAAGATCTGCCTCTCTGGGATCGGAATTCTTCTGGCTACATCAAGGCCGAAACGCCCGAAGATCTGCTCAGAGGCATGACGATCCGAGGCGAATGGTATCTGCGCGGCTTCGTGAAAGAAGACCACATCAAGGCTCTTCTCTCCCATCATGACGCGCCGACAGGCGGCTGGATCACGGTTCGCCCGGCGACCGGGGAAGAAGCGGAGAGACTCCATGCCCTCTGATCAATTAGATCTCGACCCCGGTTTCGTCAATCGCCCGGCATCGAGAGATCGCGCCGAATATGAATCTCGTTCTGGTATCTGGTCGAATCGCAAGACTTTGTTTCTCTCCGAGATAATGAAGTCATGCTCTCGCGGTCTGACTTGGCGCGAAATTTCTGAGATCTTCCCGAATCTTCATCACGGTCAAATCTCTGGCGTATTGTCGAAACTTCATCAAGAAGGCAAGGTGTTCGCGCTTCGATCGAAGAGAGATGATCGATGCCATCCTTACATCGACGAATCGTTCCGACATTTGTTCGATGTGAAAGATCGATTCGATCATCCGATCAAGACTCAGACGAGTCGAGATGCCGAGATCGGTCGGGCGGTTCGCGAGATATTCGAGAAACATCTTCATCTTGGCGCAAAGTGTAAGCGCGATTACTTCCTCGGTCTTGATCAGATCAGATTGGATCTCGCGGAGTATCTCGCGCTAATCGATCTGCGATCGATGGTCGAAGATACGATCGATGCCGATGAATTGGATCAATAGAGCGGCCTGCCGGGGTCTCGATTCAGCGTTCTTCTTCCCGGTGAACGGGAATGAGAACAGATTCGCCAAGGCGATCGAGATCTGCTCGCGTTGCCCGGTTCGGCAACAATGTCTCGAATTGACTATGAGGCTCGACGATCGCGATGATGCGTGGGGCATCTTCGGCGGCAAGACTCCAAGAGAGAGAAGAATCATGAGAGACGAAAGGCGAAAGAAATGATCAAGGATCTGAATCGGGCGTTCCAAGATTGGCTGGAAGAAGGTATCGCGAGAGGATTCTGCTCTGATATCTGGTGTTGGACTCATGATCTCCCGATCATCGAGAACGAGAAGACAAAGGCTTATGTTGAGGGGCAAGATTCGGATGATCCCTGTATCGATTGCGTCTCGATCTACCACATCTTCGAGACCGAACATGATTGAGGCTCGCAAGGGTGATTGTGGTGGCGACCGGGCGAGATGCTCTCTCGGGGATCGATGCCCTCTCTTCGGAACGCTCGGTCGAGAAGATCGTCGAGGCGTTCGCAGGATCAAGGGCTGTGGCGATCCGATGGCGCGAGGCAGACGGAATCGATCTAAGGGCGACTCCAAGGCTCGTCGCGCCCGAAAGAAACTGAATTTGGTCGGCGCGAACACCCGGCACGAAGAACATTGGCGAGGCAGGCTCAGGGTTGAGATCAAGTCTGGCAAGCAGATCGAACCGATCGCGACCCGATTTGATGCGGCGAAACATCAATCTGATCAGTCGAAGGCGATCGGAGACATTCGACCGTTCGCGATGGTCGCGATGCCCGATGGATCTAGCGATGGGATCGTCTTGATGAGCCTAGAAGAATTCTCAGAGATCTTGGCTCTGATCGAGTCATGAGCATCAGATGGATGTCTTGGATCTGGTCTCATTCGCCCTACAAGGGTGAGAGGCTTCTGCTACATCTCGCGCTCGGCGACTTCGCGAATGATGAAGGCGAATGCTTCCCATCTGTGGCGACCCTCGCGAAGAAGGCTCGATGCTCTGATGTCTGGTGTCGGGCCGGGATCAGACAGATGATCGATGATGATCTGATCGAGATCGCGAAGCATGGGATCGGGCGAGGCCGATCGAATCTGTATCGCCTCAAACGCGGAACTGAGAAAGTAGAAAGTGGCTTACCTGATTCCCAGAAAGGGGTAAGTGTGGCGACAGAAAGGGGTAAGTCTGGCGAGATCCTGTCTATTACTAAGAACCATCATGAACCATCATTCGAGATCTTCTGGTCTGCCTACCCTCGAAAGGTGGCGAAGGCTCAGGCTCGTCGAGAATTCGACAAGGTGATGTCGCGAGATGACGCGCCGACGATCGATCTTCTGCTCTCTGCGATCAAGGGCTACGAAGCGTCGGTCTCTGATCCTCGCTACATCGCGCATCCGGCGACTTGGCTGAATGGGGAACGATGGCTCGATTCGATGCCGGGCGAGAAGCCTGCTAAGGTCGAGACATACGAAAGTCGTAGCGCGGCATCATTCGGCGCGGCTCTCGCGCACATCG
>Ga0169931_10015966_pt1 | contig 10010 bp, 10 predicted proteins | sample Kivu_15m_20L_FD_129675 | JGI IMG/M metagenome (GOLD analysis project Ga0169931, IMG submission 129675) | Freshwater microbial communities from Lake Kivu, Western Province, Rwanda to study Microbial Dark Matter (Phase II) - Kivu_15m_20L... | ecosystem: Environmental > Aquatic > Freshwater > Lake... | reverse complement strand
TAAATTTTTGAATAATATCAACATTTTCTTATAGAAAAGATCGTCATTTAAGGAGTTCAGAACACATTTTTCTAGATAAAATTACCGATTTTAAAGATACCCAACATTTAGAATCATCTCAAAAGGATGGAAAATCAAAAAATACAAACAGAAGAAACGAAAAAAAAAGCTTTTTGGATTTAAATTCATCAAGTTTTAAAGATAGAAATGAAGTGACTAATTCAGGTACAATTATATTAATTATTCTTACATTTACCGTTAAGCCGATAAAATAAATAAAAATTACACAAAGCTTAACTCCTCTAATAAATTTGATGTTGACGAATATCAGGGTCTGTCCTATCTCAATCAGAAATCAATTCCCATAAGATCGGAAGATACGAATGTAACAGAAAACGATAATGATCCTTATAAAGCAGCTAAGAAAAAGTCAGTAGACATCGATTTTAGAATGAAATACAAGACAGAAATTTGTAAGTTTTGGGAATTGAATAAGGAATGTAGATACGGAAATAATGTAATAATCTCATAAAATATGCTTATATAAATATAGTGTGCGTTTGCCCATGGAGTTGATGATATACGCTCCAAAGTGAATATATCTACTAATTACAAAACTAAAAAATGTAAACAATTTTTCGACACTGGGTATTGTCCATATGGGTCACGTTGTCAATTTCTACATAATGAGTAGCTCATATTTTTTAAAAATTTTAGATTGCGGAAATTATCCTCGCCTAAACCTAATGATTTATTTAATTCTAAAAATCTAAGTTACAGAAGGATTTTAGAGTCGTTTGTTAAAAAATTGTTGTTTTCTCAATTGGAAGAAAAAGAGAACACAAATAAATCAAGGTATGAATATGATAAATAATATTTAATGATAGACCCAGGCTTAAAACCTTCACCTTGATTACCAATAATTATTCTATCAATCCTAAAATTAATAAATGGTATTCCACACCTTATCTAATAGAAGTGGAAGGTTATAACAAAATCAATTATAACAATTATATTCCAAATGAAGAAATTGTTTCCATCAACTCTATGGACAGCCTGGAAAATCTTACAATAGACTGTCTTATGTCTGCTCCATCATCTGAATCACACGAGCAATAACTATATATTATGACTTTAATAATATTTAAATTACTTTGTAGTGTAAGAAGAAAACTCACGAGGATGCTAGGTAAAATAATGTATAATATTAGTCGCATCGCCAGTAACTTATGTAGAATAAAAATCCTCTAATTAATTTAAATTCATTTTTAAAGTATTATGAATTGTATGTAAATAAACAAACCTCTTATATTTAAATTAATTAAATTTAAATTTTAATATTGAAGGAAAAGTAGAAAATATGAAGGAAAAGAAGGAAATAAAATAAATAAAAGAAATTTTAATAAAAAATGTTTATTAGTTAATAATATTAACTCTTAATTAAGTTCAGCTATTTAGCTGCTTCCAGAAACGGAAGCGAATTTGTTGACGGCCTTGGCTCCTTCGATGATAGCGTGTTTAGCTAATTCTCCTGGGAGGAGGAGTTTCACAGCGGATTGGACTTCTCTTGCAGAGAGAGTGTGCTTCTTGTTGTATCTAACTAATTTAGAAGCTTCCAATGAGATCTTTTCGAAGACGTCGTTGATGAAAGAGTTCATGATGGCCATGGATTTCTTTGAGATTCCGGTATCTCCGTGGACTTGTTTAAGGACTTTGTAGATGTAGACAGAGAAAGTTTCGTGTCTTGATCTTCTTCTTGCCTTTTTTTCGTCTCCCTTTCTGGTGGATTTCTTTACTGCGGGGGTGGTTTTAGATGCAGTTACTTGTTGTTCAGTTCCAGTTGGTTGTTTCTTTGGTGCCATTTAAATTTTTATTGAAAAATATTCATAAGCGCCTATATATACTTTTATTTATCTAAAATCACATTTTTTGAAAAAACTGATTGGGTTAATTTTAACAGATATGGATTATTATTTTAATATTAGAAAAATTTTAATTTTTTTAATTTTTTATGGGAAATTTATAAATTATTATAATTTATAACTGATTATTAATATGTTTATGTAATGTATTTATTGGGTTAGGTAAATAACCAAGAAAGATTTATAAATATAAAATAAGAAAAATTTAAGGGCTTTTAAAATTAACTCTACACTGAAATTTTTACTAAAATATATAACACATAATCCCGATATCATCCATTAGAATAGTAATTATTTTAGAAAGAATTATGAGCGAATTCTTGATAATTCATTTTGTTCGACAATTTATTAAAAATTTTAATTTGAATTTTCTAATGAGTAACTAACACACCAAAATTTTCCTTTTCATTTCACATTAGCAAAAATATCAACCGTTCTTCTTTTAATACATCAAATGTTTACGTTCAATTTAGTCTGATTATTTTAATACAGTTTAGGTATTAGGATAAAAATTAATTAAAATTATCAGAACATAATTTCAAATTTAATTTAAAATCCTCTCCATGACCAAATATAGAATAACAGAAATATGCAATCTTAGTAATTAAAAATCTATCAAATAAAATCTGAAATGCTATTTGTTTAATTACAATATTTTATAAGTTTAATATATTTTCATAGAAAGTTTATAATATTAGTTCTATGTTTTATTTATCTTTCTTCCTCTTCATTCTGTCCATAAATATTATCATCTTCTACTTTTTTAATTGTTGTAAAAATTTCCTTTTCAATTTTTCCACTTTGAATAGTCCTTTCCAACTGTCTAACCGCCTCCAAAGATTCGGTGGATTGAATTAAATTCTACAAAATAAATCAGGATATAGAAGTACATATAACATCTGTTTCTTTTTGATGTCATGTTGTATAACTTCCATGGCTTTAATGTATTCTTCTTCATCCTCTTTTTGGAAACTACTACTATACATATCTTCAATTATTTTCATTCCTTTTTCTGTTTGAAATAGGGCATTAGCATAGGCTCTTTCTTTTGCTTTTATTTTCTGGAAGTCTAAGACTCTCAAATTAGGCATTTTATATATCGTATATAGTCGAAAGTATTTAAGCTAAATAGAAAGGATGATCGTAAGGATTATGCTTATATTAACTTACTTTCGTTACCAGATTGTCGACTAGTGATAGTCTAACTAAAGACTTACATGATGCGATGTGATCTATTTCTTTAATATTTGAAATCTTTTTTTAAAATTTTTTATATACCTTATTATTCGTTAGGATCAAATTTTCTAAATAGGGACACGCCGCTCCGAAATTGTCTTCTACTTTTAATATTCTGTTATTAATTATTAGAAGTGTTCTTAATCTGTTAAGCCTTGGAAGAGATTCTATTTTAGTGATCGAATTATCGCTCAGGTCGATACAGCCGAATTGATCATTTGTGGCTGAAAGATTTTCAATCGCTGGAATTTTATAACCTCTTAAGTCTAATTGGAATTCTTTTACTGGGTTGAGGAATTGTGCTGATTTTGATATTAAATCAGTATTGATTTTTACCATTTTAAAAAATATATGAAATTATAGAAAATGTTATATAAATAAATTTGATAATTAAATAAAATAATATTCAAAGTAATTTTTCACTACTTAAATAATTACAATCAAAATATTCACATATTTAAATTAATTATCTTCTTTTATCAATTAAAATTATTTTCTTATAAAAAACCTCAAGATAAGTACTCTTATTAATAGAATTTTACCAGAATTATAAATTAGATAATATTTAAATATAATCAATATAACCAAATATAATAAAATAATTTATTACAATATAAAAATGATTGATAATAAAGATAAGACCCCTTTAGAAAGCAATACATTAATACTACAAAAACTGAATATAAATTCCGAAATCATCAAGGAATACTACAAAAAAATATTTCTATTCAAACCTATCACACTAGAAATAAAAGAATTTAATCCTCTTATTCAGCCTTATTTTTCAGTTCCATGTCTACTTACGAGTTTGATAATAGCCAGATATTACAGAAAGAAATATTTTCTAGTAAAAGCAGGGACTATCCGACTGTTCTCAATATCTCTTAACTATGCAATTTTGTATTATCTACTCAGAAATGGGATTGAATTATATAACCATCTAAACTCAGCAGAGAATTTAGAAGCAGAATTAGAATCAAATAAAATTGAATAAATTTGTCTAAATTAAATTTCATTATAATGAATTAAATAAATTAAATATAAAATATGATTTACTTATACAACTGGTCTAAAAAAAATCTCTATACTAAATTAGACGATGTGTTAAAAATAAACAACTCAGAGAATTTACAAAAAGAAAAATACGAGGAACTTGGGAAAACTACTAAAACGAATTATCAAACTTTCACTCAGAAGATGCGAGAGAAACAATCGAGAGCTCCGATTCAGCCATTCAGTTATAATTATTTTCTAATAATTTAGAAAAGCCTGGCTTTCATCAGAGTAATTCTATGAATAATACGCATAGAGATAAAAATAAATCCCCAGATAGAGTATATGGTATGAAAACAATTATATTATACTATTACACTTATTTTGATAGCTGTTTGTGAAAAATCGAAGGAGGATGTGTTTTTGAATAACTTCAAGAACGCTATCATAAATAGTAAGAAATACTAAATAATAATCATGCTTAAATTTATTTTTATCTAGACTCGGATGTCATTTCTAATTCTGATAAATACGTCAAAGAAATTGAAAAGCATTTTTTAAAATATCCTTCTAATCGTCAAGGCGAAGAGAAGGAAACTAAAACAGAAGATTTTAGGATTAAATATAAAAAGGAGGATGAAAATTTCATGGAACAGTAATTGGATATAATAATTTAATATTTTAGAGTAAATATGAAAATTGATAAGAATAAAAAAAATTATGGAGGAGAAACAGAGAGTGAACAAATATCAACCTCAAACAGTAATTAATTAAAACTTTTTATGAAATTTTATTTGATTATAACTGTTCTATAGAGCAATCTACGCATCCAAGTACGAAAAGAAGAGAAAATAATAAGAAGTATAGTAAAATATATCTTGATAAATTTAAATTTCGTTAGCTCAATTAAAGAAAAAATTACCTAAAATAATTTTTGGAGCATTATGTTATTTGTATCATAACAATATCTCGATCTCTGAATTTCATGAAAATAATCCTTTCCCATCAAAACCTTACTGTCTAAAGCGTAAGACATATATTTAGTTAAATAAAACGTTTGTCTATAAAAAAAGACTCTTTAGAATTCTTTGAGGCAGTAAAATTCAACAAAACGGAAGTAGTAGAAGACATACTTAAAATAAGCAAAGATTATCTTTTTGAATTTGATTACTTCCATCAAACGGCATATCACTGGGCTGCAAAGCGAGGATTCAAAGATCTGCTAGAAATATTGATTCATAAAGGTGTTCATGTGAACCTATATGATTTTAATAAAAGAACGCCTTTGTTTCTTGCAGCACTGAATAATCATAGGGAAATTTGTTTAGTTTTGCTTACGTATGGTGCTAATCCTTTCTTAGAAGACAAAGAGGGTAAAAAGCCTGTAGATGTCACGACTGATGGTACTGTAAAGCAGTTATTAATTAAGACAATGGAGGTAATTTATGGGAGTTAATATTAATTTTCTATTTTTATTTTTAACATACAGCATAGAAGCGAATTGAACGCTTCAAACTATTTTAAAGAAAAAATTCTGAAAAAGCATAAGGAAAATGTAGCTGCTATTTTTAGTCTAAAGGGAAAAGAAAGAATAAGTCGAAGGCAATTAATTATGTCAGACTAATGAAAGGGAATTCATTTTATTTGTGCTTAGGATTATCTATAATAATTTTTAATGTACTAAAAGTATAATTATTAGATATTGATTTAAATCATTTAAAAATTTTTAATTTTATTCCCATATGAATCACATTTAAATTACATAACAGATTAAAGTTATGATTAGCCTATATTATATGTCTTATAAAAACAATTTTATTTCAATAAAATGTCAGGTATAACCCTAGGAATACAATTGATCCTATCAATGCTCCTAAAATAATTTTTTCTTTATATTTGTGAAACTTGATGCTTTTCAATACTGTATTAATATAAGGCACTTTGTTTATTAGTTCTAAAATTCTCTGATAATTTTTATTCAAGACTTTCGATTGTTCTTTAAGTTCTTCTTCATTTAATCTTCCCATATTATTTAAACTATCAGATATTTTAAGGCATCTATTCAAAGAGTCATTTTCTTCATTCAAGATTGTGATTCCTTCAGTATCGACTTCCGATTCTTTTTTGATGATAAGCATATTCAATTTCTTGGTATCATTAATTTTGTTAATTTGTTTAGAAATATTTTTGTAATTTGTGTAGAGATGTTCCTTTTTTTCTTTGTATTTATTAAGTATGAATTTATGATCGTCTTTTATTATAATCGGAGTGATATTCATAATCAATTTTTCTATCTATGAAATAAAATCAAAATGGACAAATTACCTTCAACTTTAGTTTTTCAATTTCTTCAGTCTGGTGTTTCATTATCGAATTTTCTCTGCCTTTCCTAATTATAATTATTCAAAATTAAATTATTCGCATTAATTCAAATATTAGAACTTACACATTATCTGTCTTACCATATTTCTTATCCCCTTGTATTAAAAAATTTCTCTCTAGTTCTTTTATTTTCCTTTCGTATTCATCCAACAGACTTTTTAATTCTTTCAACATCGCCTCAACCGTCACTACCATTGTTACTTCTCCGTTTATTTTCATTTCGTTTATCATATTATAATAAATAAAAATATATTTTTAATTAAATAAGAGAAATAATAAAATGAAGAATCTTAATTTAAAAATTGACAGTATAAAAAGTTCTTATGTCCCGGGTTTTTTAAATTCCTCAAAGGAAAAAATAGGTGAGATGTTCTTTTCACTCACACAAAGTGAAGCGGATTTCCTGACGAAAACAGAGAACACAGACAGCGATATAAAGGAACTATTAAAATCAAAAATGGAGTTAGAAGTGATAATAGGCTTAAAGTTTGTCTTAATCGTAAGCATATGGTTAATAAATAAATAACTCTAGTATGTATTAAAAGGCAAGGACATAGGTAATTTCTGTACAGAAGTGTTAAATCTTTGCATAAGCAATAATTTCTATGTAAGGAAATTATGCCTGAATTTAATAGATCATTTAAGCATGAAGAAAAGAAATGAGTTGATTCTGCTTTATAATCTTATTAGCAAAGTAAGAAATTATTATCTAATAACATTCCTCAATCTATACTTATAATAGTATGTCAACGATAACAACCCTATTCACAGATGGAATGTCGTTCATATAGCAACTTCTTTACGCAATCAGTCAATAAGCCTTGATTGCTCAAAACAAATAATTCCTTTCTTAACCGATTCAAATCCTCTAATTAGAAGACTTGCCCTTATCTCAATAGTCCAATACATCAAATCTTTTAATTTAAATAGTCAAAATAGCCTATGCTTAAATGAAGAAGATTTCATTAAAATTTTAAAGAAGTATTTAAATGATCCTCATCCTATTGTATTTTCTTCGGCTTTTTATGCAATTTGTGAGGTGGAAAATAAAGATTATCTTAATTTGAATCTTCCCTTAGCTTTTAGTTACATTTGTTCCAATCTATCAAAGGTTGATGACTTTTATTTCGAGCGAGTTCTGTTTTCCTTGATTAATTTTGCCAAGTTGTTTATTTTAAATAACTTTGATAAGAATTACAAATACTTCAAAACGCTATTTGATTCAGTTTACAGATGCATCAAATATTCTACTAATTCTTCAAAAATTATTTCTAGTGGATACGCCTTATTTGAATTGATTTATGCTGTTCAAAATTTGAATTTAAATAAAATTTCAAAAGAAGAACATCAGTTGTTTAAGAATAACAAGCAATTAGAGAAAATTGCTAATATTTTGATTAAAACTGCAATATCTTCTAAAAAAGATCATGAAAAATATTTGTCAATTGTACTGATTTCAAAATTTTTAAGTAGTTTCCATATTTCAAGCACTAATAAAAACGAAAAACCCGGAGAAAATTTTTTCTATATAATAAGGTCTCACCTACAAAAGTATTTCCACATTTTCTTTTTACACTGCAGTAACAAAGACTATATAAATAAAAAATATCTGGATATTTTGATAAATTTGGCTAATGAGGAAAACATAAAACATATTCTTGAAGAATTAAAGAGAAATCTAAACTATCCTAATTCTAATTTAAAAATTAGCATCATAGACGCCATTTATAGAATTTGTATACTTAATTCAACTAAGACAAGTAACACTAATAGTAACATTTCTGCCATCTGCATTGAAAAATTGATAGAATTCTTGAAACTAAAAGAGGAAGGTGTCATCTCACAAATAATAATATCTTTAAGAAAACTCATTTTAGAAATCAAAGAACACACGAAATTTGTCTTAATCTACAACATAAAAAACTACAAAAAAAATGTTACCTCCCCTATTGCAAAGGCAAACATTATCTGGATGATTTCACAATTTATTGAAGTTATACCAACTGTTAGCGTAGATTTTTTTAGAAGAATTTTACTAGAAATAGACTTGGAATCAGACGAAGTGAAATTCCAGATTTTAAGTCTGGCGATGAGAATCAATGCTAACCTTGAGTTAATCTCAAAGAATTATACAGAGGAGATAAGGGAATCTAATGTCACTAGAATTCAAGGATTGATTGATTATGCAACTGAAAAATTACTTTGGGATGCAAATTATAATTTAAGAGAGAAAGCCAGAATGGCGAATTTTGTTATTAAGAACAATTTATACAAAAAAGAAAACGATTTTATTTTTAATTACCAGAAATATGAAGAGAAACAATCTGTAACGATAGAACATGATGAAAAGAAATCAATTAAGAAATACTTTTCTCTGTGTTTAAGTAGCACTATACAAAACAACTCTTCCCTCTCTTTCGAAGGAAAGTTCATTTTTAACGAATTAGACAAAAATGTGGATCCTCAGCTTTTCCAAATTACTCTTGATGATTTAATTAACTTCAATAAGCAGGAAGACTCTGAAACAAAAAATAGTAATACTTCGGGCAATTCTATGAAGCTTAATAATCAGAAATATGTCAGTATTAAACAAGAAAATAATGTTAATAAAACGATAGAGAATTTCGAAAGCAACTTCAATTTAGAAGAACTCAAAAAGAAAATTCAAAACGAGTTGGATGAATTTTTAAATCAAGACGATGATGAGGGAGATGAATACGAAGTAGAAATTAAGAGAGGATAAATAAGTCATTGGAATTATATATTATATTCTAAAGAAAATAAATTAATTATTATTTGTTGATGTAAAATTATACTAATATGTAATTTAATTTTATTATAACATCCTATGAGAAAAATAATTTTTATAGTTAAATGGCAACAAAAGAAAAATGGATAATAGACACAGACCCCGGATTCGATGACTTAATGGCTATACTATATCTTATAAACAAACCTAACACAGAAGTTCTAATGATTAGTACTGCAGATGGCAACGTATCAATAAATAAGACAACAGAGAACGCAAGAAAGGTCGTAAAATGGTCAGGCAAAAAAATACCAATATACAGAGGTTCCGAGACACCAATCTACAAAACATTTTCAAATGACAAAAGTTTTTTTTATGCTGACGGATTAGGAGATATCGATGAAATTCGAAACTACTCGCCAGACGATGTGCAAGTGGAAGAAGGTAATGCAGTACTAAAAATGATCGAATTAGCAGAAGCGTATCCAAACGAGATTAATCTTCTTGTGATAGGTCCTTTAACTAATCTTGCTGTTGCTTGCATGCTACATCCGAATATTTCTAATCTCTTTAAGAATATTTACATGATGGGAGGTTCTATAACTTCTAAAGGGAATGACAATAGTTGCATGGGGGAATTTAATTTCAATTTCGATTACTTGGCAACCAAAGTAGTTTTTACAAATTATAAAAATATCATCCTTACACCTTGGGAACCAACTGAAGAT
>Ga0169931_10015965_pt1 | contig 10010 bp, 10 predicted proteins | sample Kivu_15m_20L_FD_129675 | JGI IMG/M metagenome (GOLD analysis project Ga0169931, IMG submission 129675) | Freshwater microbial communities from Lake Kivu, Western Province, Rwanda to study Microbial Dark Matter (Phase II) - Kivu_15m_20L... | ecosystem: Environmental > Aquatic > Freshwater > Lake... | reverse complement strand
TCGCCGATTCCTACATCACGATCGGGGTCGCGTTACTTCTTCTCTTCGAATCCTTCAAGAAAAAGCCTTTGACCGCATGACGCTCCGGATTTCTTCTCCTGAAACCGAAGGGGTCTATCAAGGCTCCAAGTGGATCAAGTTCCAAGTCCTTGCCGATCCCGACGAGCTTGCGCTTCTCTTCAGCCGCCTGCGGCCTTTTTCGATCTACCCTTTGACCGGAATCGTCGACGGCCATTCAATCGCCCCGGAATCGTTCCTTGCGGAATACCGTTCCTGGATCGAAGACCTGAAAGCGGGAAAAATCCCCGATGACCGTTCATTGAGAAAGATTCTGGCGGCAGCTTTCATTGACGATCCTGAAGCCCTTTGGCTTCAAGAGATCCCGGGGAAGGGGTATCTCGCCAAGATCGGAAAACCTGTTTTGCAGGTTCAAGCCCATTGGTTTTCCTATTCCGAAGAGGATCGGGTTTTCCGTCCCATGTCGATGGGGCTTAAAAGCGTCTTTTGGGGGCTGCAGTTTTCCTATCCGGGGATTTATCAGGACGCAAAAACGATGGATCTCAAAGAGGTTCAAGACGAACGGCTGTTCGAGACAATGCGGCTTTGGGTCAGGGAATCGACGCGGGCGACCCCATTTGTAGTGGCCGGCCAGAGGACGAATTCTCCGATCCGGCTTGGAAAAGCAGCCTTTTCTTGGATCGGCAAACACCCGCAGCTCGCATCCCAGGGGATTTTTATTCATGGATGTTGAAATCGTTTCGATCGGCGGCGAAGTGCTCTCGGGGATGACACTCAATTCGAATGCCCTTTTTTTGAGCCGCGCTTTGACGGACCGAGGCTTTTCGGTTCGCCGCCATACGGTTGTCGCGGACAACATTCCCGAGATCCGGGCGGCTCTGGAAGAGGCGCTTGGCCGCTCTTCCTGGGTGATCGCAACGGGCGGCCTTGGGCCGACGATCGACGACGTAACGCGGGAAGCCGCATCCTCTTGTTTCAAAGAAAAACCGGCCGAATTGAAAAACGGTCTCGGAACGGCGCCGGGCGCGTTCGGTTCCAGACTCATTTTGCTTCCTGGCGTGCCCCGCGAGATGGAGGCGATGTTTCTCACTGAAGCCTTGCCTCTTTTGGAAAGAAGCGCGAAGGGAAAACGGCTCCTTACCCGCCATGCGACCCTGTGTCTGCTCCGCGAACTCGAAGTCGATCCTTTCTTAAGAACTCTGAAAACGCCGGACGTCGAGATCGGCATTTACCCCTCCTACGGCTCGCTCCAGGTAACATTCAAAAGCGAGCGTCCGGTTGACCCGGAAATCGAAAAACTCAAAAAGCAGTTTCCTACTTTTTTTGTAGGAGAGGGGACCGTTGCCGAGGCCCTTCACCGCGAGATGATCTCCCGAAATAAAACGCTTTGCCTTGCCGAATCTTGCACAGGCGGGGCGATCGCGGCGCGCCTAGTCTCGATCCCCGACGCTTCCCTTTACTTTGCCGGCTCCATCGTCTCCTACTCGAATCAGTGGAAAGAGCGGTTTTTGAAGGTGCGCCATGATACGATTTCCCGCCATGGGGCGGTGAGCTGCGAAACGGTTCAAGAAATGGTCGAAGGGCTCTTCGAAGAAACCGATTGCGATTACGCGATCGCAGTCTCCGGGACTTTCGGCCCGAAAGGGGGCAGCGCCCAAAAGCCTGTCGGCACCGTTTTCATCGCTGTCGCGAAGCGGAAAGAGCCGATCGACATCGGGCGCTTGTCCGCGCCGAAAGACCGGGCTGCGGCCATTGAATTCACCGTCCAGACCGCGCTCGGAGCGCTCTGGCGGCGCCTCATCCACAACACACCGACTTTTATATGACAGACTATCAACTTCTCGATAGCGGCAACGGCCGGAAATGGGAGCGGTTCGGGGGGGTTATTTTGAACCGACCCTGCCCGCAAGCGGTTTGGCGTCCCAAAGGATGCGCGGAAGCGGACGCGACATTCAGCCGCGAAGAGGGGACGAAGTGGACATTTCAAAAGAAAATCCCCGCCTCCTGGACGATCCGGATCGAGGGCGTCTCGATGAAGATCTCGCTGACCGATTTCGGCCATCTCGGCGTTTTTCCCGAACATGCTTCCCTCTGGGGATGGATGCGGGAGCGGATCGAGCCGGGAACGAAAGTGCTCAACCTGTTTGCCTACTCGGGAGGGGCGACGCTTGCCGCGGCGCAGAAGGGGGCGTCTGTCTGCCACCTCGACGCATCGAAGGGGATGGTCGACTGGGCTCGCGAAAACGCTGCGCTCAATGATCTCTCTTCCGCGCCGATCCGTTGGATTGTTGATGACGCGATCAAGTTTTTGCGGCGAGAGGTGAAACGGGGCAACCGCTATGAAGGGATCCTCCTCGACCCGCCGACTTTCGGACGGGGGAGCCAGGGTGAAGTGTTCAAAATCGAGCGGGACATCCAGCCTCTCATCGAGCTATGCCGGGATCTCCTGTCCGACAAAGCCCGCTTTTTGATTTTTTCTTGCCACACTCCGGGCTTTACCCCGATCGTCCTCTCCCATCTTTTAGGCCAATTCTTCAAAGCCCCCGTCGAAGCGTTCGAGATGCTTCTCGAATCCGACGCTTCGTATTCGATCCCGAGCGGGTGCGCAGCCAGGATATCGCTATGACTGAAATTACAAGCCTCCAAAATCCAAAAGTGAAAGACGCCGTGCGTCTCCGCGACCGGAGGGACCGGGACAAAACGGGGCAATTTCTGATCGAAGGGTACCGAGAGCTGAAGCGGGCCGTCGATGCCGGACGGAAGATCGACATCGTGTTTTACTGCCCCGAATTTTTTTTAGGGGAAAATGAAAACGAACTGATCGCCTCGGCCCATTCTGACGCATACGCTTGCTCCGCCGACGTCTTCGCAAAACTCTCCTACCGGGACCGCCCTGACGGCATTTTGGCGATCGCTCCGCAGAAGCACCTGACTTTGGACGATTTGGTTCTTGGCGAAAATCCGTTCCTCCTCATCGCGGAAAGCATCGAAAAGCCCGGCAACCTCGGGACGATCCTCCGCTCTTCCGATGCCGCCGGCGTCGACGCCGTGATCGTTTGCGACAAGACGACGGACATCCATAACCCGAACGTCGTCCGCTCGAGCGTCGGTACGCTCTTTACCCAAACCGTGATCGAAGCCGGCAGCCAAGAGACGCTCGCATTTTTGAAAAAAAACGGCATCCAAATCGCCGCGGCGACCCCGCACGCAAAACTCGAATTTACCGAAGCCGATTTCAAAGTTCCTCTTGCGATTGCGATGGGAACGGAGCAATATGGTCTTTCCGAACTTTGGATGAACGAAGCCGACATCGCGGTCCGGATCCCCATGTACGGGGTCGCCGATTCGCTGAATGTCGCCTCCGCAACGACCCTCCTCCTCTATGAAGCAGTCAGACAGCGAAAGCGTCCTCTACATCGATAACCACCTGGCCGTCGCGGTCAAACCCTGCGGCATGCTGACCCAGCCTGACGAACAAAACACCCCCAGCCTCGAAGCCTTTGTCAAAAAATGGATCAAGAAAGAGTACGCCAAACCGGGGAACGTCTTTTTACATGCAATCCACCGGCTCGATAAATCGGTCAGCGGCCTTGTCCTCTTCGCCAGGACAAGCAAAGCCTTAAGCCGCCTCAACGAACAGTCGCGCCTCCAAGAGATCCAACGCGTCTACATCGCCGAAGTCGAGGGCGCCCTCTCAAAACCGGAAGGGCAGCTCGACCACTATCTCGTCCACGGAGACCACCGCGCCGTCGTCTCCACCGAAAAAGACCCCGAGGCCAAGCACGCTAGGCTCTACTACAAAACCCTCAAGACAAAACCCCATTCGACCCTCGTCGAAATCGAACTCGAAACCGGCCGCTACCACCAAATCCGGGCCCAGTTCGCAGCGATCGGCCACCCAATCTACGGCGACAGACGCTACGGAAGCAAAATCGGAGACGGCGCCGCGATCCGGCTTCATGGCTCTAAGCTCTCATTCCAGCATCCGGTGACGCAAGAGATCTTAACCTTCGAAACACCCGCTCCCTTCACAACGTAAAGATGGGGACTCTGTCCCCAAACCCCTGCCAAAGGACGGAGTCCTTTGGAAACCTATATACCTGGGTTTGCAAAGGGCGAAAGCCCTTTGCCGGGTCAAGGGCGGAGCCCTGTCATGATTTCGGCGATTTGGACGGCATTCAGCGCCGCGCCTTTGAGCAGCTGGTCGCCGACGGCCCAAAATTCGAGAGTGTTCGGCTGGCTCGGGTCGATGCGGAGCCTGCCGCAAAAGATGTCGTTTTGTCCGGTTGCGTCAAAGGGCGTGGGAAAACGGTTTTGGGCGCGGTCTTCGAATACTTTTAGGCCCGGAGTGCGGCTCCAGGCTTCGTAGATTTCAGAGAGGGAAAATGGGTGGTGGAATTCGATGTTCGCGCTGATTGAGTGGGCGCGAAGCACAGGCACCCGGATGCAGGTTGCGCTGACAGCGATGGAGGGGTCTTCTAAGATTCGGCGCGTTTCGGATTGGATTTTCCGCTCTTCTTCGACGTAGCCCGTTTCATGAAGGGTTGAATTATGCGGATAGAGGTTGAAGGCGTAGGGAAAGGGGAGGGTGTGGGCGTAGGATCGGTTTTCGAGAAAGGCTTTGGTCTCATTTTGGAGTTCTTGCAGAAGTTTGGCTCCGGCTCCGCTCGCCGCTTGGTACGTTGATGCGACGATCCGTTTGACTTTGTATTTTCGGTGGAGAGGAAAAAGGGGCATGAGGAGAATCGTCGCTGCGCAGTTGGGAGAGGCGGCGAGCCTTGCGCCGCGTAATGCGTGCGCGTTGATTTCGGGAATGATGAGAGGGAGTGAATCGCGGAAAGCGGAACTTGAATCGACGACGAGACATTTGGATTTCGGAATCCATTCTTTGGATACCGAGCTTCCGGCGCAAAAAAACGCGAGGTCGATGCCATCGAGGGAAGTGAGTTCTTCGATCTTGATTTCTCCGATCTCTTTGCCCGCTGATCGTTTGGATGCGAAACAGCGAAGATTCGCCACGGGAAATTGCCGTTTTTTCAAAAGGCGGAGGATCTCTTGGCCGACCGCTCCGGTCGCTCCGACGATTGCAATGTTTTTCATGGTGGAGCTAATATACCATACTTCATGAAAAACGAAATCATCCGAGCTGCCGACGAGGCGATCCGCGCCGCCGAAAAACTCAAAGAGCCGGAGGCGCTTTGCTTTATTGAAACGGCAGCGAATTGGATTGCCGAGTGTTTCCGGAGGAAAAACAAAATCCTCATCGCGGGAAACGGCGGAAGCCTTTGCGATGCGATGCACTTTGCCGAAGAACTCACCGGCCAATTCCGCAAATTGCGGCCGGCGCTTCCGGCAATTGCTCTCTCCGACCCGGGCCATTTGACCTGCGTTGCGAACGACATGGGTTTCGAATCGGTCTTTTCGAGAGGCGTCGAGGCGTTGGGAGTGCAGGGGGACATTTTTGTTGCGATGACGACGAGCGGCAACTCGCCGAATTTGATTGCCGCAGCGAACATGGCAAAACAAAAAGGGATGCAGACGATCGCTTTTCTTGGCAAAACCGGAGGCAAAATGCGCGGCCTCTCGGACCTTGAATGGATTGTTTCGGGATTTCCCTATTCCGACAGGATTCAGGAAGCTCACATGGCCGCAATCCACATTCTCATCGAACAAGTCGAACACGAACTCTTTTATGCAAAACCTGCTTCTTACGCTGGGTCGCTCGCTCATTGAGCGGGGCGCCTGGTATTTCGCCCCCGCAAGCTGGGTTTGGGCCGCGGTCGTCTTTTGCAAAAATAAAGCCTACGATAGGAAATGGCTTAAATCCACGCGAGTCCCTTGCACTGTCGTAAGCGTTGGCAATATCGTCGCGGGCGGCACAGGAAAAACGCCGTTCGTGCTGATGCTCGCTGAAAGGTTTCAAAACCGCAAAGTTGCCATCCTATCTCGCGGCTATGGGAAAATTCCCGATGAAGCGCTCCTTTTGAGGAGGCGGCTTCCGAACGCGTCCGTCTACATTGGCAAGGACCGCATCGCTTCGGCGCGCCGAGCCGTCGAAGAGGGGGCCGAGCTGATCCTTCTCGACGACGGCTTCCAGCATCGCAAACTCCACCGCGATTTCGATATCGTCCTTCTCAATGCGGAGGATCCTCACGGCAAGGGCCATTATCTTCCTTGGGGGTATCTCCGCGACAGCCCGAGGCGAAAAGCCGACGCGTTTTTCACGAACGGAAAAGAGTTTTGCCGCGCCCCGGCAAGGGTGCTGGATGAGAAGGAGCGGCCCGTTCGAGCAATTGCCGGATTGAAAGTGGGGCTATTTTGCGGGATCGCCAACCCCGATTCATTCAAAAAAACCGTTTGCAGCCTCGGGGCCGAGGTTGTTTCCGAGTGGATTCTTGCCGACCATGAAGCGGCCGGAGCGGCCCGCCTCGAGGCTTTCTCGGCCCGCGCTAAAGCTCTCGGCGCAAAAGCGTTGATTACGACTGAAAAAGATTTTATTAAAGGGCCTAAATGCTCCCTGCCTATTCTATTTGTCGAAATCGAAATTGAATGGTTGGATGGAAAAGAAAGATGGGAGAAACTCATTGCGGAAATCGATAAAAAAATAGATAATGGTTGCACTTATGACAGATCCGATAAAAATTAATTTGCCTAAGCTGGGCGAGAGCATCGTGAGCGCGACGGTTGTCCAATGGTTCAAAAACGTTGGGGACCGCGTCGAGTTGGATGAGCCGCTTTTGGAGGTTTCGACCGACAAGATCAACAGCGAAATTCCGTCTCCCGCCGCAGGCGTTTTGACCGAGATCCTTGCGCATCCGAACCAAGAATTGCAAGTGGGCGAGCTCCTCGCCATCCTCTCGGGACTCGGATCTCTCCAAACGCAGCCAACCGAAACGGTGGCCGCAGCGCCGACCCCTTGCTGCGCCGGCTCCGGGATGGAGGATTTCCTCTCTCCCTCTGTCATGCGCCTCCTCCGTGAAAAAGGGATCAAACTCGAAGAGATCGACCGGATTCCCCGGACAGGCCAAGGCGGGCGTCTGACCAAAAAAGACGTCGAGGAATATGTCCCGGCTCCGGCTGCAACTGCGGCGCCGCAGCGCGAAGACACGGAGCGGGTGAAGATGAGTTCGCTCCGCAAGGCGATCGCCGACAACATGGTCCGCTCATTCTACGAAGCGCCTCATGCATCGCTTGTAACCGAAGTGGACGTAACCCGCATCGTCAAGCTGATCCAAGAGGAAAAGGCGTCCTTTCTCCAAAAGCATGGGGTAAAGATTTCGGTGACTTCTTTTGTCGCCCGAGCAATGGCCCGCGCGCTCCAGGCGTTTCCTCTTCTCAACGCATCGCTTGACGGCGACACGATCGTTATGAAGCGGTTCGTGAATTTAGGGATCGCCGTAAGCGTTGATCAAGGCGTTATGGTTCCAGTGGTGAGAGGCTGCCAGCGGCTTTCCTTGTCTGAACTCTCGAAAGAAATTGCCGACAAGGCAGAAAAAGCCCGGACGAACCGTCTTTCCACCACGGATGTGCAAGAGGGGACGATCACGCTCACGAATTTCGGGATGACCGGAACGATGATCGGGGTGCCGATCATCCGCTTCCCGGAAGTAGCGATCGTCGGCCTTGGCGCGATCACCCGGAAAGTCGCCGCGATGCCCGACGACTCGATCGCGATCCGTTCGGTGATGTGGGTTTCCCTCACCTTCGATCATCGCGTCCTCGACGGCATCTATGGCTGCGGCTTTCTCGGAGAGCTCAAAAAGCGGCTCGAAGAGGACGTCTCGATTGATTCCTAATTATTAACCGGAGCCCTAACAAGGTGACAATCTGCTTGCTGCGGCTTTGCCATATGAATCCTCTTCGTAGGCCATGGTTTTATACCGGGAGTGATTCAAAAATTGGGAGATGGCAAGGAGGCGCCCGCCATTTGAGCCAGGCGAAGCTGGCGCTGAAGCAGCCCAACCTGAAAGGGTTGGGCGATGCAAGCGGGATCAAATGCCGTGGCTGCCCGACGCAGCCAAAACCAATTTTTGAAGCACGAGCGGTATATCATAGTCTCCCTATTCGGAACGGTTCGCTTTCATCTGAATTCGCCTCGCAGCCGCATATTGTCACCTTTTTAGGGCTCCGGTTAATACTTTGCTAAAGCAGCTTGAAACTGTTCGACCATGGAACCAAGCGTTCAAGGACCGCCGGTTGACGAGCCTATCTTTCATTCCTTAACAATTACCTTTGTACCCTTTTCGTCACCTTATTGATGCAATATGGCCGAGGAGCAAATCGCAAATTCTGCTCAAAAAGGATCACAAATCTCATGTGTTAAGGAATGAAAGATAGGCTCATCTATTAAAGAGCCTTTTTCCTGGCTGATTTGGGGTCATTTGACGGAAAAACGGCATAGAGGAATTGGCAGCTCCACCTCCTCCAATGAAGGGAACAGGAGAAGAACTGGAGATCGCATCATTTGAAAGATCAGGCCATACAAACATGGAATTTGATTCAAATAGTGAAATGCTTGCTCTTGCAAAAGCGGCGCTTGAAGGGAAAGAATAAGGAGAACTCCAATTCGCCCCATTGTCCGAGCTGCAGCTGGCTTGAAGAATATTGGAAGAAGTCACCCAAGTCACGAAACATCATTATTCGCACCAATGCTTACAGTGGTGCTTGCATCTCCTGGAGTTGTAGAGACTTGAACAGGCGTGGTCCAATTTTGACCATTATCGGAAGAAAAACTTGTAAAAACTTGGTTCGTTGTCATGTCGATCCAAGCCGTTAAAAAACCAGATGAGTTTCCAGCGACAGAGAGTCTTGTTTGATTCGCTACCGGTGTTATAAGTAATATCGGACTCCATGAAACCCCCATATCTTCAGAAAAAGATACATAGCCAAGATCAGGGTCAGTATTGGAAGTGATGGCCGCTAAAAAACCCTCCTCGTTGCCCGCAATATCTACTATGAAAGGAGAAAAAGAAGTGGGAATCGTCACTGCGGAATTCCAAGTAATCCCATTGGGTGAAAAGCTTGTGCTGACAACATTAGTCATGCCTATAAGCTGTGTCCATATGGTCATGAATCCTGCATCTGTTGCAGCAGATGTTGCTTCAGCTTGGGGAAAACTGATACCCATTGAAACGAGAACTGGAGACCCCCACGTGACCCCATCAGAGGAAAGGCTGGTATAGATGGAAGCAGGCATGACTCCCATTCTATCAAGCCAAGTTGCAAGGAAATTCGAGTTCTGAGCACAGAGACCTACAAAAGATTCCACATCTCCAAAGGTGACTGGAGTGGTCCATGTCTGGCCATGATCGGCAGAAAAACTCACTACAGCTTGATTGGAGGAATTTTTCCATCCAGCCACAAAACCAGTTGAGTTTCCTGCAACCTCTACGCCTTTATTTACTGAATTGTCAGTTGTAATGGAGAGAGGTGTTTGCGGCATTAAGCAGGGAAATAGAGAGATTAACGCACAAAGACTTGCTGCAAGAATTGTTTTCGAAATCGGCCTGCTCACAATAACCACCCCTCTTTCTATAGACAACGTGGTTCAAAATTTGGTTTTTGACTTCGTCGGCATCCCGGCCTTTTCATCCGCGCTCCGGGCCCCCTATTGGTCAATCGGGAACCCCTCGCGCGCTGGCTTATGGCCTGATGAACATTCCTGGCGCCGGCTTTGCCAAATTCCCAAATTTTTAACCACGTTGTGCATAAGAGAAAATTTACACCGTATCTTCAAAAAAAAGCATTTTAAAAAGACCTTGAGAGAGAGTTTGGGAAAGATTATCTTTCACAAAATTTCTGAAGTGCGGAGCCTCGCTCTCTATACCGAACGTGATTCAAGAATCGGGAATTTGGCAAGCCTGGCGCCCAGAATTTTCATCAGGCCGTAGGCCGGTGCGCGAAGGGCTCCCTATTGACTAATAGGGGGCCTTGAGCGCGGATGAAAAGGCTGGGATGCCAGCGCAGCCAAAAACCGATTCTTGAATCACGTT
>Ga0169931_10015964_pt1 | contig 10010 bp, 11 predicted proteins | sample Kivu_15m_20L_FD_129675 | JGI IMG/M metagenome (GOLD analysis project Ga0169931, IMG submission 129675) | Freshwater microbial communities from Lake Kivu, Western Province, Rwanda to study Microbial Dark Matter (Phase II) - Kivu_15m_20L... | ecosystem: Environmental > Aquatic > Freshwater > Lake... | reverse complement strand
CATTCTGGTGACAAGCGTGGCGTCGACGACCTGGGCAGCAGCCGCTTGCCTTCTCCGAATCAGGCCGCCCAGCGCTTGACGTAATACCAGCTGTCAGGGGTTAAGATGGTGATGCCTTATGGGATGCGTGCTGTGGCGGTAATCTCCCTCAAGCTGACAGAGGATCTTGATGCCCGGCTCACAGCACAGGCGCAACTACGCCGGCTGAGCAAGTCTGAGTTGGTTCGTCGAGCATTGACCGCATTCCTCCAGTCCTCAGAGCAAGGGGGTGATGGCCTGCAGCCTCAATCCGCAGCTGATCTTTTGGCTGATCTCGTGGGTTGTTGTGAGGATGGTCCCACCGATCTTTCTTCTAATCCTGCTTACCTGTCTAATTTTGGCGTTAACTGATCTTGGCGCTCCTGCTCGACACGGGCCCATGGGTTGCCCTCCTAAGTCGCAACGATACTCATCACAAATGGGCTGTAGAGCAGTTTCGACTGTTGCCTCCTCCATTGCTGAGCTGTGAGGCTGTGGTGGCCGAGACTTGTTTTCTTCTCAAGCGGTCCGGTTTTGATCCTTCATTGCCGTTGCAGTTCATTGAGCGAGGTGTTGTTCAGCTGCCTTTCGTGTTGCAGGAGCAAATTGGCTCTGTCAGTTCATTGGTTAAGCGGTACGAGAATGTTCCTGCTTCCCTTGCTGACGCTGCCTTGATTCGGCTGGCGGAGATCAACGACTCACCATTGCTGATCACCACCGACAGCGATTTTCACATTTACCGCCGCCATGGAAGACAGACGATTCCATTAGTGACTCCTTGAAAGATAGGGCTTCTGCGATTAAGGCGAATGTCGGCATATCTTGTCTGTAGAGACGCGACACTTCGAACAAGCCCCTCGAGTAGACATGCCACCGTGATGTCTCTGCTCTGCCACCTCAAACTCCCTGCCTGCCACTCAGGGGCAGCGTAAGCCAGAGCAGGCGGATGCGCGGAACTCAGGAGCGTGGCTACAAGATGAGCACGCCTGGAGGTTGGGGCCGTGGTTCGAGCGAAACTGGTCAAAATCGGCAACTCGAGCGGGGTCCGTCTGGCCAAGCCGCTGCTTGAGGTTGCGGGGCTGGCTGACGAAGTCGAGATTGAGGCGGCTCCAGGGGTGTTGACCATCAGGCCATCGGCTCCACCTAGGGCGGGCTGGGCAGAGGCGGCATCGGCTTTCCAGCCGGAGAGACTTCTTGATGAGATGAGCTCCACTCGGTTTGATGATGAAGAGCGGATCTGAAATCAGAAAGACCAGGCCCAGTGCCATCGTGTCGCCGGACGAGCTGAATTATCACCTACGCACTTTTTTAGTTGCGCCACTCACAACTGGCGGTCATTCATACCCTTTTCGTGTGCTTTGCACGTTTGGTGGTGAAGAAGGTCACGTTGTGGCTGATCAGCTGAGGGCTGTAGATAGGGAACGTCTTGTCAAGCAATTGGGGAGACTGTCGGAGACTACGCTCAATGACCTGCTGCCTATTCTTCAGGCGATGTTCGCTGTGTAGAGGCCTGGCTAACGACCCAATACACCTGCCCTGCGCCTAAGATATGTGCAACCAATCAATAGCAAAGAGCACCGCTCCCGCGGCCAGGTGAGGGCAGCGTTGGCTGATAAGTCAAGCGGCGGCTGGGGTTGAAACCAGCAAGTGATGGCGGGCTGGTATGACCATCAAGCCACAAGTGCGAAACACTCCCGGAATGCAGCGATCGTGGCGTCGATGTCGGCGTCTGAGTGGGCCAGGGATGTGAAGCCCGCCTCGAAGGCGCTCGGGGCCAGGTAGACGCCACGCTCGAGCATGGCCCGGTGCAGCCTGCCAAAGCGGGCCGCATCGGCCGCCTTGGCAGCTTCGAAGTTGCGCACCGGACCCTCACACAGGAAGAAGCCGAACATGGCGCTGATCGAGCCGCCGCTGATCGGCAGGCCAGCGGCCTTGCCGGCGTCGAGGATGCCGGCGATCAGCCGCCTGGTGGTGGCTTCCAGTCGCTCATAGGTGCCGGGCTGTTTCAGCAGCTCCAGCGTTTTGATGCCAGCGGTCATGGCCAGGGGGTTGCCGCTGAGGGTGCCGGCCTGGTACATCGGCCCGGCTGGGGCCACCATGGCCATGATCTCGGCCCGGCCGCCGTAGGCGCCCACCGGCAGGCCACCGCCGATCACCTTGCCCATGGTGGTGAGGTCGGGGGTGATGCCGAAGCGGGCCTGGGCGCCGCCGTAGCTGATGCGGAAGCCTGTCATCACTTCATCGAATACCAGCAGGGCGCCGTGCTCCTTGGTGAGCTCGCGGATGCCTTCCAGGAAGCCGGGCTCCGGGGTGATGAAGCCGGCGTTGCCCACCACCGGCTCGAGGATCACGCCGGCGATCTCGCCCGGATTCTCGGCGAACAGCTGCTTCACCGCCTCCAGGTCGTTGTAAGGGGCCGTGAGGGTGCTGGCGGCGGTGCTGCGGGGCACGCCGGGGGAATCGGGCAGCCCCAGGGTGGCTACCCCGGAACCCGCCTTCACCAGAAACATGTCGGCGTGGCCGTGGTAACAGCCCTCGAACTTGATGATCTTTTCCCGGCCGGTGAAGGCGCGCATCAGCCGCAGCACCGACATGCAGGCCTCGGTGCCGCTGTTGACGAAGCGCACTATCTCCACGCTGGGCACCGCCTCGATCACCAGCTCGGCCAGCCTGTTCTCCAGCTCGCAGGGGGCGCCGAAGCTGGTTCCCCTGTCAACCGCCTCGTGCAGGGCGGCGATCACCTCGGGATGGGCATGGCCGCAGATGGCCGGGCCCCAGCTGCCGATGTAATCGATGTAGCGGTTGCCGTCCACATCCCAGGCGTAGGCGCCCTTGACGCTCTCGAACACGATCGGCTGGCCGCCAACCGACTTGAAAGCCCGTACCGGGGAGTTGACTCCGCCGGGCATCAGGCTCTGGGCGGCTTGGAACAGCTCCTGGGAACGGGTGGTGTTCAGGGCAGAACCGGTGGCCGGAGCGGAGGGGGCAGCCGAGGTCAAGGCGGGATCCGCAAAGTAGAAAACTGCTCACCATCCTGACCCAAAACCGGACCCTGCTGCTTCCGGTAGGTTCAGGTGGATTGAAACGGTTCCTTGAACGTCGACTGGTCAGAGCTGGAGCGGCGACTGCGGCGCTTGCTGCCAGCCCGCGCCGTGGTGTCAGCCCGCCAGGAGTTGTTGGCCTACGACTGTGATGGACTCACCCTGACCCGCCACCAGCCCCGTCTGGTGGTCCTGCCTGAGGGCACCGCCCAGGTGGCCGCCGTGGTGAGGCTCTGCCATGAGCTGGAGGTGCCATTTGTGGCTCGGGGCAACGGCACAGGCCTGTCTGGCGGGGCGGTGGCCGAGACCGATGCCCTGGTGATCGCCACCAGCCGCATGCGTTCGATTCTCGCCCTGGATCTGGAAAACCGTCGCATCACGGTTCAGCCCGGTGTGATCAACAGCTGGGTGACCCGGGCGGTGGCAGGAGATGGGTTCTACTACGCCCCGGACCCCTCAAGCCAGGTGGCCTGCAGCATCGGCGGCAATGTGGCTGAAAACTCCGGCGGGGTGCACTGCCTCAAGTACGGCGTCACCAGCAACCACGTCCTTGGCCTGGAGGTGGTGCTGCCCGACGGTACGGTCACCACTCTCGGCGGTGAGCTCGAGGAAACCGCCGAGCTCGACCTGCGCGGTGCCTTCATCGGCAGTGAAGGCACCCTGGGGATTGCCACGGCGATCACCCTGCGGCTGTTGCGGGCGCCCCAGAGCGTGGCGGTGCTGCTGGCCGACTTCAGCTCAATGGAGGCGGCAGGGGAGGCGGTGCGCCTGGTGACAGCTGCCGGCGTTCTGCCGGCTGGCATGGAGATGATGGATCGCCTCACGATCGAGGCGGTGGATGACTACTTCGGGGTGGATGAATACCCCCGCGATGCGGCGGCGGTGCTGCTGATCGAGCTGGATGGCCAGGAGCGGGAGGTGGCAGCCGCGGTGGAGCTCGTCAGCGCTCTCTGTCGTCAAGCCGGAGCCCGCACGCTGCGGCAGGCCTCCGATGAACAGGAACGAAACCTGCTCTGGAAGGGCCGCAAGTCGGCCATCTCCGCCCTCGGTCGCCGATTTCCCAACTACTACCTCCAGGATGGCGTGGTGCCCCGCAGCAGCCTGCCGCGGGTGCTGGCTGCGATCGAAGAGCTCAGTGCCAGCTACTCCATGCCGGTGGCCAATGTGTTCCACGCAGGTGACGGCAACCTCCATCCCCTGATTCTCTATTCCGCCAAGGAGCCGCGCGTGCAGGAGCGGGTACGGGCCCTGGGTGCGGCAATTTTGAGGCTGTGCGTCGATGTGGGCGGCAGCATCACCGGCGAGCACGGCGTGGGTGCTGACAAGCGCTGTTACCTCGACTGGATGTATGGCCCTGACGACCTGGCCACCATGCAGCTGGTGCGCAGGGCTTTCGATCCCCGCGGCCTCGCCAATCCCGGCAAGATCTTCCCAACGCCCACCAGTTGTGGTGAATCGTCGCGGCGCCAGACCGTACTTAGGCAGAAGGGCATGCCCCTGCCTGAAGCTGCGCAGGTGTTCTGAGCTGCCTCCGCCAGCAGCCCTCAGATGAAAGCTTCGGGCCCGTTCTCCTGCTGCGCTGGAGGCCACACCAGGTTCACCACCACCGGCGCATGGTCACTGGGCTGCTCGTTGCCCCGGGTGCCCCTGTGGATCACGCAGCCCGTGGCGCAGTCGAGCAGCTCCTGGCACAGATATATGTGGTCGATGCGCCAGCCCAGGTCCCTGTCCCAGGCGCCGCTGCGATAGTCCCACCAGCTCCAGTGGCCGCTGGCAGGCTCGAACACCCTGAACACATCGCTCAGCCTTCCGCCGAGGGCGGCCTGCAGGGCTGCGCGCTCGGCCGGGCTGGCCATGATGCCACCGCTCAGGCGTTCGGGATCGGGGAGGTCGCGGCTCTCCAAACCGATGTTGAAGTCCCCCACCATGCAGAGCGGATCACCCTGGTGGGACTGGATCTCCAGGTAGCGGCTCAGGCAGGCCAACCATTTGAGTTTGTAGGGGTACTTCTCACTCCTGAGGGAACTGCCGTTGGGCACGTACAGGTTCAGAACCCGGATGCCGTCAATCAGGGCACTGATGACGCGTTTCTGTTCACTCAGACCGGGCGCTTCCGGATCGTGAGGCAGCAGGGCGTCAAAGCCCAACTGCACGTCTTCCAGGGGCAGGCGGCTGAGAATGGCCACGCCGTTGTAGGCCTTCTGGCCACTGATCGCCGCGTCGTAGCCCAGATCGTGGAAGGCCTTCAGGGGAAACAGCTCGTCGCTCACCTTGGTTTCCTGGAGACAGAGAACCTCGGGCCGTTCCTGCTGCAGCCAGGCCCGTACCTGCTCGAGGCGGGTGCGCACGGAGTTGACGTTCCAGGTGGCGATCTTCATGGCTCGGCGGTCGTTCCCTTGGCGCGCCCCTAGAGTGACAGGACGTGAAGATCCGAGCTCCATTCATGGCTGCCGCACCCTCTTTATTGGAGGTTCCCCGGCGAACGGGTCCCCTGACCCTCGCCGCCCTGGCCTTCAGCCTGGCGGCACCTGCGGCTGGCCTGGCCCAGTCGTCAGCCCTGGGCAGCCCGGTCATCCAGGGTGATGGCCAGACGATCAGGAGTCCCCAGCTGGAGCGGGAGCTCGATTACGGCACCGGCGCCAAACGGGGCGGTTCGCTGCTCGATACGGCCAACCCGATCGATCTGATGAACAAGCTGCGCCGGGCTACCGCTCTCGATGATGCAACCCAGCCCGGCGATGCCGTGGATGCGGCCCTCAGGGATTTCCATTCCCAGAAGGCGGCTCCCGGAGTGGCTTCGCCGGCTGCAAAGGTGAAGGCTCCCTGAGGGGGGCAAGCCCCCACTCTGCGGCCACCTGATCCAGGAGCGGGTCATTAGCCCCCGGTCTGCGGCTTCGCGCCTGGGCCAGGGACTGCTGGGCCCCAATGCGGTCACCCCCTTCCTGTTGCAGCAGGGCACGGGCAAGCAGGGGTCGCTGATCCGAAGGGAAGTCGGCGGCGAGTTTCAGCAGGATTGAATCCGCCTGGGCGGACTGGCCCCTTTTCTGCAGCACGTTGGCCAGCAAAAGGCCGATGGCGAGGGCCTGGGGCTTGAGCTGGGGCTTGCTGGCTCGGCTCAGGGCTGCTTCGAGCTGCTGCTGGGCCTGGGCGCCGCGGCCGGTTTCCAGCTGGAGCAGGGCCAGCAGTTGCAGGCCCTCGATCTGGTCAGGCCGCAGGTTGAGCAGCTGGCGCACCTCCCGCTCGGCGCCGCTGCGATCCTGTTGGTCGCGCCGCAGCTCCGCCAGCAGCAGCCTCAGGGGCCATCGCTGGGGCTGCTGATCGGCCAGGGTTTCAAGCAGAAGTGTGGCCTGGGGTTTGCGATCCAGGCCGATAAGCAGCTCCAGAAGCCTTTGCTGCTCGGCTGGACTGGCTTCACCCAGGTTCAGCTGCTGTTGCAGAGCAGAAGCCTGCTGCTCCAGGGAGAGACGGGCTTGATCGGAGTTGCCCTTACCGTTCTGGAGCTGGCCGAGCCACCAGCCGCCGGCGATGCAGAGGAGCCCCATGGTGGCGGCGACGATCCCCTTCCAGATCCCGGAGCGGCTGGCAGCGGGCGGCATGGGCGCAGGGGTGGGGCTGGGGGTTGGGGAACAGTCTGCCCTCCGCATCTACAGCTGGCGCTTCACCCAACGCAACCTAAACTCAGGTCATGCGTGAACATCCCATTGCTCCGGTCACCGAGCCCACCCAGTACCGGGCCATTGGCATGGTCAGGGGTATGTATCTGCCTACAGACGCGGCGCAGCTCACCCGGGGGGTCATCCGCACTGCTGAGGGCGCCGAGCTTGAGGCGGTGGTTCTGGGACGGCTGCTCACCTTGATGCGGCGTCACCTCAACCTCCAGGAGCCCCACCTCTGGGTGGTCTATCCCCGCACCCGCGAGGATGGGGGCCTCCATCTGCAGATGGTGGGTGTGTGGGAGCCGAGCACCCTTGCTTCGGAGCAGGGACCCGATTCTCCTGCGGATGCCCTGCCGGAGGGTGATGACTACTTTTCAGTGCGCGGTGAGTTGATTTACACGCGCCCCGAAAGCGGCGACCTGGTGGTCAAGGTGCGGGTGATGCCCCGCCCCGACGGCAGTCGCCCGGTGCCCTTCAAATTGCAACTCAAAGGCGAGGTGCCCCTGGAGCACCTGCGCCATTTTGTCGCCCTCAACCTGCGCCGCGTAGAGCAGACTCTCCAACTGGAAAGCTTTGAGGTGATCGGTCCTGTCGCCCAGCGCGGCACCCGCGGTGGCAAGGCCCGTCGGGATGCAGCCGCGGCCAAGGGCGCCAAGGGCGGCAAGGGAAGACCCGCAGGGCCTGCTCAGAAGGGCGGGCACCGGCGCAGTGCCGTAAGCCGGCCGATAAACTGAATGGGCGGTCGTTGGTGGCGATCATGAGCCAACCTGCGGCAGCCGGCCTGGCGGTGGCTCTGGTGAGTCTGGCGGCCATTCTTGGCCCCTCCCTGGGTCTTTCCCCCTGGGTGATTACCCTGGTGACGGCTCTGGGGCTGGGCGGACTCACCCTCGATGCGGCCCGCTTCGGCGGGCGTGGCGGCCATCTGTTGGCGGAGGCCCTGCCAGGCGGCCAGCTGCGGCTGCGCAGAATTGCGATTCATGAAGCCGGTCACGTGCTGGTGGCACGGCAGGAGGCGATGCCGGTGGGCCAGGTTCTGGTGGGCTCCCTTGCCTGCCTGCGGGCGGGCCTGAATACCAGTGGCAGCACCGAATTGGAGCCCCCGACCCACGCCAAGTTGCCCCCCGAGGAGCTGCGCCGCTGGAGCAGGGTGCTGCAGGCAGGCATGGTGGCCGAGAAGTTGATCTACGGCCAGAGTGTCGGCGGCAGCGATGATCGGGCCCTGCTGGGCCGGATCTGGGGGATCTCCGGCTTTGATGTGGATACCGCCCAGCGGGAGCAGCGCCGGGCCCGGCGCGAGGTGGAGCAGCTGCTGCGCAGCTGCCAGGAGGAGCTGCATGAGCAGGCCCAAACCCTGCTGGAGGCCGCTCCCCGCCTGGGCCACCCCCAGGCGGTTGGGGCCGCCTGAAGGTGCTCGCCCTGCTCGACGCAGCCACGGGTCTGGCCGGCAACATGTTGTTGGCTGCCCTCTTTGATCTCGGCCTGCCTGAGGTGGAGGTTCATGCTCCGCTGGCAGCCCTCGGGCTGGCCGGGGTCTACCGACTCGAGCTGGAGGAGCGTCGCAGCGGAGGGCTGCGCGGGCTCCATCTGGTCGTCACCGGTCTGGAGCCCCAGCCACCCCACCGCCGCTGGGGCGAGCTGCGCCGCCAGCTGCAGGAAGCTCCCTGGCCCGAGCCGCTGAAGCAGCGGGTGCTGGAGGTGTTCGGGTTGTTGGCCCAGGCGGAGGCCTCAGTGCATGGCCATGGTCCGGAAGAGGTGCATTTCCACGAGGTGGGAGCCGTTGATGCTCTGGTGGATGTGGTGGGTGTGTGTGCCGGTCTGCTCCACTTCGGCGTCCAGGAGCTGGTCTGCACTCCGCCGCCGGCGGGCCATGGTGTTGTGGCAACTGCCCATGGCAGCCTGCCCCTGCCTGCCCCTGCCGTGCTTGAGCTGGCGCGCCTGCGGGGTATCCCCCTGGCTACGGCCGAGGGATTCCCCGCTGGAGAACTCACCACCCCCACGGGATTGGCGTTGGTGTCCTGCTGGGCGAATCGCTTCGGCCTCCATCCCACCCATGTGCCCTGGCAGGTTGGCGTGGGCCTGGGTTCCCGCAGCCTGGATCGTCCCAACCTGCTGCGGCTGACCCTGGCCCAGGCCTCCGCTGGAGAGACCCCAGCCCAGCAGACCGTGCTGGTGCAGCAGGCCCAGATCGATGACGCAACGCCCGAGGATCTGGCCTTCCTGAGCGAGGAGCTGCGCCGGGCCGGTGCCATGGAGGTGTTCAGCCAGGCGATAGGCATGAAGAAAGGGCGCGCTGCCCAGCTGCTCACCGCCCTGCTGCAGCCGGAGCAGGCTGGGCCGATGCGGGCGGTGTGGTGGCAGCACAGCACCTCTCTGGGTGTGCGGGAGCAGCTCCAGACCCGTTGGGTGCTGCCGCGCCGCAGCCTGGAGCTGGCCACACCCCTCGGTCCGGTGCGGCTCAAGCAGGCCCTTCTGCCCGATGGCCGCTGGCGCAGCAAACCGGAGCACGACGACCTGGTCGCCCTGGCGCGCCAGCACACAATGGGAATCGATCAGGTGCGAGCCGTTGTGCAGCAGACCCTTGAGGCCCAGCTGTGACTCTGCCGGCTCCGATCCAAGCCCCTTTCCTGCGAGTTCGGAGTCAGCTGGCGTCATCAGCTGGTCAGCTGGCTGCTGGGTTCGGGGCCCTTCCCCCCCTGCCCGGGGGTCTGAAGCTGTGGATCAGCCTGCTGAGCTTCGGTTTCCTGCTCGCCGCCCTGCTGGGTCATGGCCGCCAGCTGCTCCAGCTCAGTCTCGATGGCCAGGGCTGGCTGTGGCTGCTGCTCGGGGTGGGCGTCAGCCTGCTGAGCCTGCTGGCCAACGGCTTTGCCCTGGCGGTGATTCTGCGATGGCTGGGCCTGCACCCCCGCTGGAGCCAGCTGGTGCGCGCCTACCTCGAAACCAACCTGCGCAAGTTTCTGCCTGGGGGCATCTGGCATCTCACCAGCCGGGTGCAACTGCTGCGAGGTGGGGAGGCACCGCTGGCCACACCAGCCTCCACCGGCCTGGCCCTGGCGGCGGTGCTGCTCGATCCCCTGCTGGCGGCCGTTGCGGCCCTGGCCCTGGTGCTGGCCGGTGGCTGGCAGAACGGCCTGGCCATGCTCGGCCTGCTGCCTTTGCCATTGCTCTGGCCCCGTTGGCTCAACCCCCTGCTGGGCCGGCTGGAGCGCCGCCAGGCCCTGGCACAGGGGCTGGAGATCGAAGCGGTCGTAGCCCCGCCGCTCCGCGGCTGTCCCTGGCCGCCGCTACTCGCGCAACT
>Ga0169931_10015963_pt1 | contig 10011 bp, 6 predicted proteins | sample Kivu_15m_20L_FD_129675 | JGI IMG/M metagenome (GOLD analysis project Ga0169931, IMG submission 129675) | Freshwater microbial communities from Lake Kivu, Western Province, Rwanda to study Microbial Dark Matter (Phase II) - Kivu_15m_20L... | ecosystem: Environmental > Aquatic > Freshwater > Lake ... | reverse complement strand
TTCGCACTGGCCGCCACCTTCGACCGCGGATCGAGCAGTCGTTCGTGGCAGGCCGCCTGGCGCAGCCGCAGCAGTGCCTCCAGCACGACGAAGCGCTCCTGCGCGTCGATCTCACCCGGCCCCGCCAGCAGCCGCGCGCGGTAGTGCGCGCGCAGCGCGTCGTAGCGCTTTCGCTGCGCTGGCTCGAGCTCGCACCACAAGGTCTGTTCGACCTTGTCGGGCAGATCGCGCAGCACCTGCGCCTTCGTGCGCCGCAACAGCACCGGCCGCAGCGCCCGCTGCACGAGCTGACGGCTGTCGTCCATCGTTTCGGCGGTGGCGTCCTTGCCGAACAGCGCGCGGAACGCGGGCAGCCGGCCGAGCATGCCCGGGTTGAGGAACTCGAACAGCGACCACAGGTCGCCGAGGTGGTTCTCGACCGGCGTGCCGGTCAGCACCAACCGGTGCCTCGCCTTCAGCAAGCGCACGGCCTTCGCCGCCTGGCTGTCGGCGTTCTTCACGGCTTGCGCTTCGTCGAGGATCGCCCACGCGAACTGCAGGCCGCGCTCGGCGAACTGCGGCGCGTCGGCGCGCACCAGCGCGTAGGTGGTCAACACGAGGTCGCAGTCGGCGAGCCGTTCGTCGGCGCCATCGCGCCAGCGATCCGGCGTCGAGAATTCGAGCACCCGCAGACCCGGAGCGAACTTCGCCGCCTCGGCGAGCCAGTTGCCGAGCACGCTGCGTGGCGCCACCAGCAGCGACGGCCGCACCTTGCCCTTCTGCTTGCCGCCGCGGCCGTCGGCCAGCAACGCCAGCACCTGCACCGTCTTGCCGAGGCCCATGTCGTCGGCGAGACAACCGCCGAGGCCGAAGTCGCGGAGGAAACGCAGCCAACCGAGGCCTTCGCGCTGGTAGGGACGCAGTTCGCCGCGGAAACCCGGCGGCTCGTCGCTCGGCTGCACGCGAGTGAACGCTTCCAGCCGCTGGCGCAGCGCGCGGAAGCGGGCGTCGACGACGAATGCGTCGTCGTCGGTGCGCGCCGACAGCAGCGCATCGAGCAGCAGTCCTTGCGACGACGGCAACCGCACGAGGTCGTCGTCGGTCGTCCCGCCGAGCAGGCGCAGGGTCTCGAGCCGGCGCAGCCACGTCGTCGGCAGGACGCCGTGCGAACCGTCGGCGAGTTCGACCAGACCGTCGGCGGTCACCTTGTGGCGCAGCAGTTCCGGCAGCGTCGTCGACACGGAGCCGAACTCGAACGCACCCTGCAGATCGAACCAGTCGACGCCACTGGTCAGCGCTATCTGCCCGCGATGCAGCGCGCGCAAGCGCCGCCCGGCGGCGAGCACGCGGAAGCCGGCGGCGGTGAGCGCCGCCGTCAGCGGCACCAGGCGTTCGCGCGGGAACGCCAGTGCGTCGCCCAGGGTCGCCGGATGGAGGGCGACGAGCTGGGCGCGCGCCGCTTGCTCGGCCCCGAAGTCGCGGCGCACGACGCCTGCGGCTCCGCTCAACAGCGGGGTTGCCTCGGCGGCGGCGAGCAGTTCGCCGTCGTAGTCGAAACGCAGGCGGGCTGGCAGCGGCGCGTCCGCAGCCTTCGGCAGATCGACGAGTAGCACGGGCGTCGGCGCCACGCACGGCAGCCGTTCGATCAGTTCGCCCAGGAACGCCGCGGCGCCGGGCAGGCGCGCCAGCTGGCGCAGCAGCACCGGCAAGTCCCCAGCCGGCAGGCGGATCGCTCCGCGCCGAAGCAGGTCCGCCGCGAGCCCGCCACTGACGCCGCGTTCGCAGCGCACGAGCCGATCGCCGAGCACCGCGACCGCCCGCTCGACCACACCGAAGGTCGCCAACGGAAGGCGCTCGTCCCGACGACGCCAGATGCCGGTGACGGCAACCGTGGCGGTCGAAGCCGCCGAGTCCGCCGGCGCTTCGAGCGCCAGTTCGAAACGGAACGGTTCCGCGGCGTCGATCGACAGGCGCCGCGGCGGCGAGCCGATCTGCCCGAACTCGACCCGGCCGTGGGCCGCGAGCAGTTCGAGCACCCGCGGCAGCAACGGCAGGGACACCTCGTCGAGGCTCTCCAGGTCGACGTTCTGCCAGTAACCATGTTCGTGGTAGCTGCCGGACCCAGACGACTGCAGCAACTGAAGCAATTCCCTTTCGACCGCCGACAACCGCTGCACCAGAGGTCCGGAGAGCGTGCCGCGGCGACGACCACCGAGCTCGCCGCTCTTGGTCGGGAACCGTGCGAACACGGCCAGTTCCATGGCAGCCAGGTCGTGGCTGCCGATCCGCACCTCGAACTCGAGGCACGGAACGGCCGGTGCTCCCCCGAGCCCCGCCGGCAGCAGGTGCTCGAGCCGGCTCTGCCAACCCGGACTCGGCGGAGTCGGGATCGGCGTCGGAGGGATGGGCGTCGGCTTCGCCGGCACGCGCACCGGCCGCGGCACCTTGGGCCCGGGCTCGGCAACGGCGTTGCCGCCGGCATGCGCCACTTCGACGGCGCGAATGCCCTGTTCGACCTCGTCGATCGCGAGCAAGGTGGCCCACAGGTGCTTGCACGGACCGCGGTCGTGGAAGTGCGGGCACTCGCATTGCATCGAGGCACGACGCGGTTGCCGGTAGTGCTCGAGGCGCACGGCGTAGACCTCGCCCCCCTCGACCTGGGCGACCGCGAGGTCCTCGGTCAGCTCGAGCAACTCGACTCGGCCGGCGCGATGGTATTGCGAGCCGCGCCGCCGCAGCTCGCTGCCGAAGAGCGACGCGAGGATGTCGACGAACTTCGCCGTCACTTCGTGCCGAGCTTCACCGCGATGCGGCCGCGGAACGTCGTCATGATCGCCTTCGCCAGCTCGCACGACTTCGACACCCACTCGGCGTTCATGAACGCGCGCGGGCTGGTCTTCGCGCGCAGCGCCGCCAAATACGGCTCGACGCGCGCGAACAGCAGCAGGCCTTCGCCGTTGCTCTCCAGCAGGAACTCGGTGTTGACGACACCGTGCTTGGTCATGCCGTAGACCATCTCCCAGTAGGTCGAGGTCTGGCGGTAGGCGCGGTTCAGCGGGTGATCCGGCGCCAGGATGGCCAGCGCCTCGGCTTCGTTGCGCGGCCAGTAGTCCTTGTTGATGGCGTCGCGCGACTCGCGCATGACCGGCTCGCGGCGCAGGTCGTAGACCTTCAGGACCAGCTCGGCATCGTGGTGATCGGGTGTCTTGCTCATGTGAAGAAGCAGAGCCGCCCGGCGGTGGCGACGGAAGCACGAAGCTTGGCGCGCCGCTACGCTGCCGCGCCGCATGCTGCGCCTCCTCGCCACCCTGCCGCTCGCAGGCCTGCTGCTCGCCCAGCAGGACGCGGCGGCGAAGCCCGATCCTGCGCGTTCGTTCTTCGCCAGCGCGCCGGTGGTGCGCGTGCAGATCACGCTCGACGACAAGGCCCGGCAGAGCCTGAAGGAGAAGCCGCGCGAGTACGCGCGCGCCACGCTCGAGCTCGACGGCGAGCTGTTCGCCGAGATCGGCGTCAAGCTGAAGGGCGCCGCCGGCAGCTTCCAGGAACTGCACGAGCGACCGGGCTTCACCGTCAACCTGGGCAAGTTCGGCAACAAGGCGCGCTTCCACGGGCTCGGCCGCTTCCACCTGAACAACGGCGCGCAGGACGGCTCGCGGCTGTGCGAGTGGATCGGCCACGACGTGTTCAGCGCGAGCAAGCAGCCGGCCCCGCGCGTAGCACACGCGATCGTGCGTCTCGGCGACCGCCTGCTCGGCCTCTACGTGTTCCGCGAGTCGTTCGACAAGCAGTTCCTGCTGCGCAACTTCGGCGACGCGCACGGCAACCTCTACGACGGCGGCTTCTGCCAGGACGTCGACGCCGAGCTGGAGAAGGACAGCGGCGACGGGCCCGACGACCGCAGCGACCTGCAGACGCTGTGCGAACTGTGCCGCGGCGTCGACCAGAAGCGGGCCACGGCGCTGCAGCAGGCGCTCGACGTGTCGACCTGCATCGACTTCGTGGCGCTCGAGGCGATGCTCGGCCACTGGGACGGCTACAGCAAGAACGCCAACAACTACCGGCTCTGGCTGCCGACGAACCGGCCGGCGGTGTTCCTGCCGCACGGCATGGACCAGCTGTTCGGCGACGCCGAAGCGTCGATCCTCGAGCACACGCCGGCGATCGTCGCCAGCGCATTGCTGCAGCAGCCGGCGTTCCGCAAGCGCTACCGCGAGCGCTTGAAGGCGCTGCTGCCGCTGTTCGCGCCGACGCGCCTCGCCCCGCGCGTGCAGGCCGTCGCCGACGGCATCCAGCGCGCGCTGCGCCCGGTCGACGCCGACCTCGCGCGCGAACATGCCGACGCCGTGCGCGACCTGCTCGAACGCGTCGACGCGCGCTACCGCAGCCTGCAGGAGCAGGTGAAGGCGCCGGAGCCCAAGTCCCTGCAGCTCCAGAAGGGCAAACCGTTCGCGCTGCGCACGTGGCATCCGGCCGCCGAACACGACGGCCTCGACCTCGACAAGAAGGGTGCAGGCGGCACGCCGTCGCTGCAGATCGACGTCAAACGGCGCACCGCCGAGGCCCAGCGCGGCTACTGGCACACGCGCGTGCTGCTCGGCCCGGGCCAGTACGAACTGCGCGGCATGGTGCGCTGTGCCGGCGTGGTGCCGCCGCCGAAGGACGGCGACGGCAACGAGCACGGCGGCGTGTTCGTGCGCGTCGACGGCGACCACAGCCAACGCTTGCGCGGCGACGCCGCGTGGCAGCAGGTGGTCTGCGCGTTCGGCGTGTCGGAGTTCCAGCGCAGCGTCGAGCTGGCGTGTGAACTGCACGCGATCGCCGGCCAGGCGTGGTTCCGCGTCGACTCGCTGCAGCTCGTGCGCGTCGGCGATTGAGGGTCAGCCCTGCAACGCGAGTCGCAGTTCGCCAGGCGACACCACCGACAACTCGAGGTCTTCCTGCCGCCGCTGGTAGCTTTGCCCGTCGAGCGGCGCGACCACGAAGTTGCGACCCTTGGGATAGCTGGCACGGAACGCCGCGAGGCCACGCGTCGCGAACTCCTCGGGCCGCCACTTGCACTCGATCGCATCGACCACGTCGCGGCCGCGCGGCACCACGAAGTCGACCTCCCGCTGCTGCTTGTCGCGCCAGAAGTGGATGCGTGGCAGGCCGGCTGCGATCAGCGCATCGAGCACGAGGTGCTTCCACAGCACCCCGCAGTCCTCGGCGCGCAGACGATCCCAACCTCGCGCGTGGCACGCCAAGCCGGTGTCGAAGCCGTAGACCTTCGGCTGCGCCACGATCTCCGCCCGACCGCCGTTGGCGAACGGCCGCAGGATGTGGACGACATGCGTGATCTCGAACACCTCGAGCCAGTTCATCGCGGTCGGTCGACTGACCGAACAGTCGGCCGCCAGCCGCGAGATCTCGAGCATGCCGCCGCTCTGCTTCAGCAGCAGCTCGAACATGCGCAGGAACGGTCCACGCTTCGCGAGGCGGAACAGCTCCTGCACGTCGCGCGCGAAGTAGGAGTCGATCCACTCGGCGAAGAAGCCTGGGTCTCGTTCCTCTGCCATCAGCGCCGGCGGCAGCCCACCGCGAAGCAGGCGGTGGCGCACGTCGTCGACGCCGAAGGCCGACAGCTCCTCGTGCAGCACGGGGACCAGTTGCACGGTGCGTTTGCGACCGGTGAGGCTGTCGCGGAACTTCTTGGTCGCCGCCAGCGTCGACGAGCCGGTCGCCAGGATGCGAAGGGAGGGAAAGCGATCGGCCCCGATCTTCAGGACCCGACTCGGATCGTCGAGCTGGTGGATCTCGTCGAGCACGACATGGCGCTTACGCACCGACTTGAAGAACGACTCCGGATCGCGCAGTCGCTCGGCGACGCTCGGCAGATCGCAGTCGAGCAGCTCGGCCTTCGGCAGGCTTGCCGCCAGGCTCGTCTTGCCGACGCGCCGCGGGCCCGAGAGCCACGCGATGCTGGCTTGTCGCCAGGCGGCATCGAGGCGGGCCATCCAGACAGGACGGGCGATCATAACCCGACTTTACATTTAGACGCCTAAATGTAAAGTCCGGTTACGCGCCCCGAGAACCGCCGCGAGCGGTCGCCCGCCTCCTCGCCACGCCGATCAGCCCTTGGCCGTCGGCCGCAGATCGATCGCGTCGAACGACAACGCACCCGGCGACGACCAGCGGAACACGTGCGCACTGCGGCCGGTGTGCTGCAGCAGCGCCTTCTTGATGCGCAGCGCCTCGTACCAGACCTTGCCGTGCTCGCCGAGCAGCACGACGGTGCCGCCGCCGCCGCGGCCGGTGGCCTTGGCGCCGAGCACCGCACCACCGGCGGCGCGGCGTAGTTTCGCCTGCTCGACCAGGAAGTCGGTCGCCGCTTCGCTGCGGCCCGAGGTGCCGTAGGCGGCGTGCGCCAGGAACAGCTGGTCGCCGAGTTCCGTGCGCTTCACCAGACTCGGCTCGGCGGCGAGCAGCGAACGGAAGCGCTGCGCCAGCGTGTCGTCGCCGCTCGGCCCCGCATCGCCGCCGCGTTCGCCGCGCGGCAGCACGCCGCTGTCGAGGCCGACGATCTCCAGGTCCGACGGCAACGGCACGCTGCCGACGAAGCGTTCGCCTTGCAGCATCACCAGCTCGCCGGTTTCTGCGTGCAGCAGCGCGCGCACGTCGGCGCCGCGACTCGGCGCCGCCACGAAGTCGCGTTCGACCTGCACGCAGGCCTGGACCTGTTCGTCGTCGCCGAGGTTCACACCATAGAGCCGCGCGAACGCACGCAACGCCGCCAGCGTGATCGCCGACGACGACGCGACGCCAGCGCCCTCCGGGATGTCGCTGTGCAGCAGCAGCTCGGCGCCGTGGGTCGGCATCACACGGCCGCCGTGGACCAGCGCCAGCAACGAGCCGAGCAGGTAACCGGCCCAGCGATCGCGCGCATCGGGCAGGAACAGCGCGCGGGCTTCTTCGGCGTCGATCGGGCGGTCGGGCACGCCGAGATCGCGCAGGTCCATCGACAGCATCTGCGTGCGCGAACCGTCGCGGCACGGCGACCACAGGCGCACCAGCGTGTCGGCGCGCGGCTGGATGGCGACGCAGGCGCCTTCGGCGATCGGCATCTGCAGCGTCAGCGCGTCGGCGCCGGGCGCCCGGCCGCCTAGCACGTCGAGGCGGCCCGGCGCGCGCGTCACGTGGATCGGCCGGTCGGGCTGGAAGAACGCGCCGACCGACTCCTCGATCAGGCGGAACAGCATCAGCACGCCGAGGCCCTCGGCGGGATCGGTGGACGGCTCGAAGAACTTCACGCGCGGAACCTCATCGCCGTGCAGCATACGCAACGGGCCATGCCGACCTGGAAGCTGGACTCGGCTCCGCTGCGACGTATCGTTCGCCGCTCGTCGCACCCCCACGCTTCCCCCATGCGCAGCCAAGCCGCTTTCGCCCTCCTCCTGCTCGCCGGAGCCTGCTCCAGCACGCCGGTCCTCGTCGTCAAGGTCGACCCCGCCGACGCCACCGTGTTCGTCAACGGCGAGAAGACCGTCAAGGGTGGCAGCCGACCGCTGGCCTTCGACTTCTCGAAGGTCGACCGCATCTGCGTGCAGGCAACGCACCCCGACTACCAGCCGCACTTCGAGTGGCTCGACCGCGAGATGGTCGACCGCATGATCGAGAAGAACCGCGACATCACGATCACCCTGCAGGCCCGCAACTGACCGCCGCCATGTCCATTCGCCTCCTGTCGTCCCTGTCCGTTCTCGCCGTGCTGGCCGCCTGCGGCGGCGTGCCGAAGCAACGCTTCCGTTTCGACGCGATCGACGTCGCCGAGAGCCCGCGTCCGTGCCTCGTGGTCGTCAACGACGACTGGGCCGCGGCTGCCGAGAAGAACCAGCTCGTCAACGTCGCCGACGACGACGAACTGGTGCTCGAGATCGAGTTCCCGACGGACGAGACCGTGGTGACGATGGCGCCGCTGACCGTCGAGAACGGCAAGGTCGTGCGCATGCCGAAGTCGCGCAAGGAAGCGCGCGACTACTCGGGCTTCGTCGAGGAACCGCGCAAGCTGCGCATGCGCGATCCGGAGCGCCAGCTGTTCATCCTGCCGCGCAAGAGCAGCAACAGCTGAGCTGGCTGCGCGGGCCCACCACGAGCCCGCCGCCTCAGCGATTGACGCTTGCGCTCTACTGCGGCCACAGCAGCGGCGCGAAATGACGCGGCCGCAGCACGGTGCGGAAGCCGAAGCCCTTCTGGCCGTCGTCCTTCGCCGCCGAGATCAGCCCGCCGCGCGCCTGCTCCTTGGCGCTGGCTTCCCGGTCGCTGAAGCGACCACCGGCGAGGTTCGCTTGCGCCGCCGGCGCATCGGCCGCGAGCCACTCGGCGACGTTGCCGGCGAGATGGTGCAGCTTGGTGCCGTTGGCGACGCGCCACGAGTTGCCGCCGGCGTCGACCTCGACGACGTCGTCGCCGATGTTGCGCTTGTCGGACGAAGACGCCCAACCCGCACCCCACGGGAACTCGTTGGCGTTGTTGTCGCCGAACGCCGCCAGCGCCCATTCCGCCTGGGTCGGCAACGCGCGCCCGGACCACGCCGCATACGCGGCAGCGCCGTACCAGGTCACACGATGCACCGGCGTGCGCTCGCCGCCGCGCGGCGGTTCGAAGTCGAGCAGCTGCTGCAGGCGCTCGGCGGTCATGCCGCTGCCGACGAGGCGCTGCGCGACGGCCGCAAGGCGATCGGCCGGTGCCGTCTTGCCCTCGACGGCGGCGCGCAGTTCGGCCTGGAAGGCGACGAACTCGGCGCGCGAGCACTCGGTCGCGGCGAAGAAGAACGCGTCGACGCTGGCCGGCGGGTTGCGCAGGCCACCAGCGGCGATCGGCACCATGCCGGCGGCGGCGCGCTGCAGCGCGTCGAGGCCTTCGCTCCACTTGCGAAGCCGCGCGTCGACGTCGGGCAGCGCCGCGCTGACGCCTTGCACGGCGGTGCGCGCCTTGCCGGACGCGGTCTTCGCCGCCGCCACGTCGAGGCGGGCGCCGAGGCCGTCGAACGCTTCGCGGCAAGCGCGAGCGGCGACGCCGAGCGCTTCGAGTTCGAGCGCGCCTTCGCTGCCCGCCAACCCGACCTGCAGCGCGGCTTCGACCTTGGTCAAGGCACCTGCGCCGAAGTCCTTGGCCATCGCCACCAGCGTCTTGTCGGCGGCGCGCCAACGTTCGCCGCGCTCCTTGACGCGCTGCAGCACGGTGGCGATCTCGGGCTCGGCGGCGAACGTCGCCGCCGCCTTCTCCAGCCCCGCCAGCTGCTCGCCGCAGCGCGCTTGGTTGTTGCGCCACTCGGCGAGCTTCTGCAGCCCGTCGAGCATCGCCTCGGCCTTGCCCGCGTCGGCGCGCCAGGTCTGCATCGCGGCACCGCGCTGCGCCGCCGCCTCGTCGGCGGCCAGCGCCGTCGCCGGGATCGCCGCAGCGATCGCCGCCGCCGCCGCCGGGAACAGTTCGCTCGCCTGCTTCTGCATCGCGCGCAACTCGACCGGCGTCGGCGCGTCGGCGGCCTTCTGCTGCCAGCGCGCGAACGCGGCGGCGCAGGCAGCTGTGACGGCGCTGCCGAGCCGCGCTTCGTCGCGTGCCTCGCTGCGCAGCGCCTCGGCCCACGCCGGCAACTTGCCGTCGACACGCAGCGGCGCCAAACCGGCGTCGACCTGGTCGAAGTAGAGGCGCACGTCGTCGAACGGCGGCTGCACTTCGCGGCCCGCGTTCGCCGTCTTCGCCTGCAGCACCAGCGTGCGCTGCGTCTGCGCCTTCTGGTAGGCGTTCAACAGTTCGTCGCGGCGCGCCACCTGATCGGCCTGCGTCGGCTGCAGCTCGCGCAGTCGCTGCTCCAGCGCCGCCTCCGGGCCCTTCTGCGCCAGTTCGGTCGCGATCGCCGCGAGCGCGTCGCTGGCGTCGACCATCGTCGGCTTGCCCGGATCGGCGAGCCCCTGGCGTGCGGCGTCGAGGCGCTCGCCGGGCAGGTCCTGCGCCAGCGAATCGCGCACCGCCGGCAGCGCGTCGAGCAGTTCGCGG